>ENA-OPBO01001927-OPBO01001927.1-human-gut-metagenome-genome-assembly--contig:-NODE-1927-length-13394-cov-25.960642_pt1 | contig 13394 bp, 9 predicted proteins | sample MGYA00241071_ERZ501458 | MGnify/ENA primary metagenome ERZ501458 (study PRJEB25962, sample SAMEA2042509) | human gut metagenome | biome: human gut; feature: human-associated habitat; material: faeces...
CACGTAGGCGAGAAATGAAACTTCGGAGGAATCAAATGAAACTTCGGAGGAAATGTTTCTCGCCCACGTGGCGAATCTTCGTTCTTCACGTGGATACTGACGATTTTCCACGTGGAGATTGTTGATTTACTCAACAGGTTCTTTTTGTTTAAGTAAAGCAAACCTTCCAAACTCGCTATATAAGCAGAAAAGCTCAGAAAGTGCCAATAAGTCCCCGTATAGAGTTTTATCGTATCAATGAATTGCTATTGCGTACTAAATAAATAATTACTACCTTTGCTCGCGATGGGTACAGAAATGTACATAGCAACAAATAGATAATCCTAACCAACTAAAACTCAAAAACGATGAATTACCGACTACTTATTGCCACGCTGGTAGCCCTCCTTGGGATGGCTATTTATGCGCCGCTATCGGCTCAAGAGGCTGCCAAGGGAAATGTCATTACCTTGAAGCTCACAGAGCTTCCAACCAACGATGATGACGAGCCTATGCCACTCTCACTAAGCATACAGGGTGAGGGTGAGATAACCTTCGAGGGGCTTTCGGAGGCTTATGCTGCCGACCGTACCTCCTACACGCCCACCGAGCTAGAGATCAAGATCCATGGTGCTGTCACTGCGATGAAGTGCGAGTATGTCAGCGTACTCTCTGCCATAGACATCACTAGCTCAAAGACAATCGAAAAGCTTAGCGTCAGAAATAGTAGCTTGACAGATCTACAAGCTAAGAATGTCACCTCGCTTAAAGAGCTAAACTGCGCCTACAGTTCACTGCCTGCACTAGATCTAACGGGCTGCACAAGTCTAAAGACCTTGGCGGGAAATGCTTGTATGAAGCTCCAGCGTGTCACCCTCGCAGGGTGCACAGCACTTGAGGAGCTAGAACTCCAAAACAGCGGGGTAACAGAACTAGACATAACGGGTCTAGTCAATCTGAAGAGCATAAATGTAGCTCGCAATCCTGTGAAGGAGCTTAATCTAAAGGGTATGAGCCAGCTCACTATGCTAGACTGTATGCAGGCAGAGGTCACCACACTAGATCTCTCAGACTGCGTCGCTCTAGAGGATCTCACAGCTAGCTCTTGTCTTAAGCTTGCTACGGTAAAGCTACCTAAGTCTGACAAGCTACAGTACATCTACCTACAGGAGTCTCAGATAGAGGAGATAGATCTATCTGGTCATACCGCACTTGTTCAGGTCTACCTAGAGCGCTGTAAGAAACTCTCCAAGGTGACCGCTGCCAATTGCCCCAACCTAAAGCTACTCAGCTTGCACCTCTGTGCACTCCCAGCAGAGACGACACTGGCTCTTGTAGAGGATTTGGCAGATCATGGTGCCGACTACAATGCGACGTCACCTGCTTATAAGATCTTTGCTCTGGGGACCAAGGTTACATACCAGGAGGGCAACGTATGGACTCCCAAGGCTGCTAGTGTAGCTAGACGCAAGGGCTGGGCACTATTTAGCAAGAATGAGGATGAGTATGGAGAGCCTACACCAGTCTTCGAGTATGCTAAGGTTACCATTGAAAAGACCGAGCACGGGACGGTAGTTCTAGAGGGCTACGACAAGGAGGACTGGGCCTTTATGCCACAAGGTGAGACCTACAAGGTGGTCGCTACACCTGAGGAGGGCTATGAGCTACAAGAGCTCAAGGTCAATGACGACGATATCCTAGAGGATCTAGAGTTTCAGCTATTTGAAGATAGCAAGATCACGGCGACCTTCGCAAAGGGTGGTGGCTCAGGCTCAGCAACCGCTTACGAGTATTACCTAACGAAGGTGGAGCCTACGGTCGCTACGGCGACGGTCTACACCTACGGCTATGACGAAAACAAGAAGTGGGTATCCCGCACCTCAATGAAGAGCGATGGAACCGTCGAGTCTCGCAACGACATACGATACGATGAGGAGGGACGTATATCAGACATTGACATCACGCTAGCTTACGACAATGGCAAGCCTAGTATGTTTACACACTATACTTACGATGATCAGGGTCGTATGGTAAGACGTCAGATGAAGCTCTTCGACAAAGACATGGCTGATACCAAGATCGCCTACCGTCCCGATGGACAGATAGACTATTGGGCAGAGCTAAGTGCCAATGTGATGAATGATTACATCTACAACGACAAGGGGCAGCTTATCGAGGAGCAGTTTGGAGCGGCAACAGGACTAGACACTGATCACCCCACAGTGTCGACACCCACAGGCAAGACTTTCTATAGTTACAACGACAAGGGACAGAAGTCTGAGGTCAAGTATGCTGGCACTCAGACCAAGTGGCTCTATATAAAGGGTGAGCAGTACACGTGGAATGAGCAGGGACTGATGTCTAGCGTCAAAGCGATGAACTATACCTATAATCAAGGTGAGACCGATCCTGAGAAGGGTAAGCCTAATCCCGTCTTCGAGCTACGCTACCAGTACGATGATAAGGCTCAGACCAAGGTCTTCTGGCCTATGCTTCCTATCACAGAGGAAAACGGAGGCTTCGGCGAGTTTAGCTATGACCTCAAGGGTTACTGCACGAAGGCCGAGCACTGGCTACTATCCTATGGAGATCCCAAGCACACCTTCGACTTTATCTACGTCTTTGAGGCTTCACCACGTCACCTCCAGGAGCTAGTAGAGAGAGGTACGACGACGGTTCAGTACGCTTACGGTACGATCACTGCTGAGGGCGCAGCCCTAGAGGGACTTCAGGTATACGACACCACGGGTCAGCTACTCCGTGACTACCGCACAGCTCCTTGCCAGCGCATCGATATGGGCGTCTCTGAGCTACCTGACGGACTATACATCGTTCGCACCATCTCATCTGACAGCACACAGACTGACAAGGTGGTCATAACACAATAAGCAGGACACACTATGCTTCACTCTTTCATAAGGCGAGGACTCATGACTATGCTCATGGGCCTCGCCCTATGCTCTTTACAGAGCTATGCAGCTTCTCGCATCCTATTTACCACGGCTCTGCCAGTAGGATCGACGATCACACTCACCATCTCGGCCGATGGTGCAGTAACGGCGCAAGGCTTAGCAGGAGATATCCTCGCTGATGGTCAGCCACACAGCTACACCATCGAGAGTGCTGACGTGAAGCTCTCAGGAGCCATCACGGCTATCACACTCTCTCACCAAAAGCTATCGGCACTGGACGTACGTCAGGCCAAAGAGCTAGCCGAGCTACGTTGTGACAATAACAACCTCACCGAGCTCAACATCGCTTACTCCAAGGCACTCCAACGCCTAGACTGTACTTACAACCAGCTAGAGCGCCTCGACATACCCAATGCTTCACCACTCAAAGAGCTACGCCTCAAGGGCAACTACGTCAAGAGCCTAGCCCTCGACAGATGCTCCGAGCTAGAGATCCTAGACTACTCGGACAACTACTACCCCTCATCAGTAGATCTGAGCAAATGTACGAAGCTACAACAGCTAGATGTGGCGAAAAACAAGATTCGCTCGCTAGATCTGACACAAAACGGGGCTTTGCGCACCCTCTCTTGTGGAGACAACGAGATCACCGCCCTAGATGTTGCACACCTAGCCTCGCTAGAGCGTCTCTCCGTATCAAATGACTTTGATCTCGAGACATTGACCCTAGGAGAACACCCTAAGTTGCTCTTCCTAGACATTTACGGCACGAAGGTGCAGAGCCTAGATCTAGCTAAGTATCCTCTCCTCGAGGAGCTCTCCTGCGCTTATGCCAAGCTCACGAGCCTAGACCTCTCGCACAGCAAGCAGCTACGCAGACTGAGCTGTAGCAAGAACCCCTTCAGGGGACTAGACGTGTCTCACTGCCCACTACTCGAGGAGCTCAGCTGTGGAGACCTAGAGATAGCTTCGATAGACCTAAGCAACAATCCCAAGCTCATCTCCCTGCAGATGGGACACAACAACCTCTCGCAGCTCGACCTCTCTAAGCAGAAAGAGCTTAAGGTGCTTTATCTCTTTAATAATAACCTCACCAAGCTGGATCTCTCCGCACAGACTCACCTAGAGGAGCTACGATGTAATAACAATATGCTCACCGAGATCACCCTTGCAGTTGGAGTGCCACTGAGTAAAGTGGAGATCTACGACAATCAGATCAAAGAGTCTCAGATGGCTCAGATCGTTGCCAAACTACCTGATCGCATAGGGCGCACGAGAGGACTCTTTAAGGTGATCAATACGCCTAGCCAGACGGAGGGCAATGTTTGCACTAAAGCGCTTGTGGATCAAGCGCTAGGCAAGTATTGGCGCGTGGTCGACTATGCTGACTTTGCCGACTTTGGCAAGGGGCTTGACTATCGTGGCTCTGATGCTCCCGAGCTGGGCGAGGGTATGATCAAACTCACCTTTGACAAGGCGGGCAGCACCATACAGCTCACCATCGGCGTGCTAGGCGAGATGCAAGTCTCTGGCACCACCGAGCCTGTCGTCAGTTCGAAGGATCCTATTTCCTACACCCTCGAGGGCACAGAGCTAACCCTCCGTGGTGACATCTACAGACTGATCGTCAGCGGAGCCGCTATTAAGGGGGTAGAGCTTACCAAGGCACAATATCTTCGAGAACTCGAGCTACACGACTATCAGCCCGCAACGATTCAGCTGACTGACCTGCCACACCTCGTGACACTCAGACTACACGGCAATCAGCTCACAGATATCCAGCTGAGTGGCACGCCTCTGCTGAACCTCCTCTCCTGCTACGGCAACAAGCTAACCGTCGAGGCGGGTAAGAAGATTATCTCAAGCTTGCCCAAGCGGCTTGAAGAGGAGAAAGCGACGATCCTTTGGCTCAACAGTCAGGGAGAAGGCGCTGACAACGCATTCCAGGAGGAGCTCCTCTACCTCGCTCACGCACAGGGCTGGGAGATGAGCGACTACATCGGAGGCACTAGTGGAGACACTGGAGTACCTATCGGCTTCCCGATAGCCAACGAGCCTCTCTTGGCACCTACGACCGAGTCGGCACTGCAAGTGTGCGTGGCACTGGATATGCTACATATCACTACTGCACCAGACACTCCGATCGCACTCTATGACATAACGGGTCAGCTACTGCTGCAGAGTCAGTCTGACGCCGATGGACTATGCGACATACCGCTAGTAGCCCTCACAGAGGGACTCTACATCGTCGCCACACCAGCTGAGTCGGTCAAGTGTCTCATTCCTTAAGAGAGAACAATGATTGAAACTAACCAACCAAACATCCAATCACATGAATCAATTTTTCAGATTTACGATCAGCCTCTTGCTCCTGACGGCACTTGCCGTAGGAGCTAAGGCGCAAGACTATGGCATAGAGATCGGCGGCACGCCCGTAACCTCTAGCAATGCTGCTTCTATTTGGACAGGCAGTGGTGACGGGGAGCAGGGGAAGATATCCTTTGACCCTACGACACGAGTACTCACGCTCGACAATGTGCAGATGAACTGCACGGGCAATACCGAGAGTATCTACATCCACGAGGGGACTCCAGAGGTGACGATCCTGCTGAAGGGTACCAACGTCCTGAAGCATCACCTAGGACGTCTCTCTCTCGAGGGGCAGAAGGTCATCATCACAGGTAAGGGTGGATCCCTCCGCTGTACTGCCAAGGGGGTCGCCTGCTACATTGACAACGGGTGTCAGCTTGTTGTCCAGGGAGGCTGCACCGTCGATGTCGAGGGTGACTACGGCATCACGGGTGGTGGATATGGTGAGCGCACCTCTCTAACCATCGATGGTGAGGACGGTACTGTCTTCAAGGCAAAGGGTGGTAATATGCCCTCTATGTCTGACCTTGGCAATATCTACCTCAGAAACTGTGTCATCGTAGAGCCTTACGGAGCTAAAGTCGATGGTGGTGAAGTCGTGATAGATGGAGATCCCATCTCGGATCAGATCATCATCAAGAAAGTCTCTAGCGACTACGACATCAAGGTCAATGGAGTTGCCATCACCCCAGAGAATGCGGCTGACGTCTTAGGCGATCAAACGGTTACCTACAAGAAGAAGTACGCTACACTCATCCTCACGAATAGTCATATCGAGGCTAAGGGCATACCTGCCATCGAGGCAAAGACACCTGTCTACATCACGCTCGTAGGAGAAAACAAGATCTCCTCCGACAGCGACACAGCCCTCCTGCTAGGTGGTGAGGAGTCGATGATCCACGGGAACGGATCTCTTGAGGTAAGCGCCCCTGCCGGCACGGCTATCGAAGTAAAGGGGAGTCTTAAGATCCAGGGGGTCAACTGTACTGCTACAGGACTTCATGCGCTACATGGAGACAAGGAGACCGCTAGACTCACCATCGAAGATTCACGCCTCGCCCTAGACGGGTCAGAGGGAGCACTCTACGGCTTTGCCGATCTCTCTTTGGTGCGCGCTGCGATCGTCACACCGCAGGGAGCTGTCGCTCAGGAGGGAGCTATTATGCTAGACGGAAGCATCTGTAAGGGCAAAGTGGTTATCGACAGACCCGTCGACATACCGCTATTCATTACAGGCAAGCAAGTTACCACAGCCAACTGCCACGACATCTTAGGAGACGGAACGGTCTCTTATGACCCCGAGAAGAAGCTCCTCAAGCTCAACGGCTTTAAGTTTGTCACCGAGGAGATGATCCAAGGCATCAGCGTGATGCAAGCCCTAGGAGACATCACCATCGAGGTGTATGGAGACAATGAGATAGTCACCAACTATATGGGTGTCGTCTTTACCTCAGGAGGTCGTATCACTGGAGATGGCACCCTAAAGATTACTTCTAAGAGTCAGGCTCTAGTCGTCAATGGTACGAGTGTCACCATCGAGAGCGGTCCTAAGCTGATCATCTCGGGAGAAGACTCAGGCATCTTTGGCTACCTCGAGTACGGAGGCGAGATCATCTTCGATGCGGCTAATGTCATCGTCGAGCAGGGGGGCATCGTCAACCTCTTTGAGATCGTCTTCGAGGGGTGTGGTATATCGACACCTGAGGGCAGTGAGATCATCGTCTCTCACGACCAGCAGCGTGACAAGGACTACAAGAGTGTCGGACTCAATGGCGAGGTCTACAAAGGTCGGATTGTCATCGACATCGCTGGAGGGGTAGAAGATGCTCTCGCACCTGCTAGCTGTCAGATACGCATTGCTGAGGGCGTACTCTATGTCCGCTCAGATATGAGTGAGACGCTCACACTCCTCGATCTAGATGGTCGGGTGCGCTACGCCACTGAGACGATTGCTGGCGAGGAGTGCCGTATAGAGAGACTCACCTCCGGGAGCTACCTCTTGCGTCTAGGATCACAAACGTACAAAGTGGTTATCCCATAGACACGCATAGTTTCTAAGTTTAGGGGAAACGTAGACTGCTCGACCGCAGTCTCCAAAACAAGTAGAGGCTCGTCCCGATCGGGGCGAGCCTCTACGCATATATGTCTGTTACGACCTTTTACTTGTCAAAGAAAGGCTCGAGGATGATCATCAAGTTCTCCATAAAGAAGCGTACCGAGATAGCTAGCAAGATAACTCCGAAGAACTTACGCAGGATATAGATTCCGCCTTGTCCGAGCCACTTCTCTAGTAGCGACACCGTCCGTAGCATCAGGTAGATACAGATGACGTTCAGTAAGATAGCGAAGAAGAGCGTCGAGGTTGCCGTCCCTGAGGACTTCATCGTTAGGATTGCGGTAAAGGAAGCAGCACCCGCAAAGAGCGGGAAGACGAGCGGTACAATGTCCGCACTACCCGAGGGATTGTCGTCCTGAAAGACCTGTATGCCGAAGATCATCTCGACAGCCAGCACGAAGAGAACGATCGAACCCGCCACAGCAAAGGACGAGACGTCCACACCAAAGAAGCCCAGCAGTGGCTCTCCGATGAAGAGGAAGGCGATGAACATGATGCCCGAGATGATAGCGACCTTGCTAGGGTGAAAGACTTTACCATTCTCCTTGAGACTCAGTGCGATCGGGATAGCCCCAATGATGTCTATAGAGACAAAGAGGATCATAAAGGTCGCAAAGAAGCTCGACAGCGTGAAGTGTGCGAAGTCAGCTAGGATACTATTCCAAAGATTTTCCATAATAGATATATCGTCTAACGGTGACTAGGGGAAAGCTTTCGTCTGCAAAGGTACAAAATCGCCTCCCAACCCTCCAAATGACTCCCTATATGGTGCAGTAACTAGAGATGGAAGGTTAGAGATGAGAGCGGATCGGAGGTGTCGGAGTGTATCGGAGCTAATCGGAGAGCTAACGGTCAACGGCCAACAGCCAAAAACGAACAGACGCACCGATGGTCTGAGTCCAATCGGTGCGTCCGGTAGTTACAGCGATGATCTATTTGAGACTATTGACTTTTGCAACAGTCTCTATTTACTTGCTTTGCTTGGCGACGCGCTCTTGGTCGGCGATGAAAGCTGCGAGACCGCTATCGGTGAGCGGGTGCTTGAGTAGACCGAGGATAGCCTTGAGCGGGCAGGTGGCTACGTCTGCACCGACGCGCATACAGTCGATGATGTGCTGCGTGTGGCGGATGCTGGCTGCGAGTACCTGCGTATTAAAGCCATAAGTCTCGAAGGTCTCTACGATGTCGGCGATGAGCGAGACACCGTCTGAGCTGATGTCGTCGAGACGACCCACAAAGGGAGAGACATAGGTAGCCCCCGCCTTAGCAGCTAGGACAGCCTGACCAAGGTTGAAGATGAGCGTACAATTGGTCCGTATGCCCTCTTTGGTAAGCTGGCAGATGGTCTTGATACCGTCTTCGGTGCAGGGTACCTTGACCACGATGTTCTTGTGTAGGGCAGCTAGCTCGCGTGCCTCGGGGAGCATCTTATCGTAGGTTGTGCTGAGTACCTCGGCACTCACGTCGCCATCTACGATATTGCAGATCTTGAGGTAGTGCTCACGGCAGGCTGCATCGCCAGCGATGCCTTCCTTAGCCATGAGTGAGGGGTTGGTTGTGACGCCATCGAGGACACCGAGTGCTTCGGCTGTGCGGATATCGTCGAGATTGGCTGTATCGATAAAAAACTTCATAAAGGGGTATATGTTGAAAGGTAAATTCTATTCGTGCGAACCCTCAGAGTATTTCTCAGGATTCATAAACCAGTCGGCATACATGCCGTAGTCATGCGCTGTGCGCTTATTGAGCGACTGGCTCTGCTCGGGAGGCACGCCCTTGATATACTTAGCGGGCGTGCCAGCATACATCGTGTAGGGCGGGATGATCGTGTTGGCTAGGACGACCGCCCCAGCAGCTACTATAGCACCCTCACCGACCACCGCATTGTCCATAACGACGGCGCCCATACCGATGAGCGCATAGGCTCCCACCTTGGCACCATGCAGGATCACGTTGTGACCCAGTGAAGCGTAGTCGCCCACCTCGCATACGGAGCGCCCGTGGAGCGTGTGGAGCGTGCAGCCGTCCTGTATATTGACGTGATTGCCAATGTGGATGCTATTGACATCGCCACGTACGACCGCGTTGAACCATACGCTACACCCTTCGCCCATCACCACATCACCGATGATGCGTGCACCCTCCGCTACGAAGGTACCCTCCCCGAGCTGGGGCGTGAAGCCCCGCACGGGGATGATGCTTCCTGCTGGATATTGGTATGCCATACCGATTAGAGAGGTAGGGTCTTGTTGCGTAGCCACTCTGCCTCCTCGGGGGTGAGTAGAGGAGAGAGCTCTTGGTAGACATGCTCCTGATAGTCGTTGTACCAAGCGATCTCCTGGTCGGTCAGGAGAGACTTGTCTACGAGCGCATTGTCCAGGAAGCAGAGCGTCATAGTCTCAAAGCCGTAGAAGGTACCGAACTCGGTCTGCTCCTTCTCGACCGTCAGGATCAAGTTCTCGATGCGGATACCATACTGGTCAGCACGATAGAGACCTGGCTCATTGCTGGTGAAAGTGTGCAGATGCATCGGGGTCGGGTTGTTGTCCGTGCGAATGTTTTGCGGACCCTCGTGTACATTCATAAAGACACCGACACCGTGTCCCGTACCGTGACCATAAGAGAGACCTCTATCCCAGAGTGCCTTGCGGGCTAGTATGTCTAGCTGGTTACCACGGGTACCCTTGGGGAAGCGTGCCGTAGCAATCGCTATGTGTCCCTTGAGGACTAGCGTGAAGTCTGTGCGCTGCTGGTCGGTGACTGGCCCGAGAGCGATCGTGCGGGTGATGTCTGTCGTACCATCTATATATTGTCCACCGCTGTCTAGTAGGAGCATTCCTTCAGGCTCTAGTTTGTAGGCACTCTCGGGTGTGGCGGAGTAGTGTACGATAGCACCATGCCCCTTGTAACCACAGATGACACCAAAGCTGTCGCTGACGTAAAACTCTTGCTTCGCACGGAACTGCTGGAGCGTCTCGCCAGCCGTGTACTCGTCGACGTGCTCGCCCTTTTGCAGAGCCTGCTCGAGCCAGATGAAGAAGCGAGTCAGGGCGACACCATCACGATGCATAGCACGGTGGATGCCAGCGATCTCTGCCTCGTTCTTGATCGACTTGAGATGCGATATGACTGAGTCGCCAGTGATGACAGGACGCTCGCCAAGCTCCTCCCGGACACGCTGTGAGGTGCGCTTAGGATCAACCATCACCTTGAGACCCTGTGGCAACTTGCTGAGGAAATCGTAGAAGGTGTCGTAGTCGCAAACCTCTACTCCCTCGCCTTTGAGGATCTGGCGTAGCTCGGGGACAGTCTTCTCAGGCAATGCAAAGAGATAAGCCTGCTCATTGTCGATAAAGCCGAAAGCGATGCCGACGGGGTTGTAGGAGACATCGTTGCCCCTGATGTTAAAGCTCCAGCAGAGCTCGTCGACCATCGTGATAGCGACCGCCTCGGCACCATAGCTCTGGTAAGCCTCGCGGATGCGCTGCAGACGATCACGGGTGCGCTCGCCTGAGAACTTGACATCCTGTAGGTAGAACGTATTGGTCGGCACACCAGGTCTGTCGCTCCACACCTCCTCGATGAGGTCGTACTGGGAGACCAACTTGATGCCGTGGTTCGCTAGCGACTGAGCAAGCGGTGCGTACTCAGCCATAGAGTAGCAGGCACCATCGACACCGACGACGGCACCCTCGCTCAGATGTGTAGAGAGGTACTGCTCAATGGTAGGCGTGTCAGGCTCATCGCCACGCTGTAGTGTCATCTCGCTACCTTGCAGCTCGTTGGTCGCCTGCAGGTAGTAGCGTGAGTCGGTCCACATAAAGGATTTGTCTAGCGTCACGACAGCTGTACCAGCAGAGCCAGTGAAGCCACTGATCCAGGTGCGCGACCGCCACCGCTCGGGGGTGTACTCGCTCAGGTGAGCATCGCCACTAGGTATGATGTAAGCATCTATATGATGCGTGCGCATCGCTTGGCGGAGTGCCTCGATACGCTGATTGATAGGACTGTTTGTTGGCATATATATGATTGTTTGTTTTTGAATCTATAGGTTTGGGTCTAGTCTGCGAGCGGTTGATGCTCTGGGCGGAGCAGGTCTAGGACCGTCTTGACTGGGGTAAAGGTGTCACTCGGCACCTCGACGAAGATCGTATTCCAGTCGTGCATAGCTCCATTCCAAAGGCCTGGGTGCTCTAGCGCTTTGAGCGGACGTCCCTCGACGCTCTTCTCACTGATGAAAGCGGTCTGCGGATTGACATACTTGTGGAGGTCAAAGGGGTTGCCCTCGTAGTCTCGTATGTAGCAGCAGAGGTCGACTGGGTTAAAGTGTGTCCCCTCGCGCATCATCTCAAGCGCCTCGGGATTGTTCTTGTCCACCTGTACGCTCTCTAGGATCTGCAGGGAGGTGGTGCCGTCTGCTTCGCGTACTAGATAGGGGCCACCGCCTGGCTCCCCCTCATTGCGCACCATACCGCAGACTCGTATCGGACGGTCGAGCTTAGCTATCAGCTTAGGTACCAGCTCCTCCTCACTGAGTAGCTCAGCGTGCGGGATCTGTATGCAGAGCGTCTCATCGAGGAAGGTCAAGATCTCCTCCGTCAGTGCTTTGCTCACCTTCGAGCGCTTGAGCTGCTGTAGATAGCCGAAGATGCGGTCACGTACTGCGAGGAGGATACCGCCGAGGAGCTTTTTGTAAAGGACTGTATTGCTCTTCAGATGGTCGGGCGTGACATTGTCAATGTTTTTGATGAAAACGACTGAAGCGTCTAGGCGCCCGAGATTGCCAATGAGCGTGCCGTGCCCTCCTGGACGGAGGAGGAGCGTGTCGTCAGCACGGCGGAAGGGCGTGCCACGCTCTATGTCTAGAGCGATCGTGTCGGTGCTAGGCTCCTGGACGCTGTAAGTCACTTGGTAGCGACAGCCAAACAGATCCTCAAAGCTCTGTATACGTCTATCCACGAGAGAGCGAAAGACCTCTAGATGCTCTGGCGACACGGTGAAGTGTAGTCGTACACGTCCGTGTATGTCTTGCTCATAGAGTGCGCCCTCGACCATATGCTCCTCGATCGGGGTGCGCTTGGTGCCATTGGGGTAGTCGTGAAAGAGGAGCATCCCCTTGGGTAGCGAGCCGTAGCCCATACCATGCGTGTCGAGGAGGTTGTCGATGATGGTGCCGTACTGCTCGCTCTCGACCAGCTTGCTCATGGTGCGCCAATTGTTGCGCAGACAGGTCTCGCTCAGCTTCTCATAAAAGGCAAAAGACTCTAGATGATCCACAAACGTCTGCTGCTCGGGTGTCAAGTCATCGTGCGAGATCTGCTGCTCCTTGGGGAGGCCGTAGAGAGACTTAAACATACGACTCGCTGCTCCCGAGGCGGGAACAAACTTGATGACGTCAGCTTCAGGCTTCTGCAGATAGTCGTGCCATAGGTCAAGGTACTGAACCATCTCGTCAGTTGCTAGGCGCACGATGCCTCGCTCGAGCTTTGCCGAGTCAACGATAACAAGGTAGGGCGTGCCATCGACAAGTAGCTGGAGCTGTCGCTCCGCTTCGCTAGCGGAGATGCCCCGCTCAGCGAGGTAGCTGAGGTCTTCGGAGGTAAATGCTGTGGTGTCAGACATACGATATAAGGTGTGAGAGTAATAGGTAGCTCAAAGATACGAAAAAGTCGTTAGAGGGGGATTAGGGGGAGGTTAGAAGTTAGATATTAGAAGTTAGAGATTAGAGGTTAGAAGTCCGATTCATTCTGATTATTCCGATTCATTCCGATAGTTCCGATTGCTCCGATACACTCCGACCACTCTGCGCCTAGAGCTTTCCAAAAAGTTTCCAGCGTTGGAAAAATAAATTTCCTCCCTTGGAAATTTAGTTTTCCTCCCTTGGAAATTTAGTTTTCCTCCCTGATTTTTTGGTTTCGGACTATCTGGCTGAGAAGCAAGAGGTTACCGTTTGGAGCGATGTGGATAGGTAACGATTTAGAAATGAGCGGAGTGCTTTGAAGTACATTGTTTTGGAT
>ENA-OPBO01001932-OPBO01001932.1-human-gut-metagenome-genome-assembly--contig:-NODE-1932-length-13373-cov-3.039420_pt1 | contig 13373 bp, 9 predicted proteins | sample MGYA00241071_ERZ501458 | MGnify/ENA primary metagenome ERZ501458 (study PRJEB25962, sample SAMEA2042509) | human gut metagenome | biome: human gut; feature: human-associated habitat; material: faeces...
TAAACAGAATCACTTTCTCATTAATATAGGTACGATAAAACACTCTCTGCACTTTAAAAGCAAAGGGTGTTTTATTATGTACCATTCCCATATTCTGTTTCTTCGAAAAGGAAATTCCCTACAAAGCGCCTGTCAACAGAATCAAAAAACAGACTAACTATTTGCTATTCAGAATATTTTAGTTATTTTTGTACATAAAACTCACAAAAACAAAGGAGGGTAAAAGCATATGATACAAAAAGCCGATATATCGTGTCTTTCAATCCGTTTAGGCATGTTTCTCCTGCTGATTTCGGTTTCGCTGTCGCTCTCTGCCCAGGAAAATAGTACACACATGATCAACGACAGCATACATACCTCCTCCCGAACCTCATTTAAGCTTCTTCCACCCGATCCGTTTATGGAAAGAGCCACTTATCCTTTGTATCCGTCCGATGCGTATCCATACAAACCTATGAATCATCCACCTGAAATCTCACTGAAAAAGGAAATCTATCTGCCCTATTATACCAATCCCTCCCCGATCTTTCGGGGAGACTATCAAACAGACGGCATCATAAAACAATTCCGCCACGGAGCTTTCTTCGGTTCCGGAACACAGACAAGTCTACCGGGAATCGGACGCTTCAACAACGCTTCTCTCGGTTACCAACATGTTTTAAATCCCAAACTGGCATTACAACTGAGCGTCAATGCTATGAAAATAAATATGAGCCACATCAGTGGACAAGCATTCAGTACCTCGGGAGCCTTGCTCTATCATCCTTCGGATCAAGTTACCCTCAAGTTCTTCGGCTCGTATGATATTGGAAACTCCTATGGGATGAGCACCCACCGATACGGCGCCACCATGTCCGTCGACATGTCCGACCGGTTCAGTATGGAAGTAGGGGCACAGCGCTATTATAATGCTATGAGAGGGCGTTGGGAAACAGTGCCGATCGTGCTTCCTTACTACCGCTTTGAGAAATTCAAACTCGGATTGGACGTAGGCGGATTGATATACGAAATTCTCCGTGAAGTAGTTTTTGACAAACAAAACAGCAGCGGTCCCACCCTCGCACCGCCACGCTTTTCGATACCGATACGATAAAGCTGTATTGCACTCTATTCCGGGATTTGTCCATTACTAAAAAATCTCGTCTCCCCGCTTCCCTGACTCCTAAAAAAAGTCTTTTTTTGCAAAAAAGGAACAGATTCTCTCTATATTATAAGGTAAGGAAAATGTTTTTTTCTACTTTTGTCGGCGAATTTCAGAATAAATGGGAGTTGAAACTTAGAAAAGCACCACTCTCGGCATTCTTAATTAAAGTAAAAGTTATGCAGAAAAACCTTGTTATTGTCGAGTCTCCAGCAAAAGCAAAAACCATTGAAAAATTTCTGGGGAAAGATTTCAAAGTACTCTCCAGCTATGGTCATATCAGAGACTTGAAGAAGAAAGAGTTCAGTATCGATATCGATAAAAACTTCAAGCCCAATTATGAAATACCGGCAGACAAGAAAGAGTTGGTAACAAAACTACAGGCAGAAGCCCAGAAAGCAGACGTTGTATGGTTAGCATCCGATGAGGACCGCGAAGGAGAAGCCATCGCCTGGCATCTTTATGAGGTATTGAAACTAAAACCGGAACAGACCCGGAGAATCGTCTTTCATGAAATCACCAAGAATGCCATATTAAAAGCCATCGAGAATCCACGCGAAATCGATATCAACCTGGTCAATGCACAACAGGCACGACGCATCCTCGACCGTATCGTCGGTTTCGAACTTTCTCCAGTATTGTGGAAGAAAGTCAAACCGGCTCTTTCCGCCGGACGTGTTCAATCAGTAGCCGTACGGCTAATTGTAGAACGGGAACGGGAAATACAGGCATTCAAGAGCGAAGCGTCTTATCGCGTTATCGCCATATTCCTCGTACCGGACACTGACGGTAAACTGACAGAAATGAAAGCGGAACTGGCTCATCGCCTTAAGACAAAAGAAGAAGCCAAAGCATTTTTGGAAAGTTGCAAAGATGCTATATTCACAATCGAAGATATTACCAAACGCCCGATAAAGAAAAGCCCGGCCGCACCATTCACAACCTCGACTCTGCAACAGGAAGCGGCCCGCAAATTGGGGTATACAGTGGCACAAACCATGATGTTGGCACAAAAATTATACGAAGCCGGATTAATCACTTATATGCGTACCGATTCGGTCAACTTGTCGGAATATGCAACTGAAGGTAGCAAACAGGCTATCATCAACATGATGGGAGAACAATACGTGCATCCGCGCCACTTTACCACCAAAACCAAAGGTGCACAAGAAGCGCATGAGGCCATCCGTCCTACCTATATGGAAAACTCCACCGTAGAAGCACCCTCACAGGAAAAAAGATTGTACGACCTGATCTGGAAACGTACCATCGCTTCACAAATGGCAGAAGCCGAACTGGAAAAGACAACTGCAACCATCGGTATCAGTACCAATGATGATGTGTTTACAGCAACCGGAGAAGTTATTACTTTCGACGGTTTCCTTCGCGTATATAAAGAATCGTATGACGACGAAAACGAACAGGAAGATGAAAGCCATCTGCTTCCTCCATTGAAAAAAGGACAGGTGCTCGAGCACAATGATATTGTCGCTACCGAACGTTTCACCCAACGTCCGCCGCGTTACACAGAAGCCAGTCTCGTACGCAAACTTGAAGAATTAGGTATCGGCCGTCCTTCCACATATGCTCCTACTATCTCTACTATCCAGCAACGCGAGTATGTAGAGAAAGGAGACAAAGCAGGTGAGGAACGCTCTTTCAATATACTGACACTAAAAGGCCAAAATATAAGTGATGCCATACATACCGAAATAGTAGGAGCAGAAAAATCAAAATTACTGCCTACCGATATCGGAACGGTAGTGAATGACTTCCTGAACGAATATTTCTCAAATATTCTGGACTACAACTTTACGGCTAATATCGAAAAAGAGTTTGACGAGGTAGCAGACGGAGAGAAGCAATGGACAGCAATCATGAAACACTTCTATAAAGGATTCCATCCTTCGGTAGAGTCGACATTAGCTACTAAAACAGAACATAAAGTAGGTGAACGTATTCTGGGTGAAGAACCGGGAACCGGGAAGGTAGTATCGGTCAAAATCGGACGCTTTGGACCTGTCGTACAAGTCGGCAGTACGGATTCGGAAGAAAAGCCCCGTTTTGCACGTTTGGAGAAGGGCCTGTCAATGGAAACGATCACTCTTCAGGAAGCATTGGACTTGTTTAAACTTCCGCGTGTCGTTGGCGAATACGAGGATAAAGAAGTAAGCATAGGTACAGGACGCTTTGGACCGTACGTACGCCATGACGGTAAATACATATCTCTGCCTAAGACACTCGATCCGATGGCCATTACGCTTGAAGAAGCCATCGAACTTATCACAGAGAAGAGAGCCACAGAGGCCAAACGCCACATCAAGCAATTCGCCGAAGAACCGGAACTGGAAATACTGAACGGAAGATACGGACCATATATCTCTTATAAAGGAAGTAACTATAAAATCCCTAAAGATGTGGTTCCCGCAGATTTGAATCTGAAAACTTGTTTGGAGATTATCAAGCTGCAAAGCGAAAAAGCAACGTCCACTCCTAAAAAGGGACGGACAGCAAAAAAGAAATAACATAATAAGATTTTTTCTAAGAGACATTCTCATTTTGTAGAATGTCTCTTATTTTTTACTCATTTTCAGTGTTTTATATCTATTTCTTATTATCTTTGCAGCAGCAAACAAATCAAATAACATATATATGAAAAAAATTACGACCCGACTCCTCTGCGCCAGTAGTATATTACTGTTCGGTTTATCATCTTGCGTAAAAGATGTAGATTTATCACAAGCTCCCGAGAAGCCTGTAAAAGGCGATTATTTCGATTTTCAAACTACGCTTAATTGTCCGATAGACATAGACTTAGGCTTGCAGGACTATACTGTATCGATAGAAATTTACAGCGAAAACCTTTTTGAAGAAAACGATGGGATCAGTACAAAGAAAGATATTGAGCCGATCTATCGCGGTATAACAGATGCCAAAGGCATACTGAAAGGAGAAACGACCCTGCCAGCCTATATCAAGAAAGCCTATATCTACTCACCGTATGTAGGTGTACCTTTCATAGAGACAGAGGTTACTGCAAGCAGGATTTCTGCTGGCATAGAAGACCCCAAAAACAGAAGCGGAAACACCAGAGCCATGACATACACCTATCCTTCCGATATGCTGGTATTAGGAAATTGGAACGAATCCGGTTACCCCAGCTATTTACTATCGGAGCGTTTCATCTTCCCGGAAAACGAACTATACAACATTACCAAAGCTACTACATCTCCATACAAAGAAGAAATGCAAAGTTATTTTCCACAATATTTCACACCGGGAGTAGAAACAGGCATTCCCATTATAAAGGAAACAAAGGTGAACTTGGCTATGATAGGAAAATATGCACCTTCAGTAAGTAATACGATTCTCTATTATACCTACCCCACCGGACAGCTACCAAGTTCTGTCAACGACATACAAAAAATTATTGCTTTCCCTGTATCGGCAGGTATCTCTTGTGGAAGTACGATACAATTACATTATTGGAATAAGGAAACCAATCAATTCGAAGATAAATTTCCAGCAGGAGTTACTATTGGTTGGGGAGTCTCTTCGAGTGCTTTTATCAAAGGAAATATCGGCCACTCCAGTGGAAATCATAACTATTACTCCGTCAATGCACTCAATACCAAAAACGGCGATGAAAACAATCAGCACACAATCGCTATTTTTGATAAGGCCAACAGCTCGGTTACCATAGGGATAGAAGACAGACCATTGGAAAGCCAGCGACCTAACTATACCGACGTTATTATGTATTGTCATGCAGATGTGGAAGGAGCTATTGATGGAAGCAACATGGCTGAATTGGAAAAGCCAGAAGATCCGGGTCCTTCCGAAGAGGATAACTATACAAGCTATTTCGGATTGCTCGCTTTTGAAGATCTATGGCCAGATCAAGGAGACTATGACTTGAACGACGTAGTGGTATACTATCAATCAAGAGTATATAAGAATATGCAAAACCGGATTACCTCTACTATAGACGAATTCACTCCCTATTGGGATGGCGCCGGATACAATAATTTTAACGGATTCGGATACCGCCTATCAGTTACTCCCGATAAAGTAACTGCCGTAAATATTGCTTATGAGAACTATACATTCACAGCAAGCCCCCTGTTCCAGTTTGACAATAAAGGTTTGGAGGAAAGAGCAGATAATGACAATGCCATTATTATTGTTGCAGACAACATGAAGCAAGCTGTAAAACAAAAAGGTAAGTTTACCGTCACTACAACTTTCGGAACTCCACAGATCGAATCAGCAGCCATGCTCCCCCCTTATAATCCGTTTATCATTATCAATGCCTTGAATGAAAGAGGTAAAGAACTGCATCTTCCCAATTATGTACCCACTAAACGGGCAGACAGCAGCCATTTTGGAAAAGGAAATGATCTGACCGATGAGAGCCAACAAATGTATTATATCTCTAAAGACAACATGCCTTATGCCATACATTTGCCTAACATCAAAGACTTCGACTGCTCAAATGAAGGCATACGAATTGACGAGATTTATCCGAATTTCACAAATTGGGTAAAAAGTAATGGTAATGAAAACACTGACTGGTACTTACACAAGAAAGAATAATCAGAAACATCATTCATCCCTGTCAAAAAAGTCTTTCTAACTTCACTTAAAACACTAACTGGAATAAAAACAATATACGGGAACTCTTCAGCAAGTCAATCTTACTTGAAGAATTCCCGTATGTTCTATATTAGCTCACATTAACTCTTACATTCTGGCCGGCACTTCAATGCCCAGTAAGCCCATTCCCAAACGTACTACCTTAGCCACATTGGCAGATAATGCGATACGGAATATCTTCACCGCTTCATTCTCTTCGCGCAGGATGCTAAAATCATGGTAGAATTGATTATACTCCTTCACCAAGTCATAAGTATAATTGGCAATAACAGACGGACTGTAATCTGTCCCGGCCTGTTTAACAATTGCTGCAAAATCAGCTACCATCTGGATTAATCCTTCTTCTTTTTCACTCAATTCAACTCCTAAAGGAAGTTGCTCAGGAATAACGATACCGTTCTCTGCCGCCTTACGAAGTACAGATTGTATACGTGCATGAGTATATTGAATAAACGGCCCGGTATTTCCATTAAAATCGATGGACTCTTTCGGATTGAATGTCATGTTCTTGCGGGCATCCACTTTAAGGATAAAATATTTCAATGCACCTAAACCGACAATGCGGGCAATATCATCTGCCTCTTCCTGTGTCAATCCATCCAGTTTACCAAGCTCCTGAGAGGTTTCTTTAGCAGTTGCAATCATCTCTTCCATCAGATCGTCGGCATCCACCACTGTTCCTTCCCGTGATTTCATCTTACCTTCCGGAAGTTCGACCATACCATATGAGAAATGAACCAAGCTTTTACCCCATTCGAATCCTAACTTATCAAGCAGGATAGAGAGCACTTGAAAGTGATAATTCTGCTCATTACCCACCACATAAATCATCTTATCGATGGGATAGTCGGCAAAACGCAATTTGGCTGTCCCGATGTCTTGAGTCATATACACAGAAGTACCGTCAGCACGTAGCAGCAACTTATGATCGAGCCCTTCTCCCGTAAGATCAGCCCATACCGAACCGTCTTCTTTCTTATAGAAGAAACCTTTTTCCAATCCTTCCATTACCTTTTCCTTTCCCTCGAGATAAGTATCCGACTCATAATATATCTTATCGAAACCAACTCCCATCTTACGGTAAGTCTCGTCAAATCCGGCATACACCCAATTATTCATCATAGCCCACAAAGCACGTACTTCAGGATCTCCCGCCTCCCATTTCACCAACATTTCACGGGCTTCATTCATCAGTGGAGAAGCTGCCTCCGCCTCTTCCTTCGTCATGCCCTTCTCCATCAGCGAAGCTATTTCCGCTTTATAATGCTTATCGAAAGAGACATAATAATCCCCAACCAAGTGATCTCCCTTTTTACCGGATGATTCGGGAGTCTCACCATTACCATAAAGTTTCCAGGCCAACATAGACTTACAGATATGGATACCCCGATCGTTTACAATATTGGTTTTTACGACCTTATTGCCATTCGCCATAATAATATTGGCTAATGCATTTCCAAGCAGATTATTGCGTACATGCCCCAGATGTAGGGGTTTATTCGTATTAGGTGAAGAATATTCAATCATCACCAGTGGAGAATCAGCATCGGCAGCCATTATACCATACCGTTCGTCAGCATGAATCATATTCAGCAATTCAATCCACGCAGAAGAAGCTATTGTCAAATTCAAAAAGCCTTTTATCACATTAAAAGCAGCTATTGCCGGCTCATTAGCTTGTAAGTACTCACCGATCTCCTGTGCAGTTTGTTCCGGTCCCTTCTTCGACATACGCAGGAAAGGGAACACAACCAAGGTAAGATGTCCTTCAAATTCCTTTTTCGTTTTCTGCAATTGCACCTGTACGGCAGGAACATCCTGACCATAAAGAGCTTTCAGTCCGCTTATTACGGACATTACAAGTTTATTCTCTATATTCATAGCTTACAATTATTTTCTGCGCGCAAAGATACAAAAAAGGAGGCGTTAGCACGCCCCCTTTTTTTAAAATCTTTCAACTATATAGTTTATTCAACAGCCTCAGAGAGTTCTGCACCTGCTTTAAACTTAGCAACCTTCTTTGCCGGAATAGTGATAGCTTGTTTTGTAGAAGGGTTAATACCGGTTCTTTCAGCTCTCTCAGAAACAGAGAAAGTTCCGAAACCAACCAAAGAAACCTTGTCACCACCTTTTAAAGCGCCAGTAACTGAAGACACAAAAGCATCAAGTGCTTTTTTTGAGTCAGCTTTGCTCAAACCAGACTCAGCTGCGATAGCATTAATAAGATCAGCCTTATTCATAATTCGTAAATGATTAATTAATATATGTGTTACACAAAAAGATAGACGACGTAAAATCCTCACAAATATAGACTAACAAAACAATATATCAAATAAAAACATCAAAAAAACGCATCAATTTGCTGAAAAAGAGCTAATAGGGATTCATTTTTCTGCTTTAAAACAGAATTTATTCGTATTTTTGCAACCATTACTCGCAAATTAGCATAAAAGAGATTCAAATATATGATGCCTACAGTTACTAAAAACCTGATAATTATCAATGTACTGTTTTATTTAGGAACAATCGTTGCACAAAGTTATGGTATAGATCTCGCAAACTATTTAGGTTTGCATTTTTTTATGGCCGAAGACTTTAATCCCGCCCAGTTGATAACCTATATGTTCATGCACGGAGGATTCACTCACCTTTTCTTCAATATGTTCGCCGTGTGGATGTTCGGACGCATTCTCGAACAAGTATGGGGGCCGAAACGTTTTTTATTCTACTATATTCTTTGTGGTATCGGTGCAGGAATTATCCAGGAGATCGTACAATTCGTTGAATACCAGACTGTCTTATCAGGATATTCCATGGTCCAGACTTTTAGCGGGACAATACCGATGAGCGAATACCTGAATATGATGAATACCGTAGGAGCCTCAGGAGCCGTATATGCGATCCTGTTAGGTTTCGGAATGTTATTTCCTAATCAACAATTGTTCATTTTCCCGCTTCCATTTCCTATCAAGGCCAAATATTTTGTCATCGGATATGCCTTAATTGAACTATATTCCGGATTTGCCAATAATCCTAATGATAATGTAGCTCATTTTGCCCATTTAGGAGGAATGATATTCGGATTTATTCTGATTATGTATTGGAAGAAAAAAAACAATGATCATGGGACATATTATAACTGATCTTAAAGAAGCTTTTCGCAGAGGAAATGTCTTTATACAACTCATATACATCAATGTAGGGATTTTTGTAGCAACTGCATTGATAAACATTCTATTGCAACTATTCAATAGAAGCGCTGCCGGAATATTCGAACTGTTGGCACTTCCGGCCTCCTTTACCCGGTTTATCCTGCAACCGTGGTCACTGTTCACTTATATGTTCATGCATGCCGGTTTTATGCATATTCTGTTTAATATGCTTTGGCTATATTGGTTTGGTCAATTATTCCTCTACTTCTTTTCCGGCAAACACTTACGCGGTTTATATATTTTGGGAGGTATATGTGGAGGATTATTGTACATGATTTCCTATAATTTGTTTCCTTATTTCCGTCCCATGGTGGAAGTATCGACAATGGTAGGGGCATCCGCATCCGTACTTGCCATCGTGGTGGCAACCGCCTATCGAGAGCCCAACTATCCCGTACGCCTTTTTCTTTTTGGTACTATACGCCTAAAATATTTGGCCTTAATAGTGGTCCTGACAGATCTGTTGTTCATCACTTCCGGTAATGCCGGAGGACACATCGCCCACTTAGGTGGTGCATTGGCAGGTCTCTGGTTTGCCGCCAGTCTGAGTAAAGGCACAGATATCACTGTTTGGATAAACAGAATATTAGACGGAGTGAGTTCTCTTTTCTATAAAAAAAACTGGAAGCGTAAACCCAAAATGAAAGTGCATTATGGCAATTACAGCCGCGAACAAGACTATGATTATAATGCCCGGAAAAAAGCGCAATCGGATGAGGTGGACCGCATTCTCGATAAGCTGAAAAAGTCAGGATACGAGAGCCTCACTACCGAAGAAAAGAAAAGCCTCTTCGATGCAAGTAAAAAATAAGATATGAAACACATCGGAAAAGTCTTCGCTTATCTGATCTTGGCAGTCAATGCATTCTTTGTCGGAATTCTCTTGCTGACCGCCTATAGCCCACACATTTCTCCCGTAATACACCCGGTCGAAGCATGCATGGGACTTACTTTTCCTATTTTCCTCTCCATCAATTTCTGTTTTCTTATTTTCTGGTTAATCGTACGCTATAAGTTCGCTCTTCTGTCTATACTTGGCTTTGCTTTCTGCTATCCGCAAATCCGGGCCTATCTTCCTATCAATCTTCATACAGCAAATATTCCGGAGGGAAGCATTAAAATACTATCCTACAATATTATGTCCTTTGGCAACATGGAAAAGGAAAACGGCAAAAATCCGGTACTCGAATATCTCCGTAAGAGCGATCCCGACATCATCTGCTTACAGGAACACAACATCTCTCCGACTGCCAAAATACATCTTAATGCCAAAGAAGTAGAAGAGGGTATGAAAGCATATCCTTATCGGCATATTCAACGTGTAGGTCAAGAGAACGGCAATAACCGGATAGCTGTTTACTCCCGATTTCCGATCCTTTCGGCACGAAAACTACAATATGACAGTAGCTACAACGGCTCGGCCATTTATGAATTAAAAATCAATGAAGATACAATTACCCTTATCAACAACCATTTGGAATCTAACAAGTTAACAAAAGCGGATAAAGCGGTATATGAAGAAATGCTGAAAGATCCCAATGCCCATAAAGTGAAAAGTGGCACTCAACATTTGGTCGGTAAATTAGCAGAGGCTTCCGCCATCCGCGCCAAACAAGCAGATGTTATTGCAGCCGAAATTGCAGCTTCCCGGCATCCGTATATTATTGTATGTGGGGACTTTAACGATACTGCGATCTCCTATACCCACCGGGTTATAGCCGAAAAGTTAGATGATGCCTTCACCGAATCAGGACAGGGATTGGGAATTTCTTATAATCAGAATAAGTTTTATTTTCGAATAGACAATATCCTAATCAGTAAAAGCCTGAGAGCTTATAACTGCACGGTAGACCGTTCTATTAAAGACTCCGACCACTACCCCATATGGTGCTATGTTGCCAAGCGGTAATTCACTACAAATGATAATCATAACCCAATTATAATACTTATGAAATTAAAAAGAACAATAATTATTTTAGCAGCAAGTTGTATGATGTACTCCTGCACTACGAAAACAGAAAGTAATCCGTTTTTAAACGAATTTCAAACCGAGTATGGTGTTCCGGCTTTTGATAAAATCAAGCTGGAACATTACGAACCTGCTTTCCTGAAAGGGATAGAAGAGCAAAACCGGAACATTAAAGCAATCATTGAAAATAGCGAAACGCCCACGTTTGAGAATACAATCGTAGCGTTGGATAACAGCTCTCCTATATTAGATCGTGTCAGTGCCGTTTTCTACAATATGACAGATGCAGAAACAACAGACGCACTAACCGAACTTTCCATAAAAATAGCGCCGGTACTTTCCGAACACAGCGACAACATTTCCCTCAATCAAGAACTATTCAAAAAGGTAGATGCCGTATATCAGCAGAAAAACAGCCTGCACCTTACCACCGAACAAGAACGCCTGTTGGATAAAACCTACAAAGATTTTGTTCGTTCGGGAGCAAACCTGCCTGCTGACAAACAAGCACGCCTGCGTGAAATAAACAAAGAGCTATCGACTCTTGGTATCACATTCAGTAATAATATATTAAATGAGAATAATGCCTTCCAACTCTTTGTCGACAAAGAAGAAGACCTTGCAGGATTGCCCGAATGGTTCTGCCAAAGTGCTGCGGAAGAAGCTAAAGCTGCCGGGCAAGAAGGAAAATGGTTATTCACCTTACACAATGCCAGCCGCCTGCCTTTCTTACAGTATTCTGAGAATCGCCCGCTCCGTGAAAAGATATACAAAGCATACACCCACCGTGGTAATAACGATGATAAGAACGACAACAAGAAAGTAATCACCCAAATTGTCAGTTTACGCCTTGAGAAAGCAAACTTATTAGGTTTTGACTGCTACTCAAACTTTGTTTTGGAGAATACAATGGCCAAAAATTCAACCACCGTAATGGAATTCCTCAATAATTTATGGAACCATTCACTTCCCAAAGCCAAAGCAGAAGCTGTTGAACTGCAAAAATTGATGGATAAAGAAGGTAAAGGTGAAAAATTGGAAGCTTGGGACTGGTGGTACTACACGGAAAAGCTGCGTAAAGAAAAATACAACCTGGACGAAGAAGAGATCAAGCCCTACTTCAAATTGGAAAACGTACGCGAAGGCGCTTTTGCAGTAGCCAATAAACTGTATGGTATCACATTGACAAAACTGCAAAACATTCCGGTTTATCATCCCGATGTAGAAGTTTTTGAAGTAAAAGACGCCGATGGTTCCCACTTAGGAATCTTCTATGTAGATTACTTTCCACGTCCTGGAAAAAGTGGGGGTGCCTGGATGAGCAATTATCGTGAACAGCAGGGAGATATCCGACCGTTGGTTTGCAATGTAGCCAGCTTTACCAAACCAATAGGCGATACACCATCCTTACTAACGATGGACGAAGTAGAAACGCTTTTCCATGAATTCGGGCACGGACTTCACGGACTGTTGACCAAGTGTAATTACAAAGGTACTTCGGGCACCAACGTCGTTCGTGATTTTGTAGAACTTCCTTCACAAATAAACGAACATTGGGCCACCGAACCAGAAGTGTTGAAAATGTATGCAAAACATTACCAGACAGGAGAAGTAATCCCCGATTCACTCATCAATAAGATATTAAAACAGAAGACTTTCAATCAAGGCTTCATGACAACAGAATTACTGGCCGCCGCCATCCTCGACATGAATCTGCACACGATGACAGATGTAAAGAATCTGGATGTAATCTCTTACGAAAAAGAAGCAATGGATAAATTAGGACTCATCCCCGAAATAGCCCCACGCTACCGTACGACCTATTTCAATCACATCATCGGTGGATATGCTGCAGGATACTACAGCTATCTTTGGGCAAACGTGCTGGATAATGATGCTTTTGAAGCTTTCAAAGAACATGGCATCTTTGATAAAGCAACAGCCAATTTATTCCGCTCCAATGTGCTTGAAAAAGGAGACAGCGAAGACCCGATGACACTCTACAAAAACTTTCGTGGAACAGAGCCGCAATTGGAACCAATGCTGAGAAACAGAGGCATGAATTAGATAAAAAAAGCGATCTAAGGCTAAAAAAGAATAAACTCGAAGCCGACTAATTTATCCTCGGAGGATTGCTACTTTCCTTCGGGGATAAATTTTATTTCTTTGAAAGAAATATCAGTTTAACGGCAAAATGCGGTTTTAACCTCAAATATTTAGCTGCTAATTACCACTGGATGTGAAAAAAAAACTATATTTGCAGCCTTATAGCGACAGAATTAATTAAAAAAGTAATCATAATAAATTAAAAGTAAAATGCAAAACAAAGGATTTGTAAAAGTTTTTGCGGTATTACTCACGCTGGTATGCGTGTTCTACCTCTCTTTCTCCTTCG
>ENA-OPBO01001937-OPBO01001937.1-human-gut-metagenome-genome-assembly--contig:-NODE-1937-length-13339-cov-5.672388_pt1 | contig 13339 bp, 9 predicted proteins | sample MGYA00241071_ERZ501458 | MGnify/ENA primary metagenome ERZ501458 (study PRJEB25962, sample SAMEA2042509) | human gut metagenome | biome: human gut; feature: human-associated habitat; material: faeces...
TTTTCGGGCAGACGGAGGATAGTTTGGCTAATAGGCTGCCCCGTCGGTTCGTTCATGGCCTGGGAGTAGAAGCAAGACCCGAATATGTTTTTCCTACTCATCCTTTTTTGAGGGGAGAAAATCCGGAGCGGAAACTGATTCGCGGAGCTTTTTCTACTCATTTTAAATATGCGCTTCATTATCAGCCCGGAAGTATTTACGATCGGATTTATGGGAATGTTTATCAGGGAATCGGATTGGGCTGTTATTCGTTTGGAGAATCCCGGCAAATCGGTAATCCTGTTGCCTTTTATCTGTTTCAGGGAGCACGTATCGCCCGGATTTGTCCATGGCTGTCGTTTAACTACGAATGGAATTTCGGATTGTCTGGTGGCTGGAAACCCTATGATGAACAGTATAATTCTTACAATAAGATGGTGGGATCGAAGATCAATGCTTATCTCAATGCTAATTTTTATCTGCGTTGGGCACTTTCTCCCCGTTTAAGTCTGACTTCGGGAGTCACTTTGACCCATTTTTCAAATGGAAATACAAATTTCCCCAATGCAGGGGTGAATACCCTTGGGGGAAAACTCGGTGTAGAATATAATTTTTACCGGAAAGAAGATCTGACCTCTTTACATGCAGCCGCTTCTTATCATATTCCTCCTTTTCAGCGGCATGTCAGTTATGATTTTGTATTTTTCGGTTCATGGCGGCGGAAAGGAATCTGGATGCAGGAGGGGCAATATCCGTTACCCGAGTCTTATCCGGTTTTTGGATTTAATTTTGCCCCTATGTATAACGTCGACTATAAACTTCGGCTAGGTGTTTCTTTGGATGGAGTATATGATGGAAGTGCAAATTTGTATCTTTCCGATGAGGTATATGGAGACATCGATAAGTCACAAATCAGGCGGCCTGCTCTTTATAATCAATTTGCCCTGGGCATGTCGGGGCGGGTAGAGTATGTCATGCCTTTTTTTACCGTAGGGATCGGTATGGGTACTAATTTTATCGGAAAAGGCGATCTGAGGGCTTTTTATCAAATGTTGACTTTGAAAATAGCCATGTCACGGGATACTTTTTTACATGTGGGTTATAACCTCCAGAAATTTCACGACCCCAATTTCCTGATGTTGGGAATCGGTTTCCGTTTCAACAGTAAATATGCCGCATTTTAAATTTTTACCCGGGACCATTGTTATCGCATAACTGAAAACTATCGTAAAAATTGCTCCTGATTATAGATTAGATTTTTTCTCGATAGTTAATGATGAACTAAAAAGAAATTGGCAACTTTAACAATTTTCTTTGTTTTATCACTTAACTTTGTAAGTGAAACTGGATTATTGTATCCGGACAACAATAAAAAACATGTCGGTTTTATAATAAATCCATATCATAAAACAACTTAGTTATAGAGAATACATGTCAATATGGAACAGGTTTATAGGACTCATAAATGCTGAGGATTCCATCAGTAATAAGAAAATATCTGTACAATATAATGCCCTACACTATGCCATAGTAGATGTTGAAATTGGTTTGGAGGATTACAAAATTCATGATATTGGGGCACTTCGCTATGATGGTGCAGTATATCATAAAGTTTCGAAAGAGGAACTTTTTGAATTTTTTAGTGACGTGGACTATATTTGTGGTCACAATATCATTCATCATGATGCCAAATATCTGTTCACGGATAAAACATGTCGTTGGCTTTTAGTTGATACACTTTACATCTCACCGCTATTATTCCCGGAACGCCCATACCATAAGCTGTTGAAAGACGACAAACTCATGAGCGAACAGATAAATAATCCGGTGAATGATTGCGAAAAAGCCAAAGATTTACTGTTGGACGAAATAGCACGCTGGAAGTCGTTTCCGGAGGGAAAATGCAGACTATTTGCCTCGCTGCTAAAGGACAAGAAAGAATTTGAAGGATTTCTCAGTATGGTAGGGGCAGAGTATCTCAATGAGGGATTGACCGAAGTAATAAGGGACCTTTACAAGGGGAAAATTTGTGGGCATGCAGACCTTGTTATGCTGGTCAAAGAATATCCTTGCGAATTGGCATACGCATTGGCTCTGATCGACACGACCGACCAACGTTCCGTTACTCCCGGATGGGTACTTCACCATTATCCTAAAGTGGAATTTGTGCTAAAACTCCTGCGTCATACCAGCTGTAAGGAAGGTTGTGATTACTGTAATACCCAACTGAACGTGCTTTATAATTTAAAAGCATTCTTTGGGTATGAACAATTCCGGACATATGAAGGAGAACCACTCCAGGAACAAGCTGCTCAGGCAGCGGTGAAAGGCATGTCGTTATTAGCGATATTTCCTACCGGTGGAGGAAAATCGCTTACTTTCCAACTGCCCGCACTCATGGCCGGCAGTTCTGTGCATGGGCTTACGGTTGTGATCTCCCCTTTGCAGTCGCTGATGAAGGACCAAGTAGATAACCTTGCCGATAGAGGTATTACCGATGCGGTAACCATTAACGGTTTGTTGGACCCCATTACCAGAGCACTGGCCATACAAAGAGTACAGGATGGGGAAGCCTCACTTCTGTATATATCTCCGGAAATGCTTCGCTCTAAAACTATCGAGAGAATATTGTTGGCACGCCATATTGTGAGATTTGTGATAGACGAAGCACATTGTTTTTCTTCATGGGGACAGGATTTCCGGGTGGATTATCTCTATATAGGAAAATTTATCCAGGAATACCAGCAAAAGAAAGGAAGTAGAAATCCGATACCGGTATCCTGTTTCACTGCTACGGCTAAACAGAAAGTAGTGCAGGACATTTGTGACTATTTCAAGCAAACGTTGAATTTGGATTTGCGGTTGTTTGCATCGACGGCCTCAAGGATCAATCTGCATTACTCTGTCATCCATGCTGAAACGGATGATGATAAATATTTAAAACTAAGGGGACTGGTGGCTGAATCTGATTGTTCGACCATCGTTTATGTATCCCGTACCAGACGTACGAAAGAACTGGCTAACAAATTAACTCGTGACGGTTATAAGGCATTGCCTTTCAATGGCAAGATGGAAACTGACGAAAAGATTGACAACCAGGATGCATTTATGAATGACCAGGTTCGCATCATTGTGGCCACATCAGCTTTTGGCATGGGAGTCGATAAGAAAGATGTCGGTTTGGTGGTGCACTACGATATTTCGGATTCTCTGGAGAATTATGTGCAGGAGGCAGGGAGAGCCGGTCGCGACCCTAACCTCAGTGCCCGTTGCTATGTGCTTTATGGTGACAATGATTTGGATAAGCATTTTATATTACTGAATCAGACAAAGCTAAGTATCAGCGAAATACAGCAGGTGTGGAAAGCTGTAAAAGACCTTACCCGGCGACGCATGAGAGTGAGTTGTTCTGCATTGGAAATAGCCCGGCAGGCAGGATGGGACGATTCGGTATCTGATATTGAAACCCGTGTACGAACAGCATTAGCAGCTTTGGAACAAAGTGGATACCTGATAAGAGGAAACAATGTGCCTCGGGTATATGCTACAGGCATCACGGTGAGAAACATGGATGAAGCGAGGATGCGTATATCAAAGTCACAGCTATTTGGTAGGGATGAAATAGAAAAGACTGTCCGAATTATCAAGTCACTGATTTCACAGAAGTACATTGCCAAGGCTCAGGATGCAGAGGCAGAATCGCGGGTGGATTATCTGGCAGATATTTTGGGGTTAAGTAAGAAGGAAGTCGTATCGATTGTGGAGCGAATGCGCCAGGAAGGTATATTGGCAGATAGTAAGGATATATCTGCCTATTTGCTGGATGCCGGTGACTCGAAACGAAAATCAACGATCCTCCTCGAACGTTTTGCAAAACTTGAAAAATACATCCTTAACCGTATTCCTGACGAAGCTTTACGGATATCCTGCAAGCAGCTGAATGAGGATGCGATGAACGACGGAATCGATACCTCCAGGGAAAAGGATATCCGGACACTGCTCTACTTCCTTGCCATCAAGGGATATATCCGTAAAAAAGAAGATGCCCTCCGCAATATGGAAATCAGCCGTCAGACAGATGGGGAAACAACCCTTAATCGTTTTGAAAAACGATTGGAAATTAGTCGTTTAACTCTGGAGTGGTTATATCAATTAGTTGCTGCTACGAGAAAAGGAAATTCGGAAAAACAGATAGTTCAATTCTCTGTGGTAGAACTTCTTAATCAGATAATATCAGGTCCTCACGCCTTGTTCACTAAACTCGACAATGTACAGTTGGAAGAGGTGGAGGAGGCGCTTTTGTATCTCTCAAAAATCGGTGCGCTCAAACTTGAAGGCGGTTTTTTGGTTCTTTATAACGCCATGAATATCCAAAGAATAAAGGACAATAAATCGAGATATAAGTTGGATGACTACCGAATGCTGAATGAATTCTACAAGCAGAAGATTCAGCAAGTTCATATCGTAGGTGAGTATGCCAATTTAATGGTGAAGGATTATAATGCAGCTTTGCAATATGTGCGGGACTATTTTCAGATGGACTATAAGAAATTTATCACGAAATATTTCAAAGGGGACAGGGTAAATGAAATGCAGCGTAATCTGACGCCGAAGAAATATCGACAATTGTTCGGTCAGTTGTCTAAATGCCAGATGGAGATTATTTCCGACAAGGATTCTCGTTGTATTGTTGTCGCAGCAGGTCCCGGCAGTGGAAAAACACGTGTGTTGGTTCACAAACTCGCATCCCTTTTATTACTCGAAGATGTAAAGCACGAGCAACTTCTGATGCTCACTTTCTCTCGTGCAGCCGCTACCGAATTCAAGCAGCGACTGATGCAACTCATCGGCAATGCCGCCCATTTCGTAGAAATCAAGACCTTCCATTCCTACTGCTTCGACCTGCTGGGCAGAGTTGGCAATCTGGATGAGGCAGGAGATGTGGTTAAGCAAGCCGCCGAAATGATCAACAATGGAGAAGTGGAGCCCAATCGCATCAGCAAGACCGTGCTCGTTATTGACGAGGCACAAGACATGAGCAAGGATGACTATGCCCTTGTCTCTGCTCTGATGAAAGCCAACGAAGAGATGAGGGTGATTGCCGTAGGCGATGATGACCAGAACATCTATGAGTTTAGAGGTTCCAACTCGCGGTATCTCTATGAACTGACCCAGACAGAGCACAGCCGTTTCATAGAGATGACGGAGAATTACCGCAGTCTTCGCCATATCGTGGATGCAGCCAACGACTTTGCCCGCAACATCCGCCAACGAATCAAATCTACCCCTATCATCTCCATGAGTCAAGAAGATGGAGAGGTAAGAATCGTGAAGCATCCATACGAGATTCAGGAGAAAAAGGTTTATATGTATCAGCCTATCCTTGAAGATGTTACGCGATTACTGGAAAGTAACGCTTCAAAAGAAGCCGATGCATCTTCCCGCAAGAAGGACGAAACCATCAGCATCCTTACGCAGACCAATGAGGAGGCTGTCATCATGCTGGCTTTTCTTCACTGTCATGGCATCAAGGCCAAGCTGGTGCAATCAATGGACGGCTTGCGCTTCTGGAATCTGGCAGAGGTAAGATACTTTTTAAAGAAGATAGACCAAGGCATCAAGGAGACGAAATCCCCTATCATCCCTGATGATATTTGGGAAGCAGCCAAGCAGCAGACATTCCAAAAGTATGCCACCAGCCAGGCATTGCCATATCTGCGCCGCAGCCTCCAGGTATTTGAGCAGACCAATCGTGCCAAGTACTACAGCGACCTGAGGGAGTTCGTGTTCGAATCATCAGTAGAAGACTTCTGTGATATCTCGAAATCAGACATCGTGGTCAGCACCATCCACAAGGCAAAAGGCCATGAGTTCGACCATGTACTGATGCTCATTACCCATCCCGAACATCCTACCGATGACATACTGCGCCGATACTATGTGGGCATGACCCGTGCCAAGCATACGCTTGCCATCCACACCAATGGCAATCTCTTCGACAGTCTGAAAAGTGCCCAGCATCTCTATGATGCCCAAGCCTACGATGAGCCCAACGAAATAGTGCTTCAGCTCTCACACAAGGATGTAAACTTGGGCTTCTCCAAGCCTCACAAGGACGCTATCCTTTGCCTGAGAAGCGGTATGCCGCTAACCTACCACGACCATTGCCTCTGTCTCCCATCAACAGGCAGAGACATAGCCCAGCTCTCCATCAAGATGAAGGAGAAACTAGGCAAATGGGAGTTGAAAGGCTACAAGGTAACTGCTGCCCGAATCCGCTTCATCGTGGCATGGAAGTCAAAGGATGCACCGAGGGATGAGAAGGAATCCGCCATCGTGCTCGCAGATTTGGCGATGAAAAGAATAAGATAAGTTCCTGGAACCTTATCTACAAGCACAACCTATTTTATACCTTATTCAATCATAACGTAAATAAGGAAGGAATTGCAATATGATAAAGGGAGTTACAAATTTTACTGCACAACAGCTGGATTACAAGTGCACAACACGTGTTGTGCGAGCGCATAACAGCTGATATGCAAGCGCACAACAGCTGTTGTGCGACTGACGGAAGTGACTTTCCCGGCAACATATACTTACTGTTCCAACAACTTATCCTACTTCTTCCGACAACTTATAAAGGCTTCTTACGATGCTTATTCCTATTGATAAGCAGTTCTAACCCACATCAATAACACCGCTCATTCGTATCAATCAAACCGCTCATCCATATTAATGCCATTTTTATTTGGTAGTTTAAGAATAAAAGATTACCTTTGTATCGCTAAACAGAAAGAAGAATACGATGGCTATAAAATATGAAATCCATTATCTTCCCAATGCAGGAGGAAATGAAGAAACTCGCCGATTCGCCCATATCTTTGAGCAAACAGCTATGACTGCCAAGGAGATGATCAGCCGAATCGCCAGACATAGCTGTCTGGGAGAAGGAGAAGTTTCGTCCGTACTTATGAAACTACGTGATATCATAGAAGAAGACCTGCAGGATGGAAAACGTGTCAACATTCCGGAAATAGGTTATCTCTCGCTCTCGGTAGATCTGGATATGGATGAACTGAAGCCAGACAATAAAGTGAGAGCTGAATATGTAAGCGTAAGAGGCATCAAGTTTCGCCCCAATGCAGACCTGCTGAAACAGGTGAAATATAATACCCATTTCGAGAAATCACAATATACTTCCCGCTCCTACCCTTTCTCTGAAGATGCATTGAAGGAGAAAATAAGAGAGTATCTGAAGCATAACCGTTCCATTAACAGAAAAGTACTGGAAGCGGAATTTCATATCCGTAAACAGACTGCACTCAACTGGCTGAAGAAACTGGAAAAATCCGGATTTCTGATAAAAGAAGGTTCCCGAAATGCGCCGGTTTATTTCCTGGCTGAAGAATAGGAGCCCATCGGATGATAGGTCTCATCATGATAGAACTCTCTAGATGACTGCAAGCCATAGCCTCCGCGACCATCTAGGCTTCATTACATTAAATCTACCCCCTAAAGATAAAGTAATATGCCAAATAAAGAAGAAAAGAGAATAACAGAGCAGAGCTCGCTCTACGAACATCTGGAAAAGATGAACGTGGATGAACTCACCGCTCATATCAATGCAGAAAACAAGAAGGTGGCTGTGGCAATAGAACAAGCATTGCCTGCCATCAACCAACTGATTTCCGCCATCGAAGGGCAGCTGAAGAAGGGCGGAAGACTCTTCTATGCCGGTTGCGGAACGGGCGGAAGACTGGCTACGCTCGATACCATCGAAGTGCAGAACACCTATGGCATCGACGGTTCACAGATACAAGCCATCTTCCCTGGAGGCATCGGCTGCCTTACACAAACAAGGGAATCAAGAGAAGACGACCTGGAGAATGGTTGGCACCAGCTCTGCGATAAGCATATCTCAAAGCAGGATTTCGTGCTGGGCTTCTCGGCAAGCGGCACTACTCCCTTCGTGCTCGCCATCCTGAAACATTGCAAGGAGGCAGGTATTCCTACGGGATGCATCGTCAACAATCCCCACGCTCCCATCGCCCAAGCAGCCGATTATCCCGTAGAAGTCATCACGGGACCGGAATTCGTAACGGGAAGTACCCGCATGAAAGCCGGATCATCGCAGAAGATGATTCTGGATATGATCAGCACTTCTCTTCAGATAAGACAAGGACGAGTAGAAGGCAACAAGATGGTGAACGCCAAGCTTATCAACCATAAACTCATCGACCGCGCCTGCCGCATCTTCATGGAACGCAATCCGGAATATACGGATTACGAGAAAGTGAAGCAACTGATACTGAAAGCTGGAAGCGTGAAGAAGGCGGAAGACCTGCTGAAGAGTAAAAGCGATTTAGATGTTTAGATAGAGTTAGACCAAACTTCACCTTATATAAATAGAACTATCAAGATTTCACCTTATATAATAGGACTATATGGCAAAGAAAGCAATTGTAATGGGTGCCACATCGGGCATCGGAATGGAAGTGGCAAAACTGCTTGCTGCAAAAGGATGGCAGGTCGGAATTGCCGGAAGAAGAATTGAAAGATTGCAGGCTCTGATTTCGCAGGGCGGCATTACCTGCTACCAGCAAATAGACGTGACTTCTCCCGATGCTCCTGCCCAACTTCTCGAACTCATCGATAAGTTGGGAGGCATGGACCTCTACTTCCATAGTTCCGGCATTGGCTGGCAGAACAACTCGCTGGATATAGAAAAGGAAATGAAGACCCTGGAAACCAACGGCTTGGGATTCACAAGAATGGTGGATACGGCATTCAACTGGTTTGCTACTCATCATCATTGCAACCCCAAAGCCCGCATTGCCTGCATCACTTCCATTGCCGGAACCAAAGGTCTCGGTGCCGCCCCAGCCTACTCTGCCACCAAGCGATTCCAGAACCATTATCTGGAATGCCTGTCGCAGCAGGCACGGATGCGTCATCTCCCCATCGCCATCACAGATATCCGACCAGGCTTCGTAAAGACCGACCTCATCGCAGGCAGCAGCTATCCGCTGCAGCTCAAACCGGAAGATGTGGCGAAACATATCGTGAATGCTATCGAAAACGGAGAGGAAGTTAAGGTAATAGACTGGAGATATGATATCCTCGTCTTCCTCTGGAGACTCATTCCTAGATGGTTATGGACGAGATTGAAGATTACAACATAACAACTTTATTCCTTTCTGATGACAATCGTCTTGAACCAGTCTTTCAATACTCCCGCATATTGATCCTGCGAATCAGACAGCAGGATGACAACCTGGGAACCATCTTCCAACTTGGGTCCCAGACACATACCTTCGTAATTGGCAAAGGAACGCTTGGAAAGTGACAAGCCGGTTTTCCATTCCGTAAGCAATCTCTTCTTCAAGAAAGGAGTATCTGATGAAAACTTCTCTTTCAAAGCAAACTCCTCAGAATTCAAAGGATTAATCTGATAGAGTTTACACTTGCAGAAAGCCCCAATCTTAATCTTCGGGATAAAGGCCTCACGCTCCAGAACCAGAAGCTGTCCATCGGGCAAGGCACAAAGCTCACTCACCCCCATCACATAGATATCTGCTTTCTTATGGGTAGAAGGTTGATCCATCTGATAGGCATAGGCTGTCATGTAACGAGAGGCTTTCTTGCTACTCTCTTGCTCGCTATACTCTTCCTTGTTACGATTTTCCTTTATCTTTCCCCAACCATACCTCATCAAACGAAGCCGATTAGCCAATCCGTTTTGAGGAGTAGCAGGCTGTCCGTCTTTGCGGAGCGTGCTCTCAGGAATCGTCCAGAGATACTGACGGACGGAATCAAAAGCCAGAGACTCAAAATTATAATTAGGATAAAAATCAGAAGAAAGCCATCTGCTCTCCCAAAGGTTCTGCGGATAGCTAATCTTGGGAGCATTAGCCGAAATAGGCAGAACAGGATACTCCTTTAAACGGCAATATCCTTCGCTTGTTATCACCAAGGTAGAATCAGAAGCCTTCACGATGGCTTCGTGGTCAAAGCCTTTCTCCTGCCCCAGCCAAAACTTTCCGTCGTTCAGCGTTCCATCTGTTCTCTCGGTAAACCCAAGGTTCTCTACCTGTTCCAATTCGCCGGTCTTGGGATTCACCTGAATCCGGAAGTTGAAGAACAGGGCACTATCCGACTTGTCGCTTACCACTGCATAGATATCATCATGCAGATGAGCAATGCCACTGTAGTTGCCCGCAGCCACGGTTTTCGGAAAAGCTTTCTGAGGATTCTCTCTCACTACTTTCCAATCCTGTGCCCCAGCCAGCAAGTTGAATGCCAGGAAGATGGACAGGATATTACAGCGCAGCATAAGTCAATACAAATTCCATGGTTAACTCGAAATCTACATGCGCCATCTTTCCGCTCTTGAGATTCTCCACATCACACGACCAGTCTGCCATCGTATCAAACGGCTTCACCCGCATATCCTCAAACATTAGATTTTCTTCAGAGAATAACTTGAAGACCGTTTCCTTGGCACACCAATGCACCAGCTTGGCATCAAGATCTTCCGCCTTCTCATCCTTGCGCAGGAATTTGGATGCGATGCGCTCTACCCTATCACTGAAGTATTCGATATCCACCGCCACTTCCTGATTTTTGGAAAGGATAAGCGCAGCATAACCCTTGGTATGCGAAACGCTGATATGATAACCACGGAACAATGGCTTTCCAGCCTCGTTGTGGGTAATGTCACCCGCATGAGAAAGCAAGCCCTTGGAAGCCCCGTTCGTCTTGAGCATCTCATACATTAATGCACGAATGGCAAGAAACTCCAGTTTCCTGCCATCGTTCTTATATTTCTCTTCCAACTGAGAGCGGTAAGCCTGCAGATGAGAATACTGCTCGAACAACTGTTCTACAGTTTCATCCATCTGCCATAAACCAAGACTCACTCCCGGATAAACTTCTCGTATATTGACAACTGCCATATTTTTTATATTCTGATATTGATGAATACTGATGATTACTTAGAAGAATCCTCCACGTTATCTTTCAAAGGATGTACCGTCACCTTAATCTTGCTGATGCGACGCTCCTCTATCTGCATAACCTCGAAAGTATAGTTCTTATAATCTATCTTCTCGTGCATACTTGGGAAATCGCCTTTGATTTCCAAGAGCAGACCAGCCAGAGAATCAGCATCACCCTCAACCTCCTCGAACTCTTCGTCATCTACATTCAGGATTTTACAGAAATCAGAAAGAAGCGTTTTACCTTCAAAAACAAAGGTGTTGTAATTTAATTTCGAGTAGAACTTCTCCTCCTCATCGTATTCATCATTGATTTCACCTACAATTTCCTCCAGAATATCTTCGAGAGTAACGATACCCGATGTTCCTCCGAACTCATCTACCACAATGGCGATATGAACCTTGTTGTCCTGGAACTCGCGAAGCAGATCATCTATCTTCTTGGTTTCAGGAACAAAGTAAGGAGGACGAATCAGGCTCTGCCAACGGAAGTTGGAAGACTTCGTAAGATGAGGCAATAAGTCCTTGATATACAGCACACCACGAATATTATCTGTATTATCCTGATAAACAGGAATACGACTGTAATTATTCTCTTCAATGCACTTTAATACTTCTGGATAAGAACTACGGATATCCAGGTCAACAATATTCTGTCGGCTGGTCATCACCTCCTTGGCTGTTTCATCGCCAAAGCGGATGATACCCTTCAGCATGCTCTGCTCGTCCTTGATATCATTCTTATCAGTCAGTTCCAGAGCTTGTTCCAAATCATCAACACTCAGCACATGATTTTCCTTCTGTATAATCTTTTCTGCAAGAATTCCACTTTTCAGCAAGATAGTTTCTAAAGGCCAAAACAACTTTCTGGCAAACAGAATTCCCCCTACGCACCGGCGACAGAACTTCAGAGAATCCTGGCGGGCATACACTTTCGGCATAATCTCACCAAAAAGCAAAAGCAAGAAAGTAAGAATAACCGTAATAATCAGGAACTGAAGCCAATAAGCTTTAGGACCAAACTCTACGATTCCTGCGAATACATAATTAAGGAGCATGATGATTGTGACATTCACAAAATTATTGGTTATCAAAATGGTAGCCAACGTACGTTCAGAATCATCACGCAACATCTGTATTTTCTTATCGGCATCAGTCTTTTCATCCTCAAGTTCCGCAACATCAGTTGGTGATAAACTGAAAAAAGCAATTTCGGAACCACTGGCAAAAGCAGACATGCCTAACAATATAGCTGCAAGTACAGCAGCTACAATAACCCCGGCGGAAGGCTGCATCAGCATCACATCACCGAAGGCATCAGTTATGGTGGATATATCCAATTTCTGAGCTAAAAATTAATAATTATTGTTCTTTAGTAGCAGGGCGAGTACTCAACATCTCCATATTATCTACATAGATTTCCGTAATATATTGTCTTCTACCCTGCTTGTCATCATAGGAGCGGTAGCGGATTCTTCCTTCCACATAAAGGCGGTCACCCTTATGCACATACTTCTCTACTACCTTTGCAAGCCCACGATAAAAAACAAGATTGTGCCAATCTGTATGGTCTGGCACTTGGGTACCATTAGGCAAAGTATATCCTTTCTCTGTAGTTGCGAGAGAGACCTGAGCTACTGCCTGATCTGCTTCGAAATAATGAATGTCAGGATCTTTACCTACATTACCAATTAGCATAACCTTGTTCATGACACGAATCTTTTAAATTTCTGAATATTTTATTTCCACATTCCCAGATAGCGGAAATGGAAATTCTTACCTTTTGCAGATGGGAACTGGCTGCGTGAATCTACACAATCGCGCAGATAATCTACAATGCGATTGTAACAATCCAAACCTGATTCAGCTTTAACATCCGCAACGAAATGAGTATCACGGTACTCAAACTTTCCTGTAGCCGGTACCATCACAACACGCTTGAAATCAAGTGATCCTTCATACCAGCCTGGAGCCTCTTGAGCCAAACTGGCAACAACAGGATTCTCCATTCTCTCTGCAGGAGTAGGAGTACGCAATGCTTTCTTATCCTTAAAATCCTGCATAGTTTGCGCCGTAGTCTTTATCACAATAAAATAAACACGTGGGCGTACCTTATATCTTTTTGGATACGTCAAATCGCTAGCGGCATATTCACGAACATCTGCCTCTAGCTCCGCATCCATCTCAATCTCAGGAATACTCTTTAAAAAACCAATAGCATCATCAACACTAGTAACTAATGTCTCCTGATCAAAATATCTTAAATATAAATTCATAAATGGGTATGTTTCTCGAGTTCTAAAAAAAAGAGCGGAAAACGGGACTCGGACCCGCGACCCCAACCTTGGCAAGGTTGTGCTCTA
>ENA-OPBO01001938-OPBO01001938.1-human-gut-metagenome-genome-assembly--contig:-NODE-1938-length-13335-cov-3.221913_pt1 | contig 13335 bp, 9 predicted proteins | sample MGYA00241071_ERZ501458 | MGnify/ENA primary metagenome ERZ501458 (study PRJEB25962, sample SAMEA2042509) | human gut metagenome | biome: human gut; feature: human-associated habitat; material: faeces...
CGTCGGCAGGCGGGTTGGAGGTGGTCGTCTCGGTGGTGCCGCAGCCGGCCATCAGGCCGACCAGCATCAGGGCGACAAGGAGCAGAGACAGAAGTTTTTTCAAGTTGGTGTTCCTCCTTCTTTATTCAGTGTTGACACATTGCCGGGACGAGGCCGTCGAATTATACAAACGCAGACGCCGCATGCCCGGTCTTTCTGCGTATATTCTACAAAACTTTTCCGACTTCTACCACCGAGAATCCTGCGATTTTTTTGAAATTTGTGACATATGTAAAAACACCCCCGCGTCTGAGGACACGGGGGTGTAAAAATTGCCGATCAAACATTGTGCAATGCTTCCAAAAGCTCTTTTGCGAGCAGTCCGTTGGAGGCGGCGATGTCCGAGGGGGAAAACATGTCCGGGGAGGCGCCCGCAAGGTCGGTCACAACACCGCCGGCTTCGCGGAGTATCAGGAGCCCCGCGGCGTAGTCCCAGGCGTTCAAGCGGCATTCGGCGTAGGCGTCGAACCTGCCGCAGGCCACCCAGCAGAAGTCCAGCGAGGCCGCTCCGAAGCGGCGTATGTCTATGCAGCGGTCGAAGAGCGCGCGCATGAGGGCGAAGTTTCTGTCTCCCAATTGCCTGAAGGCAGGGTTGGTGCCGACGGCGACTAGACTCTCAGAGAGCGTCTCCGTGCGGCTGACGCATATCTCGTGTCCGTTCAGCTTTGCGCCGCAGCCGGCTATGGCGGTAAAGCACTCGTCGGAGTCGGGGTTGAATACAATGCCGAGCAGCGGCTGCCCGTCTGAGATAAGCGCCAGAGAGACGGCGCTTTGCCTCAGCCTGTGTATAAAATTGGTCGTCCCGTCCACGGGGTCGAGGACCCAGACAAGGCCGGAGGTGTCCAGCCCGGAGTTGTCCTGCTCCTCGCCCATGAACCGGGCATCCGGCAGTATTTCGGCCAGACGCCGGCACAGGAGTTCCTGTATGCCGGTATCGACCTCGGTCACATAGTCGGTCTTGTTTTTGTGATGTATGTGTCCGGCGAGCTCGCGGTCATTGAACAGCAGCCCGGCTTCGCGCACGGCCAGCTCAGCCTCGGAGAGCAGGGCGGCGATATCCATTTCCAGTGCCATAATGCGCCTCCGCAGTTTAAATTTGCGCCTACATTATACCAGCTTTGCGCCGGCTGTCAAAGGCCGTAAATAAATTCCCGCCATTTGCGGCAAAATAGCCGTGGGAGTTGATAAATATGTCCGAAATGACAAATCAGCAGTATGCGGAATACGTGAAGCGCAAGTCCCCGGCGTCGCCAATCTGGGGCGACCTGCTGCGTGCGTTTCTCATAGGCGGGGCCATCTGCGCGCTGGGCCAGGTGATAACGGAGCTGTGGGTCCTGGTCGGGCTGGAGGAGGCGGAGGCGGGGACGGCCTGTTCCATGAGCCTGGTGTTCCTCGGCGCGCTCTTCACGGGCCTCGGCGTGTACGACGACGCCGCCAAGCTCGGCGGAGCCGGCACGCTGGTGCCGATAACGGGCTTTGCCAACGCCGTGGTCTCGCCGGCTCTTGAGTTCAAGAGCGAGGGCTTCATAACCGGCACCGCCGCCAAAATGTTCATCATCGCCGGCCCTGTAATAGTTTTCGGCACCTGCGCCAGCATAATCTACGGCCTCATCCTCTGCCTGATAGGCTGAGCCAACTGCCCCTTTTCAAAAGTCCGAGGCTGTTGTATACTTCTGGTGCAGCCTTATGAAAGGACATCTAGGATATGTGGGCATACGACAGCGTATTTTATCACATTTACCCCCTGGGCTTCTGCGGCGCGCCGCATGATAACGACGGCGTTTTGACGCACAGCATACTCAAAATCGCGGACTGGGCCGGGCACATTGAAAAGCTGGGCGCGGACGCCATGTACCTCGGCCCCGTGTTCGAGAGCGACTGCCACGGCTACGATACGCGCGACTACCGCCGCGTGGACTGCCGCCTCGGCACGAACGAGGACCTCAAAACCGTCTGCGCCGAGCTGCGCAAACACGGCATCCGCGTCATCTTCGACGGCGTTTTCAACCACGTGGGCCGTGGCTTCTGGGCCTTCCGCGACGTGCAGGAGAGGAAGTGGGACTCGCCCTATAAGGACTGGTTCCACATAAACTTCGGCGGCAACAGCGGCTATAACGACGGCTTCTGGTACGAGGGCTGGGAGGGCCACTACGAGCTCGTGAAGCTGAACCTCAAAAACCCCGCCGTCGTGGACTACATACTGGACACCGTGAAGTTCTGGCGCGAGGAGTTCGGCATTGACGGCCTGAGGCTCGACGTGGCCTACTGCCTGGACCTCGACTTCCTGCGCCGCCTGCGCAGTTTCTGCAACGGCCTGGGTGACTTTTTCCTCCTGGGCGAGACGCTGCACGGCGACTATAACCGCTGGATGAACGACGAGATGCTCCACAGCGTCACGAACTACGAGTGCTACAAGGGCCTGCACTCCAGCCTGAACAGCATGAACCTCTTCGAGATAGTCCACAGCCTCAAGCGCCAGTTCGGCCCCGAACCCTGGACGCTCTACAAGGGCCGCCACCTCCTGAGCTTCTGCGACAATCACGACGTCACCCGCGCGGCGACGATATTGCAGAACAAGGCGCACCTGCCCCTCATCTACGGCCTGGTGTTTTCCATGCCGGGCATCCCCTGCATCTACTACGGCAGCGAGTGGGGCGCCGAGGGCGACAAGCGAAACGGTGACTGGAGCCTCCGCCCGAGCTTCGAGGCGCCGGAGTGGAACGAACTGACTGACACGATATCCGCGATGACCAAGGCGCACCGTGCCAGCCGCGCGCTCTGTTATGGAGACTTCAAGGACCTGCTCCTGACCAACCGTCAGGCAGTGTTCCAGCGCGAGGCGGAAGGGGAGAGGGTCATTGTTGCGATAAATGCAGACTCCGTGCCTTACACCGCCCACTTCAACGCCAACTGTGGCAGGGCGCAGGACCTGATAAGCGGCAAAATGCACGACTTCGGAGGCGGCAGCGAGCTGCCCCCATACAGCGTAGCATATTGGAAATGCGAATGAGCTGAAATATGCAAAAAGCCCCCGGCCTCGGTGCCGGGGGCTCTGCTGTTTTATTCCGCCGGGCTTATCAGCGCGCCCATATTGGAGCCTTTAGCGGTCATGGTCAGGCCAGGGCAGTTCAGGATGGCTCGGTAGGTATTTTCTATGAGGCTCGGCTGTGCTATTCGAGTTATGCTTATGCTGCCGCTGTACTGCGCTTCGTCGCCATTGTAGACGGTAAAGTATATCGTCGTCGAGGCGGTATCTGTGTCCGGCATCCAGCGGAGCTCCAGCCCGGGCTCGAGGCTCAGACTCTGGCCATTATAATTCACACGGCTATCCTGCAGCCAGCCCGCGTTGCAGCTTGCCTCTATGCGCGTCCAGTCGAAGTCGAAATCGAACATGAACTGTATGCCGTAAAGACTGCTCACGGCGAGATTTGACGTCCAATTCACGCCGCCGGCAAAAATGCGCTCATAGAGGTCAAGCGCAGCGGCATCGTAGTCGCCGCCGAGCTCGGTGACCGTCAGTTCGCTCAGAATGCCGATATAGCTCCAAACCTCACCATCCCGTAGCAGCAGCATGTAGCAGTCACCACCGCTGTCCAGTCGCGTGATCCAGCCGTTTTCAATGACCATTCCGCCCGCAGGCATGGCGTTGTTGCCATCCGCGAGTTTATAGCGTGCACCCAGCCTGTAAAGGCACAGTGTGCCGCCCTCCGGGGCTTCCAGCTCTGTAACGAGCTCAAGCACGTTTATCTCTATCTCTGTGATGCCGAAGCCGGAGGTCTCCGCCAGCATGTCCACACCGCCGCAGGCAAAGCTGATGAGCTGCTCCGGCAGCGCGTCAAGTCCATCTGCCAGCCATATAACCGGCGTCTGTGCCGCTTTTATTCGCGCATACTCTCCCGTGACCGCTGCGGGATAGTTTCCTCCGTAACCATCGCCGCCCATGACCGTGTCTCGGTCGGCGGTACCCAGCCACTCCCAGACACCGTCTTTACACAGCATGAGCAGGTAATCCGTGGGCAGACCGGATTTGAGCAGAGTGAACCAGTCCCCATCGGCATAGAAGCTGGCAGCAAGACCGTACAGGTACAGCGTCCCGCCGTCCGGGCAGGGCGTCTCGGCACAGAGCTCCAGCGTAATTATCTCCGTCTCGCTGACGCCCAGGTCTGACAGCTGCGCCGCCTTCTCCTGCGCCAGTGATTGTGCCGCCTCGTACACCGGGCCGGGCGCGCCGCTCGACTGCTGCGTCAGATAGCGCGCGTATTCCCCGAGCACTGCGGCGTCGTAGTCCGTACCGTATTCGCTGAGGACCTGCTCTGTCACAAGGCCGATGAAGCGCCAGTCGTCCCCGTCCCGGAGCAGCAGCATGAAGCGGTCTCCGCCGCTGTCGGGCCGCGTGAGCCAGCCGTCCTCTATCACCATCCCGCCCGCAGGCGCGACGCTCTCCGGCTCCGCCAGCTCAAAGCGCGCCCCGAGCCTGAAGAGCAGAAGCGTCCCGCCCTCAGGGGCCTCGACCTCGGCGTAGCAGCTCAGATCCGTCAGCTCCGCCGACTTCAGACCAAGGTAGGAAAGCTCTTCCGCCATTTCCTCGGTGCAGGCAAAGGCGTAGTCCAGCACCTGCGCGGGGAAGTTTTCCTCCAACCGCGCGCTTATGACGACGCCGCCGTCGCCGTCGTCAACCGGCTCCGCCTCCTCCTTGGGGTCCGTCAAAAAGCACACCGCCGCCCCGACGCAGACGACGACAGCCAGCAAAACCAGCCAGAACGCGGGCTTTTTGTAGCTCAGTACGGACTTCACCCGCCCCTTGACCGAGCTCTCGCCAAAGGCCAGCGGGCAGGCCCGCACGCCGCCGCGCGGGCGGCTGAGGTCCAAAAGCGCCTGGGAATAGTCTGCCATATCTGAGAGCGACAGGCCGCGCACAACGCGCTCGTCGCAGGCAAGCTCAATGTCCCGGCAGAAGAGCGCGTAGGCCAGCCAGACCAGAGGGTTGTACCAGTGCGCCGCGAGCAGCAGCCAGCCGAGCGGCTTTATGATATGGTCGCCCGCGGTGATGTGCGCGCGCTCGTGCGCCAGCACCAGCTCCCGCTCGCCGTTTTCGAGGCTGAAGGGCAGGTAAATTCGCGGCCTGAACAGCCCCAGCACAAATGGCGAAGCTATCTCGCACTCGTAGACGTTTTCCTCAAGCCGTACCGCCTCGCGTACCCGCTTCCGCAGTCTGAGCCAGCTCACCAGCGCCCAGAGCAGCATCGCCGCCGCACCGAGCATCCAAAGCGCCGCAGCGATGGGCAGCAAGACCTGCAGGGGGTTCGCGCTCGCCCCCAGCTCGGGCGTGAAGGCGGCGGTAAAGCCCGGATTTATGGCTCCGTTCAGCGCGGAAATGCCAGTGTCAAGCACCGGCGCGCGTTCAAGCATGATGCCCTCCGGAAGCGTCTGTGCGCTGGGGATTAGGCTCAGAGCGCTCTCGATGCTCCAGGGCAGGGCCAGGCGCAGGCCAACGACGGCCCAGAGCAGCAGCCTGAAGCGCTTCGGCGCCCGCCGCAGCAGCAGACGCAGGGCGATGACCGCTAGAATCAGCCAGCCCGCAGCAATGCTCATGTTGAGCGCTTTCTGAAATATCTCAGCCATGGCCGCCCTCCCTGAACTCGTCAATCATCCGCTGCACCTCGTCCAGCTCCTCGCCGGAGAGCCGCCGGTTCCGCGCGAAGGCCGCGAGGAAGGCGGGCAGCGAGCCGCCGAATTTCTTTTCCATCAGCTCGTCTATCTCCGCCGCCTGCACCTCGTCGCGCGAGACAAGGGAGCGCACAATGCTGTGCTCGTTCACCAGCACGCCGCGCTCGGCCAGGCGCTTTATAACCGTGTAGGTCGTCGTCGGCTTCCAGCCCAGACGCTCCCGGCAGAGTGCCACCAGCTCGCTGCTGCGCACCGGCTCGTGCTCCCAGAGTATGAGGCAGAAGCGATATTCGCTCTCAAAAACTTTCGGGGTGTCCATATAAACGCACCTCTAATCCGTTAGAGTAGCCTTAGTCTAACACATTAGAGCGCCCATGTCAAGCCCCGCGGACAGAAACAGAAAAACACCCCGGCCCTGCCGGGGTGTTTTTGTGTGTTTGCGCCTATCGTGCGACCTCTCCGCCGGGGGCGGAGTAAGCATTGGACCACTCCTTCTCAAGCGCATCCCAGTCGCGCTCCGCGAGCTTGGCCGTCCAGAGCTCGATGGCGCCGAGCCACTGGTAGTCGTGGCTGTTCGTGGCCTCCTGAATCTGGGCATAGTACCAGGCGTCGCGGCTGTTGTCGGGCCAGGTGAGCATCTCGTGCTCGGGCAGAAGGTTATCCTTGTCCGGCGCGCGGCCCAGCGTGCGGTTGACGATGGTGCAGGCCTCCGCCCGCGTTATCGGCGCATTGGGCCGGAAAGTCCCGTCCTCGTAGCCGTCTATGAGCCCCAGCTCCGCGGCAGCCTTGACGAACTCGGCATACCAGGCGCTGTCAGGCACGTCGTTGAAGGGATTGGAAGAGGCCCCGCCGACGTGTTTGAAGAAGCTGACGGCGATCTTGGTGAACTCAGCCCTTGTGATGCTGGCGTTGGGCCGGAAGCTGCCGTCCTCATATCCGTCTAGGATACCTGCGCGGGTGAGGGTGGAGACCGCATTGTTGTACCAGGCCCCGGAGGCGACGTCGGTGAAGCCGCTGGATTGGCTCCAGTAGCTTTCGCGCGTCTCGTCGGTCAGCAGGCGGAAGAAGATGGTGGCCACCTCGGCGCGGGTGATGTTGGCCCCAGGTCTGACCGTGCCGTCCTCATAGCCGATGATATAGGCGACGTGGTCCTCGGTGTTGAGGCCTACAGGCGAATTGTCCGGCTCGGGAATCGGAGTTATGGGCGTGTTGTACTCGTCCCAGACGAGGATAAAAGGAGAGAAGCCGGCCCGGCTGACCGTGAACTTGATGTGCGTGCCGGTGTTTTCAACCGTGACGGGAGTGACGTCGCAAGAGTTGATGCCGCTCTCAATGACATCAACGCCCATCTCGCGGTGGAGGCCCTCAAAGTGGAGCAGTGTAAAGCTGGTGTTCCTCCCCGTACCTGCCGGGAGTGGCCAGTAGACGGTGATGTTCTCATCCGCCGCGACCCAGGCGTTGCCGTTGTTGGTGTCTACGAGGTCGAGATACTTCGCCTCATATCGCCGCGTCGCGGAGGCTCCGCCGAGCTCAGAATCCGCGCGGTTTATGAGCAGCTGCGTGTTGGAGACGGAGGCGCTGTTCTGTTCGATGATGTCGTCAAAGAGCAGCATAACGCCGGCATCATCTGACACCTTTACGGTGCTGTCATTTATGTAGTAAGTCGTGTCTTCAGGAGCCACAACGCCGGACTCGCCGTTGGGTACGGATGCCTCCTGGGCGACCACCTCGCCATATTCCGGGGAGTCAGTCGTGCTTCGCACTTTGAGCGTGCCGTTTTCAGTGGTGACTGCATACTCGACGCCGCCGTAAACGAGCTTAACATGCTCCATCAGGATGTTTTCGCCATGGACCTCCATTTTGAAGTCCTTGCCGAGATGGCCTGCGATGTCGAAGCTGTCGCTATCGACATATGTGTTCAGGGCCTCGTCAAAGAAGCGCATCTTCACATGCGTGTTGCTGCCGGGCTGCGGGTCGAAGCGGTAGATCCCATGCGAAGCGCCCTGCACCCCGTCGTAAGGCACGATGTCCCAGGAGTAGGAGGTGCTGCCTTTTTGATATGTCAAAAAGGCATTGGTGGGGTCAAATCCGTCCAGCCCCTCCGCCGTGACAGTGAACCCCGGCACCGGGAACCCGCTGCTCTCCCCAAGCGGCTCCCCATCGCCGTCGACCGCCCCAACATACCCATCCCCGCCGACATAAACCGTAATGTCCGCGGGTACGATGGCGACGGTAACCGCGTCCGTCACAGTCACATTCATTACATAACTCCTCGCGTCAGTGGCGGTGTCGCTGGCTCCAATAAAGTTGTGACTGGATTTATAGTACCGCCTGGGAGTCCCGCCGTTGTCTACATAGTAACCAAATATCTCCACCATGTAGTAATCCCCGTCTGTCCGGGCGTCGGCAGATCTGCGTATCGGTATCTCATTTTCGCCAGTAAAAACTCTGTTGTAGCTGCTGGATGTTGTGGATGTGGAGAAGAGCTCAGGCTCTTCCTCGCTCCGCGGTCCATTCACGCCGTCGTCCACCTCATCCCACCAGCAGTACTCGAAATAGACATAGGTTCCGCTTTTCCTGGCCTCCTCAGTCGCCAAAGGATGGGTGACCTGTACGCCGACCCTGCCGGGGCTGCCCGGCGCCACAGCGACCTCAAGCTCTGGCACACCGGTGCCTGCATGCTGCACCACGCTGCCGTTTACCGAATACTTCACCGTGGGCTTGGCCACAACAGCGTCATTCACAACAGTAACTTCGAGCTCAGCAGTCTGCCAGCCGCTGACTTTGGAGGTGTTGGCGAGAACCTTGTTGTCACCGTCGATCCTCCACCCGGCATCATATCCAGGCTCGACATCCACGCTGCCCATATCGGGCAGCACATAATTATCGTCCTGGTACCAAATCCCATTATCCTTGGTATATTGGATACTCTGACCATATAGCTTAAGCTGCGTCGCCACGAGGTCAGAGCCATTCATAAATTTCAGTGTAACAGGATAGGTTTTTGTGGTGCGGGTGAAGCTGCCCGTACCCTTATAGGCTTCATTATTGGGCAGGATCAGCAGGCCAACATACTTAAACGCACCGGAATCGTACCCATCGTAGCCGCTCTGTCTGTCAATATAGATCTGCGCAAATTTATCATTGTAAAAAGCCTGGGAGCCAATGATCTCCACAGATTCAGGGATGTGAACCTTCAATTCGGTTCCTTCCCGGAAATTATCCTTGAAGGTATCCTTTCCGATCACTTTCAGGTTGGCGGGCAGTTCGAAAATCACATCGCTGCCGCTGGAAGCCGTCCGCAAAAATTCCAGGCCGGTGCAGTCTTTAAAGACAGAACCGGATTTTCCATTCGCTGCACCCAGCACTTCAAGCGTGCCAGGCAGAATCACACCGGTCAGGCCGGTGCAGCGGTTGAACGCATTCTTTTCAATGGTCTCCACTTTGGTATTGGAAAGATCCAGCACACCGGAGATGTCGCTACAATACATGGCAGCCTGGTATCGGATAGTGGTCAAAGCGGTGGCCTGAGAGAAATCGATCGCAGCTACCGTGCACCGTCCCAGCTCGTCATTGGTGGTGACAGCTCCATATTTTGCTTTATCACTGGTGTAGTTATCGCGAAAAGCATCGTTTGCAATGGTTGTTACAGTTTCCGGGATCTGCAGGGCAACATACAAGGTCCCCTTGTCGGGATTTACACTGGCAAACCAGGTTTCTGAAACACCATAATAGGTGTTATTATTGATCACCATGGCGTCTGCCGGCACCACCATCGGGTCATCCGCCGTCAGACCCGTTCCCTCTGCCGAAGGCGCAGCCAGAGCCGCCGCAGATAGTATTCCAACGCTCAGGAACAACATCAGGATTATTGTAAACAATCGGTTTTTCATAAAGCATCCTCCGTTATTCATTACAATTTTGAAACCAGAGAGAGACGGGGGCTTAACCCGCTTGTCATCATGCATTTACAGTCCCGTTTTTCCAGCCACCGCTTGCTGTCCCGCCCCGCGCAGACGGGGCAGCCGGTGTCCTTGATTGTCCGGGAGCCCGCCGACGCCTGCCATTCGTGCCCCTTGGCGCAGCGCCACCAGACCTTCCGCTTGCTGCCGTATGTGATGTCCGCCGCGGTCAGCGGTCCGTTCAGATGCTCGTCCCATTGCGAGAGCAGCTCGTCACGTCCTGTTTCCAGGCAGAAGTCCAATAAACTCTTTCGCAAGCGTATATCACCCCCCCAAGTACCGCACAGACTTTTTGCCGCGAGCTCCGGACCTGTATAAATTATCCCTGTGCTTCTATCAGATAGAATTATAGTGACATACGCTCCGGTAATAAATCACGGTTCGTCACTGTACCGTCACAAATGAAATTTGGTGCAAATTACTAGCCGCAATCAGAAACTTCGCCCTGTCTCAAGACAAAGGTCCGATGATCCCATCCGCAAACGCTCATCACCCCCAAGTAACAGAATCAACATTTTGCCGCATCTCCAACAGGGGCAGACCTGACAAAAAAGGCCAGAAAGAAAAAATGCGCCCAAATTGAGAGCTGATTTCTCAATTTGGGCGCGAGTTTTTAAAGACCGCAGAAAATTTGGCTCTGGGGTCTCTATTGTGATGTCAAAGTGATAAAACAAGCTTGCCAGAGTTGGAAGCATGTGCTACAATTTGCCTGATATGTACATCAACATAGCTGCACGGGTCCAGGTTCTTGGGCAAAATGTTGATTTTGTCCTACAATATCAGCCCGAGCCTGTCCAGTTGACGCATGCACTCCGAACCGGGGACGGCGAGGTATATCCTGGTCGTCTCGATGCTCGAATGGCCGAGGATGTCGGCCAGGCGTGCGATGTCCTTGCAGTCGCGGTAAAATGCAGTGGCGAAAAGGTGGCGCAGGTTGTGGGGGAAGACCTTTGACGGCTCCACGTTTGCGGCGCCGCAGAGGGCCTTCATTTCCGTCCAGACCTGACGGCGGCTTATCTCCCTTCCGCTTCTGGTGCGAAATATCGCGCCGGAGGCGATTTTTTCTTTTTTGGCGTATTTTAGCAGCTTGCGGCAGAGCTTGCCTGGCAGGAGGATCTCGCGTATCTTGCCTTTCAGCGAGATTTCGGCCCGGCCGCGCTTTGCTGCCTCGACAGTGAGGCGATTCAACTCGCTTATTCGGATGCCCGTGGCGCAAACTGCCTCCATGAGCAGGGCCAAACGCTCTTTGCCAAGGGCCGAGGCCGTGGAGACGAGGCGTTCGTATTCATTTTTCGTGAGCTCGCGCCGGCCGTCGCGGAACAGGCGGCGCTGGATCTTCAGGAACTTCAGCCGGCACTCATCCCAGCCGAGGAAGCGGAACAGGCCGTTGAGCGCAGAGAGCATGGCGTTCACCGAGACCGGCGCGTAGCCGCTCGACAGCAGGTGGGCCTTCCACTCCGACGCAAGCTCCTTCGTGACCTGCCTGCCTCCCAGCCAGGCAGAGAAGGCGTTTACATCTCTCAGATATTTTTCGATGGTACCCCGGCTGCGTTCCTCGTTCAGCAAATGCCGCTCGTAGGCCGCGATACGGGGGATGGTCAAGGTGTAGTCAGTCATTTTTGTGACCTCCGTCCGCAAAAAGTTTGTGTGTGTATTTTACCGTGTTTCCATATTGCTATGCAGACGGCAAGCAATTCCGGCGTCACCGGCCCGTCAAAAAACCGCCGCCCTGTCGGGCGGCGGTCCTGTTTTTGGGCTTATCTCTTGTTGGATCTTCTCCAAATGCGCTGCTCCTCGGCGGCTTTAATGAGCTCGTCGCGGAAGTCTGGGTGAGCGAGGGAGACGAGGCCCTCGGCCCTCTCCCAGGTACTGCGGCCGGCCATGTTGAAAACGCCCTGCTCCGTGGCGAGGTAATAGGCCTGGCTGCGCGGGGAGGTTATGATCTCGCCGTTGAAGTGCGGCACGATGTTGGAGGTGCGCACGCCGTCCTTGCCGACGCGGGAGGAGGCCACGCAGATGAAGCTCTTGCCGCCCTTGGACATGGCCGCGCCGGTGAGGAAGTCCACCTGCCCGCCGGTGCCGGAGATGTGACGCAGACCCGCACTCTCGGAGTTTATCTGGCCGTAGAGGTCCACGGAGACGCAGCTGTTGAGGGAGATGAAGTTGTCCATGGAGGCTATGACCGTCGGGTCGTTTACGTAGGCGATGGGCAGGGCAATGACGCCGGGGTTTTCATCCAGCCAGTCGTAGAGCTCCTGCGAGCCTGTGGCAAGGCCGAGCACGCCCTTGCCGGGGAAGATGTTCTTGCGCTTGTTGGTGAGCTTTCCGGCCTTGTATAGGTCGAGGAAGCCGTCGGTGCACAGCTCAGTGTGCATGCCGAGGTCCTTGAGGTCGCTCTGGGCAATGATGGAGCCCAGGGCGTCGGGCGTGCCGCCGATGCCGAGCTGGAGCGTAGCCCCGTCCACGAGGAAGGGGATGATATTCTCAGCAATTTTGATGTCCTCGGCCGAGGGCTTCTTGGCAGGAACGGTGGGGACCGGCCCGTGCTCGCACTCGACGACCATGGTGACGTCGGAGATGTGTATGCTCTCGTTGTAGGCACCGTAGATCTTGGGCAGCTTGTCGTTGACCTCGATGACGATGGCGTCCGCGCGGCCTATCATGTCGAGCGCCGTGCCTGCGGAGAGGGAGAAGTTGAAGTAGCCGTGCTTGTCCATCGGCGTCGCGCAGACGTAGGCGACGTTGACGTGCAGGAATTCTTTGTGGTACCAGGCGAGATTGCGGAAGATCATGGGGGAGAAGTAGGCCCGGCCCTGGTCGAGCAGCTTGCGCTCGTAGCCGGAGCAGTGCCAGGCGTTGTAGCAGAAGTGCTCGCCCGTCGGGTCACATTCCACGACCTCAATGGGGCCGTACATTATCTGGCCGCGGAGCTTGACGTCGAACAACTCGTCCCGGCGCTTGGCGAGGGCCTTGTCGCACTCGACGGCGAAGGTGGTGCCGTTGCCGTATTCGACCCAGTCGCCGCTCTTGACCAGGTTTGCCGCATCCTCCGGGGTGCCAAGCTTGGCTCTGTACTCGCTTGTGAAGTCCATATCTCATCCTCCGTAACAGTTTTTGCTGTGCTAATATATTATCGCACGGCGCGCGCCCAAAGGCAAGGGGCGCGCGCTTCACAAACAGGAGAAAATGGGATATAATCAGCCGTGCAGAACGCGTTCGCGGGCAAAATAGTCCCGCGTCAGGCGTGCGGCCTCACTGGAGAGCAGCAGGAGCGAGCAGAGGTTCGGCAGGGCCATGAGGGCGTTGAGCACGTCCGCCAGCTCCCATACCGCGGCCCGGGCGCCGTTCGCGCCCATGACGGCGCAGAGGGCGTAAATGGCCATGTATGCGCCCCTCGCGCGAGGCCCGAGCAGGAATTCGCAGCAGCGCAGGCCATACATGCCCCAGCCGAAGAGCGAGGAGAGGGAAAACAGCAGCATGCAGGCCGCGAGCACCGCCGCCGCGCCTCCCCCTCCGAGCACCCCGGCAAAAGCCGAGACGCAGACGGAGAGCCCGGCAGGGCTGCCGTAGGGTATCGCCGCGCCGGAGCAGAGAATGGCGAGCCCGGTCAGCGTGCAGACGACCATCGTGTCAGCGAAAACCTCAAAGACGCCGAATCCGCCGACGT
>ENA-OPBO01001940-OPBO01001940.1-human-gut-metagenome-genome-assembly--contig:-NODE-1940-length-13328-cov-2.311836_pt1 | contig 13328 bp, 6 predicted proteins | sample MGYA00241071_ERZ501458 | MGnify/ENA primary metagenome ERZ501458 (study PRJEB25962, sample SAMEA2042509) | human gut metagenome | biome: human gut; feature: human-associated habitat; material: faeces...
TCCACGACTTCCTTGAACCGGGTGCCGATGGCCCCCATCTCGGAATCGATGGGATCGCCCATGCCCACTTTCAGGATGGTTTTCTCATAAGCGCGGGCGGGGAAGGGGCAGGTGAGAAGGGCAAGCGTCACCAAGGCGGCAAGCAGGCTTTTGAGCATAGAATCCTCTCTCTTTCCATCTAGAGTCCCGTGACTGCGTGCAACCCCACACCTTATTTTGGGCTTTAGCGCACGAGGCTCGAAGGTGTCAACCTGGCCTCTTCGGTAAGCCCGGCAGCCTGATTTTCCTCCTATCCGCTTGTGGATACACTTGAAAAAAATTATTTGTGGGCGATTTCCACGAGGCCGATCTTGTACCGTTGCGCTTTCCTGACGATGGTGGACTGGCTGACTTTGAGCCGCCGGGCGGCCTTGTAGGTGCTGCCGGTTTCAGTGAGCGCGGTCATGATCATGTTGCGCTCCAGTTCGGCGACGGCCTCGCGCATGGGCTGGCGGAAGGAGACGCTGCCCTGCGGGAGAGGCGACTGGGCCTGCATATATTGAGGGAGATCCTGCATGGTGATGGTCTCTTCTTCGCTCATGGTCGCCAGCGACTGCACAAGGGCGCGCAGCTCGCGGACGTTGCCCGGCCATTTGTATTTCATCAACTTGGCGCTGGCATCCCGGCTGAAGCCTTTGATCTCTTTCTTGTATTTCCGGTTATAATGCTTCAGGAAATGCTCGGCCAATAACAGAATATCTTCACCCCGTTCGCGCAGCGGCGGAATGATCAGTTCAATGGTATTGATACGATAGAGCAAGTCCTGGCGGAAATTCCCTTCGGCTACCAGCTGATGCAGGTTGGCATTGGTGGCACAAATCAGACGGACATCGATTGGAATCGGTTCGACTGCTCCCAAGCGTGTGATGTAACGCTTCTCAATTGCTGTCAGGAGTTTCGCTTGCATTGGCAACGACAGATTACCGATTTCATCGAGAAACAACGTACCGCCGGAAGCCGTTTCCATCCGTCCGGGTTTCGACTTGCGGGCATCGGTAAACGCTCCTTTCTCGTATCCGAACAGTTCGCTCTCGAAGAGTTGTTCCGGAATACTGCCCAGATCGATCGTAATAAAGGCATCGTCGCGCCGGGGAGAATAATATTTCAGTAACCGGGCCACCAGGTCTTTTCCGGTTCCGTTCTCGCCCGAGATAAGGATATTCGCATCCGTTTCAGAAAGTCGGGTAATCGTTTCTTTCACTTTCTGCATGGCCGGCGATTCACCGATCAGTTCCGGCAGATCAGGTTCTCCTTTCAAGGCATTCATTTGTGCCTGGAGACGATCCACTTCTTTACGGGAATGGCTCAGTTTGATAGCCGAAGAAAGCGTCGCCAATAACTTCTCCGTTTCCCAGGGCTTGGATACAAAGTCGGTTGCTCCGGCTTTAATCGCCCTGACAGCCTTTTCCGTATCCGAATAAGCCGTCATGAAAATGACAACCGCCTGCGGATCAATGTTCAGGATTTGTTCGAGGCATTCAAAACCTTCCTGTCCGCTTACGGCATCACGCCTGAAGTTCATATCCAGCAAAACCACATCCGGCTGAAATGTTCGCATAAAGTGTTCGATACGCGCAGGCTGTGTGGTTACTTTGATCTTCTGCATATACGGTTCGAGCAGCATATTCAAAGCAAACAGAACATCTTCGTTATCGTCGATAATCAATATTTTCCCTTTTTCTTCCATACAGGCAAAGATACAAGGAATACACATACCTTGTGCGTGCGTTCCCGCACGTTTTTTGTGCAGAATCGCACGGGAAGAAAAAGGATTTTATCGATTAAATCCTTAGAATTTTGCCGAAATTTGTGGGTGTAACCGCAAAATTCGGGTAAAATTTGTGGTTAGAAATACTTTTTCTTCTATTTTTGTGGAAAAGCGATACGATGATAAAGCGGATTATTGAAGATAAGATTCTGGCAGACTTCAGGCGGAAGAAAGTTATTGTTCTGCTGGGAGCCAGACAGGTAGGCAAGACAACATTGTTGTCGGCCATAGAAGGAGGATTCAGAAAAATCCTGTCTTTGAATTGTGATAACGTGGATGATGTACTGGAACTGGAAGGGAAAACATCTACGGAGTTAAATCATTTGTTATCACCCTACGATTTAGTCCTGATAGATGAAGCGCAACGTGTCAGGAATATTGGATTGGTTTTGAAGATCATTGGAGACTTGAAACTGGATACGCAGGTGATAGTTACTGGCTCTTCCTCATTGGATATGGCAAATGAGATCAATGAACCGGCAACGGGGCGTTTGTTGGAACATAATCTGTATCCGTTTTCTTTATCGGAATTGGCAGATGCGACTTCGGAAAGAGAGGAAAGACGATTGTTGGAGAACCGGATGATTTACGGATTATATCCGGAAGTAGTCAATGAACCGGCAGATGCTAAACGAACTTTGATGTCGCTAACCAATAACTATCTCTATAAAGATTTATTTACGTACAAAGGAATCAAAAAACCGGATTTGATTCAGAAACTGGTACGGGCTTTGGCTTTGCAATTAGGAAGTGAAGTCTCCTATAATGAATTAAGTAATTTATTGGGAGTGGACAGAAGTACGGTTGAATCTTATATCAATTTATTGGAGAAATGCTTTGTCGTGTTTCGTCTGGATTCATTTAGCCGGAATATTCGGAATGAGATAAAGAAAGGGAAAAAAGTCTATTTTTATGATAATGGCATACGCAATGCAGTAATCTCAAATTTCGCTCCTTTGGAGTTACGAACGGATGTCGGAGCTTTATGGGAAAACCTGATGGTAAGTGAGCGGGTGAAACGAAATGCTTATACATCGAGTTTTGCCAATTTATATTTCTGGAGAACCCATGAACAGCAGGAAATAGATTTGATTGAAGAAGAAGATGGTATTTTACGGGCGTATGAGTTCAAATGGAACACAAAAGCCAAGGCGAAAATGCCCAAATCATTTGCTGAGAATTATCAGAATTCTATTTATGAGGTAATCACTCCAGATCATTTCTGGTCCTTTCTTCGATAATTTCTATACTATCCATAGATATTCTCCGTGCGTTCCCGCACGTTTTTTGTGCAGAATCGCACGGAGTTAATTCTATCCTTTTTCTATATAACGCTATCATATAATAGGTTACGGATATGGCACGATATTTGAATCTATGTTTGTGATAAATCGTGTCTATATGAAACTCTATCGGACTATACTTTTATTAAGTGGAAGCCTGTGGCTGACTTTGACGAGTATTGCTCAATCCCAACATCAATTGACATTGAAGCAGTCGATTGAATTGGCGCAAGCTTATTCTCCGGAAGCGCAGGCGGCTGCACATACTTATCGGGCTGCTTATTGGAGTTACCGCTACTTTCGGGCCAATTATCTGCCGGGAGTCAGCTTAACCTCTTCGCCTTATCTGAACCGGCAGATTAATAAGGTAACACAACCCGACGGAACCGAACAGTTTATCCGGCAGAACCAGTTGAGTACGGACCTAGCTCTCTCGATCAGTCAGAATATTTGGTTTACGGGTGGTAGCTTGTTTATACAGACAGCTACGCAGCGGATGGATGAACTGACGACAAAAACGAAGGCTTATAATACGCAACCGATTACCATTGGTTACCGTCAGTCGCTTTTCGGTTATAATTCGTTGAAATGGGACCGGCGTATTGAACCGGTACGTTTTCGGGAAGCCAAGAAAAGCTATGCAGAAACTTTGGAGCTGATTGCCTCTAAAACGTGTGATTTGTTTTTCAGTCTGGCAACGGCGCAGGCAAACCTGCAAATAGCCAAGTCCAATTATGCTTCGGCAGATACATTATACCGGTACGCAAAAGGTCGGTATGAGATCGGAAGCATATCGGAGAATGAGATGTTGCAGCTGGAAGTAAACCGGCTGAATGAAGAAACGAATGTGATGAAGGCTCAGATAGAAGTAGAAGAAGCTGCCTTGACATTCCGTTCTTTTTTAGGTTTGCGGGAGGATGAGAATCTGGAAGTCCTTCCGAGCGTCGAAGATATTGTTGCGTTTGAAGTACCATTAGACCGGGCTTTGGAACTGGCGTATGCTTATAGTCCGGAAATGGAAACTTATGAACGGATGCGACTGGAAAGTAAAAGTAATCTGGCAGCAGCCCGGGCTGAACGGGGACTAAAAGCCGATTTGTATCTTCAGTTTGGTCTTTCGCAGACCGGAGAAGAATTAAGGGCTTCCTATCGGAATCCGTTGAATCAGCAGTATGTGAGTCTTTCATTAGCCATTCCGATTCTGGATTGGGGACGCGGGAAAGGGAAAGTTCGTGTGGCGAAATCTCAAATGGAGCTGGTTGATACGCAAGTGGGCCAAGCTATAACCGACTTCGAACTGAATGTCCGGAAGATGGTGCGGCAGTTTAACTTGCAGGCGAAGCAAGTACAAGTAGCTCAGAAGACGGATGAAACGGCCCGTAAACGTTATGAAGTAGCCATGAAGTTATACCTGATGGGAAAGTCGTCTATCCTGGATTTGAATGCCGCTACAACCGAAAAGGATGCTGCCCAGCGTAATTATTTGTCAGCGATGAAAACCTATTGGACATTGTATTATGGGTTGCGTAGTATGACGCAATATGATTTCCAACAGAATTGCCCGTTAAGTGAGAATTTACCTGAAATATAAACGAAACTCTTATGGATATAAAACTAGAAAAGAAACCTTGGTACATACGTTACCGTTATTATTTGGCCGGAGCTTTCCTGGTATGCTGTGGCCTGATTTATGTGATTGTATTGGCTTCTGGTCCGAGACGGTTGCGGATTAACGCGGAACATATTCAGATAGAAGAAGTAAAACAAGCCGACTTTATGGAATATGTAGATGTAGAAGGCATTGTCCATCCGATTCTGACGATTATTGTCAATACGCGGGAAGCCGGAAATGTGGATCAGATCATCGGGGAAGAAGGCAGTTTGCTGAAGAAAGGCGATACGATTCTGACACTGACGAATCCGAATTTGATGCGCGAGATAGAAGACCAGCAGGATGAATGGGAGAAACAACGGATTTCGTATCAGGAGAAAGCCCTGGAGATGGAACAGAAGAGTCTGACTTTAAAGCAACAGACGTTGGAAGCCGAGTATGAATTGAATAAGATCCGGAAGAGTTTCTCGCTCGAAAAGGAAGAGTATGCGATGGGAATCCGCAGTAAAGCCCAGCTGGAAGTATCGGAAGACGAGTATCGGTATAAGACGGAATCAACCCGCCTGAAGTTGAAAAGTCTCCAGAGTGATTCTTCCATGACGGTTATCCGGAAAGAGTTATTGCAAAATGATCGTGACCGGGAAGAAAAGAAGTTGATACGAAGTCGGCAACGGATTGAGGACTTGGTGGTCCGCTCTCCGATAGACGGGCAACTGAGTTTCGTGAAAGTAACGCCCGGACAACAGGTGGCTGCCGGAGAGAATATCGCGGAAGTCAAGGTGATGGATCAGTTTAAGATTCATACGTCCCTCAGTGAATATTACATTGATCGGGTAACGACCGGTTTGCCGGCTGCCATTACTTATCAGGGGAAACGTTATCCGTTGAAGATCAGTAAGGTGATTCCGGAGGTGAAAGATCGTCTCTTTGAAGTGGATTTGGTCTTTACCGGAGAAATGCCGGAGAATGTCCGACTGGGGAAAAGCTTCCGGGTACAAATCGAATTAGGACAACCCGAGCAGGCGTTAGTCGTTCCACGTGGAAACTTTTATCAGCAAACCGGTGGGCAGTGGATTTATAAAGTCAATGCCGACAAGACGCGGGCTGTAAAAGTCCCGGTGACCATTGGTCGGCAGAATCCTCGTCAATACGAGATCACAGAAGGATTACAACCTGGCGACTTGGTCATTGTTTCCGGATACGATACCTTTGGTGAAGCAGAAGAGCTGGTATTTTAGAAGTCTATGTTATTGATGATAGAAATAAGAGATATATGATACAACATTACCTGAAAGTAGCAATCCGGAATCTGCTGAAGTATAAAGTGCAGACGGGAATTAGTATGCTGGGCTTGGCGGCAGGCTTTGTCTGCTTCGTCTTGTCTGCCTTTTGGATTCATTATGAGATGACTTACGATCAGTTCCGGAAAGATGCCGACCGACTTTATTTGGTGCGGGTGAATGATGGTTTCGCCGAAGGACGGATTACGTGGCGTGTGCCGGTACCTTTAGGTCCATATCTGAAAGAACACTTCCTGGAGATAGAATCGTTTGCTCCTTTCTCTTCGTATGAATATCGGGTGAAGGTAGAAGGAAGGTACGAACAAGCTTTCTTATCGTCGGCCGACAGTGCTTGGGTGCAGATGATGGATGTCCAATTAGTAGATGGGAACCGGAACTTTATGCAGGAACGCTCCAAGGAAGTAGCTATTACGGAAGAAACCGCTAAGGCTTGGTTTGGCCATGAGAATCCGTTAGGAAAGGAATTGGAAATACGGACTGGCGATAAAAGAACGATTGGTGCGGTTGTTCGGGTGGATAACCGGCATACTAATTTCCCAATTACCTTGATGGGTGATCCGCAAACTGGACGTACGTGGTGGTATCAGAGTTGGAAGATGTTGGTAAAGGTGAAAGAAGGAACGGATATTCCGGCATTGGAAGCTAAGATAAGCGAGAATCTGCCGTATGAACTGATACATCCAAACGAAGTACGGAATAACCGGTATTGAACGTTTATATCTTACGCCTTTAACGGAATTGCGCTATGCGAAAGACTTCCGTAATCAAAGTGAAGGTAGTATTACCTTCCGGTACATCGTTTATTTCTCTGTAACCGGTTTGTTGGTGATTCTCTGTGCGCTGATGAATTATTTGACCTTGTTTATTAACCGGATGCAAGTCAGGAAACGGGAAATGACGCTTCGTCTCGTACATGGTGCGTCGATACAGTCGTTAGTCTGTTTGTTGGGTTTGGAATTCTTGCTTCTGTTGATGGGCTCGTTCCTGATCGGGATGTTAGGTATGGAAATCCTTTTCCCGGCCTTCCTGGAATTGACGGGAACGGATGCCGGTCGGACTTCCTTGTATGGAGAAGCTTTGCTCTTCCTGATACTTATTTCTGTTTTGTTGCTGGGTGTGGCAATCGGTGTGATTTATGGTATCCAGCGTAGGCAATTGCAGGGATCAGGAAATGGAGAGAGCGAACGTCGTTTCCGTACGTGGATCCGGAAAGGCAGTATTGTCTTCCAGCTTTTTATCTGTATGCTTTTTATGACGGGCACACAATGGATGAACCGTCAGTTGGATTATTTGCGCCAGCATGATTTAGGAATGGAGTTACACAATCGGGGTTATTTTGCCCTCGACAGGACAGAAAATACATCTCCTTTCGTAGAGAAGTTGAAACAACTACCGATGATTACTGAAGTCCTTCCAGCCGATTATCGTCCCTTGGTGTCGGATATAGGGACAGCCGTTGGACAGATTCAACAATGGGAAGGATTAGAGCAGAAGTTGGATGTGCCGATACCCATCAATCTTTTTGTGGGAGATGAAACATTGGTCCGCTTTTATGGGCTTACGCTTTTGGCAGGTGAATGGTTGAACGAATTTTCCGGCTATGGAGAGATTGTAATCAATGAATCGTTGGCTCGACGCATGGGATATACACCGGAAGAAGTGATCGGAAAACATATAAACACCGGGATGCAGATTTCCAATCAAGTGATCAAAGGTGTGGTGAAAGATTTCCAATATACGCCTCCGACCGAGCAAATACCGAATACGGGATTTGTTATCGGGGATGAAATGGGATTGATGCTGTGGCAAAATGGTATCCTTTTCCGTTTCAAGGAAGGAACATGGGACGCTTGCCGCACGGCAATCGAACAGCTTTGCCGGAAAGAAGCTCCGGATAAAGAAATTACGCTTGTCAATGAAGAAGAGTCCTATAATAAATACTTGCAATCCGAAGCCATGTTGGCCCGTTTGCTGGCATTCGCCTCGTTGGTTTGTATGTTGGTAGCTATCTTTGGCATCTATTCGTTGGTGACGCTTACTTGCGAACAACGTCGTAAGGAAATAGCCATTCGGAAAGTCAACGGTGCTACGGTACGGAATATCCTTTCACTGTTCTATCGGGAATATATCGTGTTGTTACTGTTAGCGGCATTGCCGGCATTTCCGTTGGCTTATATCTTGGTTAAACATTGGATAGAAACCTACACGCGTCAGATGCCGATTCCAATTGCTCCGGCATTGGGCGTTTTTCTTGTCTTGTTATTGGTAGTCGGGTTGAGTATTAGTTGGCGTGTCTGGCGTGCCGCACATGAGAATCCGGCGGAAGTTATCAAGCGGGAATAGTTCGACGATGCTTCTTCTGAAGAAAAAGCACCGTCAGACTACTCGGACGATACGTTTTCTGGAAAAAATGCCCTGTCAGACGCTCGGACGATGCTTCCTGGGCTGCGGAAGGCCTGTCGGAGTACTCGGACGATGCTTCCCGAGCCGCGGAAGGCCTGTCAGACACTCGGACAGAGCTTCCCGAACAGCGGAAGTATCGTCCGAGGGTTTAGAAAAAGGAAAAAGAATTAAAAAATAGATACAATGAAAACACTTACGTATGCATGGCGTTTCTTGGCTCGTTCCAAGGCATATACGATAATCAATATCTTGGGATTGTCGTTCAGTTTAGCTTGTTGCCTGATTTTAATGAGGTATATCTATCGGGAACTGACGGTTGATACACATTGTGTGGACCGGAATAATGTTTATGCTGTGATTATGGATATGGAAGGTTACCGGGGATTAAGCCGTTATTCGAACGGGAGCGAGAAGGATAGTACCTATATTGATCCTCGTTTTATTGAGACGACAGGGAAAGCGATCACCATGCAAGACGATTATGTATTGTCGGGTAACCAACGTTTCCAGGCGAATGTGCTGGCAGTGGACAGTGGTTATCTTCAGTTGTTTCCATATCAGGTAGTTGAAGGAAAGTTGTCGTTGGATAATCCGCAGTCGGCTTATCTGATGGAAGCCTTTGCCCGTAAACTGTTCGGAAAAGAAAATCCGGTGGGAAAAGTGCTTCGGTATAGTAACGGGAAGGATGTAACGGTGGCCGGTGTATTGGCCGAACCGACTTGTAAGACCTTGCTTCGATTTGATGTCTTGCTCTCTTCCTCTTTATCGGAACATTGGGAACGTATTCCGACCGAGTTTTATCGTTTTTCACCGGGCACGGATATGGCAGAAATCAATCGGATTGCTTCGATTCCCCGTTTTGTGAATCCACATATGAAAGATATAGATACGCGGCAGGAAACCTTTTCCTTTATCTCTTTGAAAGAGATTTATTGGGAAGAATCGATTATGAAATCACTCCGCGAAGATCAGATGTTCAGTTACGGCGTTCGTTCCTATTTGTATGTGATTGGCGGTATCTGCTTGTTGCTTTTCCTGACAGGTGTGATCAACTTCCTGAACTTGTATCTGGTTTCCTCTTTGAAGCGTGGGAAAGAATACGGGGTGAAACGCATCTTCGGGATTCATCCCAAAGGGCTGTTTGCGCAGATGTGGATTGAAAACTTGCTACTGGTCGGCATTGCTTTGTTCTTTGCCTGGTTATGGATTGAGATTACAACGCCCTGGATAGAACACTTATTAGCTTATCATTTTGTTTATACCATTTTCGATGTTCAGCTTTCGGTTGTGGTCTTGGTGTTCCTTCCATTATTGACGGCTGGTTATTCATATTTCAAGTATAGCCGGATGTCGCCGATTGTTTCGATTCAGTCTATCGGTCAAAGCAGCCGTTCGGTTCGGGTACGTATGGCATTTCTTTTTGTACAGTATCTGTTCTGTTTCTTACTCGTTACTCTTTCTTTATATTTCAACCAACAATTGTCGTTGATGTTGCATACCGATCCGGGAATCCGGACAAAAGATATCATCCAAGCCAATTTGATTTATGAGTCGCGCGACATGGCTATCTATCGAGATCCGGCAAAATTTCAGGAACGTGTAGATCGTATTTATCACATTGATCAGCAACTGAATGCTTATCCGCATATTCAACAATGGATAGCTGGTCATGAATGGTTGCCGAGTCCGGGATATAACATTCGGTTTACGAATGAAGCCGGACAAGTGCATGAGGTTTGTACGCGAACAGTCAGTGCCGATTTCTTCCGATTGTTTGATGTACAAGTTTTGGAAGGAGCATTACCGAAAGCAGATGATCAAAGAGGTACTTATTTCGTTGCCAACAAAGCAGCGATGAAAGCTTTTGGATTCGATAGTTGCGAGAATGCCCGGATTGCAGAAGACAGTAATGTGCGTGCTTCCAGAAAAGATCCGTGGAAACCAGTTTGTGCTGTGGTAGAAGATACATATATGAGTCATGTGAGCGAAGGAATCAAGCCAACCATTTATCGGGTTTATGTGGGTTATGGCGGTGACTTTTATCAGATAGCTTGCGCTCCGGGTCATACGAAAGATGTATTGAATTATTTACGGACGGTAGAACTTGATGCTTATGGATCGGAAGACTTTGAATATTCCTTACTCGAAGATGATATGCAGGCTCTTTACCGGCAAGACCGCCAGGTAGCGTATATTTATACCGTCTTTGCAATGGTGGCCATTGCGGTATCTTGTTTGGGCTTGTTTGGTTTATCTTTGTTTGATGTCCGGCAGCGTTACCGCGAAATAGGCATCCGAAAAGTGAATGGTGCCCAGTTAAAAGATATTTACCGCTTGTTGTTCCGGAAATATATGTTCCTGTTGTTGGTATCCTTTGCCGTTTCGATACCGATAGCCGTAGCCGTGATTATCCGTTATACCGAGAATTTCGCGGTCAAAGCGCCGCTGGGAGCAGGAATCTTCTTGTGGTCATTACTGTTGGTATCGGCTATTTCGTTGGGAACATTGTTCTGGCAGGTAAACCGGGCGGCACGGATTAATCCGGCGGATGTGGTGAAGCGGGAATAAGTTGGGATATATTTTTCCGTTTCCCGGGAGATAAAGTTGGAAAGAGGCAGAAGGGAAAGTTGGATTCATTAGACCAATTCTTTAGTTCACGGCGTGAACTAAGTAATCCACGGTGTGAACTAAGTAATTCACGACGTGAACTAAGTAATCCGCGTCGTGAACTAAAGAATGGGATGTCGGATCCTTACTTTTTCTTCCGGGCTTGACAAGTTTATCAGGTATGAACGATAGATAACGAGGAGGACTGTGCGTTCGTGCACGTTATTTGTGCGAAGACGCACAGGTGATTATCAGTAGGTAGTTCGTTAAGTTGTTGTAAACATAGCGTTTATCTGTTTGGCATACGTTTTGTTTATGTGTTTGTAGATATAAAAGAAGAAAGTATGAAACACGTGTTGTTATCATTGAGAACAATTTTCCGTTTTAAGACTTATACGGGGATTAATATAGCAGGCTTGGCACTGAGTTTGGCTTGTGTGTTTATCTTAGTACGTTATATCCATCAGGAAATGACGGTAAACCACTTTGTCCCGGATTTGGATCGGACGTTTCTGACGACAGTAGTGTATAATACTGGAAGGGTTAATTTGTCAGAAAGTTTGGATGAAAGTAAGAATCCAGACTATTTAAGCTTGGTAGCAGATCCATCTGTTGAACGGTATAGCCGGTTTATTATGCAAGAAGAAGATTTTGTACTCATTGATGAATATAGATATACTGTAAATACATTGGTCGTGGATAGTTCGTTCTTCCAGTTGATTCCTTATCCTTGTCTGGAAGGAACGATGCAGTTGGCACCGAATGATGCTTTAATTTCTGAAGAGTTTGCTAAAAAGATTTTTGGTAAGAAAAGTCCAATAGGGAAAGGAATGACTGTTTCTACTGGAAATGTTGTACGGATTGTAGGTGTGGTAGGTAAACCGGCAACGAAATCTTCTTTCCAGTTTGATGTCGTCCTATCTAATCAATTAGCTATGTGGTCAAGAGTTCCTTTTGAAGTAGTTCGTTTATATAAGTCGGAAAATGTGGTTGCATTAAATCAGAAATTGGCGAAACCTATGAAATTGGAAACATATATGGACCAGGCTGTTTATTTCCAATTGTTACCTCTTGAAGATATTTATTTTAATCGAGAAATAAGTAGTTATGCTAAGGCTATTTTACGAGGAAACAAAGATGTACTTCGGTTATTAGGATTGGTGTCGGGTTTGATCTTGTTAGTCGGCTTGTTCAATTATGTCAATCTTTATACCGTCATGATGCAGAAACGAGGGAAAGAATTAGGCGTGAAACAAGTCTTCGGAGCGAATAGACTACAAGTCTTCTTACAGTTGTATGCAGAGAATGTTTGTCTGAATTCGATCGCTTTATTCTTCGTATGGCTTTTCATAGAGTTGACACGGAATGTGATGGATTCAACCTTTGGTATTCCGGTTCAATCTGATGTTTGTTTTGATTGGCTGTTATCGGGAAGTGTATTGTTTGTTTTACCCCTCTTGACTGTTCTTTATCCGTTCTGGAAATATACACATGCAAGTCCGATTCATTCACTTCGTTCCGTATTTGTTGGAGGAAAATCGTTGACTTCTCGTTTTGTATTCCTTTTCTTCCAATATGTCATTACATTTTGTTTGGTTGTCGCAGCAATCTATTTAAGTCGACAACTCTATTTTTTGTTACATACTGATGTGGGTTATAGGACAGATCATATTATTTATTGTAATTTCTGGAAAGAGAATCCTGCTGCTGTCTTTGATGAAGAACTATATAGTAAGGAAAAGGAAAAAGAGAAAACAGCTTTTGCTCTCATAGAGAAACGTATTCAAGAGAGCCCTTTATTTACGGGGAAAGTCTATGGTGATCCTGTTTATAAATTAAATATGAGTTTGGCTATAGGTTTTTCCACAGAAAAGGGAGAATCTGCAAAAGCTGTTTTTACGTATGTGGATAAAGCATATATGGACTTTTGGGGATTTCAAGTAATAGAAGGACGAGGATGGGATGAGAAGGATAGTTTTGCCCAATATAAATTGATTGCAAATCAAGCTTTCTTGAATGCTTTACATATTCAGGATTGGAAAACAGAAAAGGTAACACCTGATCAACGTTTATGGTGGACAAGTTCTGATCCAACTACGGAACTTATTCCTTATGAAATTGTAGGTGTTATGAACGATTTCAAATTGGGGCATTTATCAGGAGGAAATACTCCTGTTGTGTTCTTGTTCAATGATTGGATTCCTAAGAAAAACATGTTTGTATCTTTCGTTCCCGGCAAACAAAAAGAAGCGATTGCGTATCTTAAGCAAGTATATACCGAAGCCATAGGAAGCGGCGAGTTTGAGTATTCATTG
>ENA-OPBO01001950-OPBO01001950.1-human-gut-metagenome-genome-assembly--contig:-NODE-1950-length-13267-cov-4.378822_pt1 | contig 13267 bp, 13 predicted proteins | sample MGYA00241071_ERZ501458 | MGnify/ENA primary metagenome ERZ501458 (study PRJEB25962, sample SAMEA2042509) | human gut metagenome | biome: human gut; feature: human-associated habitat; material: faeces...
GAGCAGCCCGCCCAGCACCGCCGCGCAGATGAGGAATATTAAAATGAGAGTAAACTTCCTTGCAGTATTCATGGCCCTGCTGAGACTGCTGTGCCGGGGCGAAAGTTCCCGCCGCCGGGCTCAAACGCGCTCTTTTCCGACAAAAAAGATTGAGATGAGCCCCGGACCGGTGTGCGCGCCTATGATGGGGCCTATGTGCGTGTAGAAGACGTCGCGGAAACCGCACTCGCGCACGAGGGCCTCGCCGTACTCGCGGGCCTTCTCGGGCGCGTCGGCTTCGGAGACTATGAGGGTCTGGCCCGCGGCGTCCACGACCAGCTCCTGCACATCCTTTATTACCTTCTTGAAGCACTGCTTGTCGCCGCGCACCTTCTGCCAGACCTCAAGGTGGCCCTCGTAGTCGAGGTGCATGATGGGGACGATGTTGAGCGCCGTGCCGAAGGCCGCCGCGGTCTTGCTGACGCGGCCGCCGCGGTAGAGGTAGGTGAGGTCGTTCGTCGTGAAGATGGAGTTGGTGTTGTGTACCATGCTCTCAAGCTCGTCGGCGTTGTCTGCGAGGCTGAGGCCCTTGTCGCGGTTGTCCGCCGCGCGCAGGACGACGAGGCCGAAGCCGGCGGAGGCGTTGGTCGAATCCACGACGCGGCAGGTCCAGCCGGGATACTCCTCCATGAGCATGGCCGCGGCGGAACGGGCGTTGTCGCAGGAGCCGGAGATGGCCGCGGCGAGGGAGATGTGCAGCACGGGCGTGCCGGCCTCGGCCAGGGGCCTCCAGAACTCCGTGAACTCCCCGGGGTTTATCTGGCTGGTGCGGGCGATCCCGCCGGCGCGCATCAGGTCGTAGAACTCGCGGAAGCTCTCCTCCGTCATACCGTCCGTCATGGGCTTGCCGTCCATGGTGAAAGGCATCTTGTAGGGCATCACGCCGCGTTCGGCGCACTTTTCAAGCGAGAGGTCGCAGCCGGAATCGGCTGTTATCTGATAGGCATATACACTCATGGCATTCTAGACCTTTCTCAGTAATTGGCTGTATCATCATACCCCCAAACGGAAGATTTATCAAGCACGAGTTTGCCGCAGCTTACCAAAACTGAAAAAAGTCCCCGCCGGGAGAGGCCCGGCGGGGCTGAGGCTTTGGGTTTCTCAGAAGGTCATCATGACCTTGAGAACGGGCTCGGGCCGCTTGTCGGCCATGTGCATGGCCTCGGCAAACTGCTCTATGGGGTAGCGCTGGGTGACGAAATGGCCGAGATCCATCTTCCCGGCGTCTATCGCCTCGGCAATGAGGCGGAAGTCCTCGTTGGTGTACATGTTGTAGGCCTTGAAGTCCAGCTCATGCTGCTGGTGCACGCGGTAGGGGAAGCCTATGCCGTCCTCCATGAGGGCGTGCTGGACGAGCTGGCCGCCCCGGCGGCAGATCTCAGCCGCCTGCTGGAGGGTCGGAGCGTCGCCGTAGGCGAGGAAGACGAGGTCCGCGCCCACGCCCCCCGTGAGCTCCATGACGCGCTCATAGAGGTTCTCGCTGCGGCTGTTGCAGGTGAGCTCGGCGCCCATCTCGCGGGCCTTCTGGAGGTTGAAGTCCGCCACGTCCACCATGAGGATGCTCCTGGGATCATAGAGCCTGGCGCAGAGGAAGTCGCCTATGCCTATGGGGCCGCAGCCGATGACGACGATGTTGGTTTCCTCGTCAATCTTGCTGTTGCGCACGGCGTACATGCCGTTGGCGACGGGCTCGATGAGGGCGCCCTCCTCGTAGGTGAGGGAGTCCGGGAGCTTGACGACGGTCTGCTCGGGGGTGACGATGTACTCGCCCAGGCCGCCGCTCCAGGGGCCGGCGCCGAGGACCTTCTTGTCCGGGCAGACGTTGTAGAGCCCGTGGTCGCAGTACCAGCAGTGGCCGCAGCCATAGTGGGGCTCGACGGTGACGCGGTCGCCGACCTTGAACTTGGTGACGCCCTCGCCTACCGCCACCACCTCACCGGCCACCTCGTGGCCGGAGACTATGGGCGGGATGCGGAAGGGGTGCAGGCCGTGGATGGCGTGGACCTCGCTGCCGCATATGCCGCAGTTGCGTACTCTTATCTTTACGTCGTCGGCCTTCTCAATCTGAGGTTCCGGCATGTCGTCGCGGAACTCGGCGACGCCGACGGCGGGCATATAACCAGCTCTCATTGCTGCAAATCCTCCTTAATTAAGTGGCTCAGCCTGCGGCCCCTCCGCCGAGCAGGTTGGGCAGTATCATGGAAATGGGCTCGATGTAGGTAACCAGCAGCAGCGCCAGTATGGATGCCACAATCAGCGGCATGACGCCCTTGCAGATCTCCTTGAGCTTGATGCCTGCTATGCCGCAGCCGACGTACAGGTTGACGCCGACAGGCGGGGTGACGAGGCCGACGGCCAGGTTGAAGACCATGACGCAGCCCAGGTGGACCAGGTCGATGCCCAGAGCCCTGGCAACGGGGACCAGGATGGGGACGATGATGTACATGGCGCTGTTGGCGTCGATGAAGCAGCCGGCGATGAGCAGGATGATGTTGACGATGAGCAGGAAGAGGAACTTGCTGTCGCCGACGAAGCTTATAAGCGCAGCGCTGGCGTCCGCGGCGATGCCGGTGAGGGTCAGGGCGTAGGAGAACAGGCTGGCCGTGCCGACAATGAGCATGACGACGGCAGTCTGGCTGACGCTGTCCACCAGCAGGGGCCAGAGGTCCTTGACCTTCAGCTTCCTGGTGCAGAAGCCGATGATGATGCCGTAGATGGAGGCGACGGCCGCGGCCTCGGTCGGGGTGAAGAAGCCGCCGTAGATGCCGCCGAGGATGATGACGGGCATCAGCAGGCCGGGGATGGCCTTGACGAAAGCCCTCCAGCGCTCACGTCCGCTGGCCTTGGGCAGGAGCTTGAGCTCGCGGCCGCGGTAGGTGAACATCATGGCGAAGATGAGGAAGCAGCCCATGAGGATGCCGGGGACTATGCCGGAGGCAAACAGCTCGCCGACGCTCTCGCCGGTGACGGAGCCGTAGATGACGAAGGTGATGCTGGGCGGGATGATGATGCCGATGGCGCCGGCGGTGGAGACCAGAGCGGCGGAGTCGTTCTTCTGATATCCAACGTTGGTCATTGCGGGGATAAGAATCATGCCCAGGGCGGCGACGGTGGCCGGGCCCGAGCCGGAGATGGCCGCGAAGAAGCAGGCCACGATGACGGTGACGAGTGCCATGCCGCTGCGGCGGTGTCCGACGAGGGTGCGGGCAAAGTCTATGAGCTGGGTGGAGATGCCGCTCTTGTCCATGACGTTGCCGCCCAGGATGAAGAAGGGTATGGCCAGCAGCACGAACTTGCTCGTGGCCGCGTAGAGGTTCGAAGCGATGGGCATGAGCGGCAGGCCCTCAAACAGGATGACGGCCAGGCTCGAGATGCCGAGCGCGAAGGCTATGGGCATATTCATGAACAGCAGAAGGAAGAATATGCCGAAGAGTATTATGGCGGCCATCAGGCATTCTCCTCCTTTCCGCTGTGAAGAGACTTGGTGAAGTTGATGACGGCGAGCTGCACCTGGCGGATGAACAGCACGGCCGCGCCTATGGGCAGCCAGATGCCGTAGAGCCAGACGGGCCAGCTCATGCCCATGCTGAGGACGTTGTTGGTGAACTGGTTCTGGACGTACTGGTAGCCGAGGTAGATGATGGCGGCGCAGAAAGCGGCGCTCAGCAGGTCGCAGATGAGAGCGAGGACGCTCTGGGCGGTCTTGGGAAGCAGGTCGGTAAAGACGCTCAGGCCGAGGTGCGCGCCGCGCTTGGTGGCGGTGGCGGCGCCGAGTATGCTCAGGATCATCAGGCCAACGCAGGTCAGCTCCTCAATGAAGGGCATGGAGCCCAGGGACGGGTCTATCATGACCAGGAACTTACGGGCTATGACGTTGACAAACGTGAGTATTAGCATGACAAACAGTATGATGGCGCAGACGCCGTCCTCAAATGAGTTGAGGAACTTTTTCATGCCTTTCCCTCCTTTTCGATCTCTTTTCTCAAAAAATCCAACAAAAAGCCCGCCGGAGGCCGGAGCCCCCGGCAGGCGTGATGCTGGGTCAGCGAAGGGAGTATTACTCCACGCCGAAAGCGGTGCAGGCGGCCTCGCCGTAGACGCCCTTGTACTCCTCAATGAGGTCGGTGATGACGGCACGCCAGGTCTCGACGTCCTCATCGGTGAAGCGGTAGAACTGGACGCCGTTCTCGGTCTCGCACTTGGCGATGAGCTCCTCTTCCTCGGCGACGAGCTCGGCGTTGACCTCCTTGCAGGCCTGCTCGACGAGATCAAACACGAGCTGCTGATCCTCTTCGCTCAGCTTGCTGGTGAAGTTGGCGGTGTTGGCCATCCAGGTGAAGGCCTCGTAGGTGTGGTGGGAGACGGTCATGTAGGGCTGGATCTCCTGGACGTTGTTGGAGACGATGGTGGAGATGGAGTTGTCGTGGCCGTCGATGGTGCCCTGCTGCAGAGCGGTGAACACCTCGGACCAGCTCATGGCCTGGGGAGAAGCGCCGTAAGCGGTGTAGAAGTCCATGAAGAAGTCGCCGCCGGGGATACGGATCTTGAGGCCGGCGAGGTCCTCAGGCTGCTCGATGGGGTGCTTGCTGTTGGTGATGAGCTTGAAGCCGTTGTGGACGGCGCCGAGGTAGGTGACGCCCTTGGTGCTGAGCAGCTCGGTCATGTACTCGCCGCCGGCGCCGAAAAAGGCGTCCTCAGCAGCCTGGTAGTCGGAGAACAGCCAGGGCATGGTGCAGACCATGGCCTCGGGGGCAATGCTGGAGATGATGGAGGTGGAGTGGATGTCGATATCCGTGCCGCCGCCGGTGAGCAGCTCGATGGCGCTGGTCATGTTGCCGCCGGCGAGCTGGTCGTTGTTGATGATGTTGATGGTGATGCGGCCCTCGCTCTTCTCCTCGATGAGCTCCTTGAAGCGCTTGGCGGAGCGGGTGTCGTTGCCCTGATCGGTGCCGTTGCAGGTGAGGGTGAGCTCCACGGCCTCGCCGGAGGGGACGTCGTCGCCGGAGGGGGCGTCGCTGTTCGCAGCGGGCTCGCTGCCGCAGGCGGCCAGGGCGAAGACCATGGTGAGCGCGAGGATGAGCGCAAGCAACTTTTTCATTTTCGTGTCTCCCTTTCTTCTTGTTTCTTCTCTTCTTATTTTTTGCACCGTCACTGGATGGCTTTCGCCTGGGCGACGATGTTCTCCACGGTGATGCCGTTTTTGGCGAGCAGGCGCTCGTAGGGGGCGGACTCGCCGAACTTGTCCTGGATGGCCACGCGCCGCACTATGCCGCGGCCCGCTTCGGCCACGCACTCGCAGACCGCGCTGCCCAGGCCGTTTATCTTGTTGTGGTCCTCGACGGTCACGATCTTGCCGATGTCCGCGATGCAACCCTGCACCGCCTCCTCGTCCAGGGGCTTTATCGTGTGCATGTCGAGCACCCGGGCCTCTATGCCCTGCTCGTGCAGGACCTGCGCCGCCTCGATGGCCAGGCGCAGCGTGTCGCCCACGGCGATGAGCGCCACGTCCCTGCCCTCGCGCAGCTTGTTCGCCTTGCCGATGACGAACTGCGCCCCCTCGTCGTAGACCACCGGCACAGCGTCCCTCGTGAAGCGCAGGAACATCGGGCCGTAGGTCTCGCCCGCCGCGCGGACGAGCTTCCTGGCGGACACGTAGTCCGCCGGCTGGATGACGGTCATGTTGGGGATGGTGCGCAGGACGCCCATGTCCTCGATGGCCTGGTGGCTGGCGCCGTCGTTCGCGGGGGTCAGGCCGCCGTGGGAGCAGGCTATCTTCACGTTCAGGTTAGTATAGCATATCTCCTGGCGGATCATCTCGCACATCCTGAGCGAGCCGAACACGGCGTAGGTGACGACGAAGGGTATTTTGCCCGTCGTGGCAAGGCCCGCGGCCAGGGCGGCGGCGTTCTGCTCGGCTATGCCCACGTTCACGTGCTGCTCCGGCAGAGCCTTGACAAACTTGCCCGTCTTGCAGCTCTTGCTTATGTCGGCGTCAACAACATATATGTTCCGGTTCTCGCGCCCGAGCTCGACTATCTCGTCCCCGAAGCCGTCGCGCGTGGCTATCATATCACCGATGGCCATTCAGTTCAGCCCCCTTTCAAGCTGCGCCATGGCGCTCTCGTACTGCTCCTTGTTGGGAGCGTTCCCGTGCCAGTCAAGGTTGTTCTCCATGTAATCCACGCCCTTGCCCTTTACCGTGTGCGCGTTTATGAACTTGGGCTTGCCGTTCTTCGCAGCGCGTATCTTGTCGAAGACCTCCACGATCTGGCCCATGTCGTGGCCGTCTATCTCGTAGACCTCGAAGCCGAAGGCCTCTGCCTTCCTGTTCACGTCTATGAGGGGCATGATCACCTCGGAGGGACCGTCGAGCTGCAGGCCGTTGTTGTCGAGTATCATTATGAAGTTGTCGAGCTCATACTTGTGCGCTGTCATCATGGCCTCCCAGATGATGCCCTCGTCGAGCTCGCCGTCGCCCACCATGTCGAAGACGCGGTAGTCCCTGCCGTCGCGCTTGCCGGCGAGGGCCATGCCCACGGCGCAGGCTGTGCCCTGGCCCAGGGAGCCGGTGGAGATGTCTATGCCGGGGCATTTCAGCATGCTCGGGTGGCCCTGGAGCTTGGAACCCTCCTGGCGCAGCGTGTGCAGGTCCTCCTCGGGGAAAAAGCCCAGTTTGCCCAGCGCGGCATACTGGATGGGGCAGACGTGGCCCTTCGAGAGCACGAAGCGGTCCCGGTCCGGCCACTTGGGGTCCTTCGGGTCCACGTGCATCTCTGAAAAATACAGCGCGGCCACTATGTCCGCCGCCGAGAGCGAGCCGCCCGGATGCCCGGACTGCGCCTCGTATATCATCGTGACGGCAGTCTTGCGCAGCTCCTTCGCCCGCTCTTTGAGCTCTTTTATCTTCTCATCTGGCACTGAAATTTCCCCTTTCTGTGCCTGCCGCAGCACCGGCGACAGATTGTTTAATAATTGTCAGACGTCCAATGCTCAATGTTGGATGTTGTGGCTTAATTTTAAACATCCGCCCGGCAAAAAGTCAAGCGGATGTTATGTCGGTCGAATCGATTTGTGCAACGTTCACCAATTGTAAGAATCTTTCCAGTAATAATAACTATACCTCAGGGCCTCGTCCACATCGGAGCCGGGCTTTTTCTCGAGGGCGTCGAGAGCCATGCGGTGGGTCCTCACCAGGTACTCCCTGTCGTTTTCCTCAAAGACCTTTTCGATGGTGCGGTGGCGTGACTCGCTTGTCAAATCAGCGACGAAATCGTGTATCATGACGACAAGGGAATTGTGCGTCGTCTCGGCTATGGCCTTGTGGAAGGCCATGTCAGTATCTGAGATGTCCTCGATGTCATAGTCCTCGCGTCTGAGCTTAGTCTCAAGTTCGGCGTTGATGGACTCCAGCTGCTCAACCTCCTCGTCACTGAGCCCCTGGGCAAGGATCAGGCGGTAGATGCCGGACTCGATTATCTGACGGAGGCCCAGCAGGTCCTTATAAGAATCCTCTTTTTGGAGTATTATTCTGTACAGCAGGGGATTTATCATCTTGTTGGAGAAGCCGTCGCAGACGAAGGTACCCTCCGGGCGGCGTATCTCGACCACGCCGTAGGCGATAAGCGTGCGTATGGCCTCGCGCACCGTGTTCCGGCTGACCTGGAAGGCGGCAATGAGCTCCATCTCCGTGGGCAGCTTGTCGCCGGGTTTGAGCTCCCCGGCAATGATGGAGTCGGTTATTTTGTTGATGATGCGCTGCACGAGGGATTCGTTCTTGATGGGCGTCATGAATCGCTGAGACTCATTCACAGAAATCGTCCGCCTTCTGAGTGGATTTTTTGGGGGTACAAACGCCGATGTCCCCTTAAATATATTATTATAATTGCATTTTGCCAAACAGGCAAGCGGTATTTTTGAAGCTGCGCTCTGCGTCCGGCGGCGCCGTTTGAGTTGAAATGGCCTTTGGCGGATGGTATAATGATTTGAAGCTCGTAAGTCCCGATACCACGGGACACATTTTCTGATTCTGACTGGGAGGCAAGACCATGACAAACAGGGAGCTTGAGCTCATCGCCGCGCGCGGGCGGCGCTTGGGCATGGATATGGTGTTCCGCGCCGCGAGCGGGCATATTGGCGGCTCGCTTTCGGCGATGGACATATTGACGGAGCTGTATTTCGAAGAGCTCCGCATAGACCCCGCGCGCCCTCAGGCCCCGGAGCGGGACCGCTTCGTCATGAGCAAGGGCCACTGCACGCCCGCGCTCTATTCCGTCCTCGCCCTGCGCGGCTACTTCCCCGAGAAGGAGCTGGAGCTCTTCCGGAGCATTGAGGGCCACATGTCCGGCCACCCTGACATGGTCCACGTCCCGGGCGTGGATATGTCCACGGGCTCCCTGGGCCAGGGTCTCTCCGCCGCCGTGGGCATGGCGCTCGCCGCGAAGCTGGACGGCGCGGGCTACCGTGTCTTCGCCCTCATGGGCGACGGCGAGATAGAGGAAGGCCAGATCTGGGAGGCGGCCATGTCCGCCGCCAAGTACGGCCTTTCCAACCTCTGCGGCATTGTGGACGTGAACGGCCTGCAGATAGACGGCCGCACCGCCGACGTCATGCCCTCCGAGCCGCTGGACGCCAAGTTCGCCGCCTTCGGCTGGAACGTGATAAAGGCTGACGGTCACGACTTCGACTCCCTGCGCGCCGCCTTTGCCGCCGCGCGTGCCGAGAAGGACCGCCCCAGCGTCATCCTCGCCAAAACCGTCAAGGGCAAGGGCGTCTCTTTCATGGAAAACGAGGCCGGCTGGCACGGCAAGGCCCCGAACGCAGAGCAGTATGAGCGCGCTGTGGCGGAGCTGGACGCCGCCATCGCAAGACTGGAGGTGGAGTAAATGTCTGAGAAGAAGGCGACCCGCGCGGCCTACGGCGAGATGCTCGTGGAGCTGGCGGACAAGTACCCCGAACTCGTCGTCCTGGACGCCGACCTGGCCGGCGCCACGATGACCAAGGGCTTCGCCCAGGCCTGCCCCGACAGGTTCTTCGACATGGGCATAGCCGAAGCTAACATGATAGGCGTCGCCGCGGGCCTGGCCGCCTGCGGGAAGAAGCCCTTTGCCAACTCCTTCGCCATGTTCACGGCCGGCCGTGCCTATGAGCAGGTGCGCAACTCCGTGGCTTACCCCGGCCTCAACGTCAAGTGCGTCGGCTCCCACGGCGGCATCTCCGTCGGCGAGGACGGCGCCACCCACCAGTGCATAGAGGATCTCGCCCTCATGAGCGCCATCCCCGGCATGCTGGTGCTGAACCCCTGCGACGCCCACGAGATGCGCCAGGCCGTGCAGGCCCTCATCGAATACAAGGGCCCCGCCTACCTGCGCCTCGGCCGCATGGCAGTCGAGACGGTCACTGACTCCGTCCCCGGCTACAAGTTCGAGCTGGGCCGCGCCGCCGCGCTGCGTGAGGGCTCCGACCTCACCATCTGCGCCACGGGCCTGATGGTCCAGCGCGCGCTGGCCGCGCTCGACGCCGCATGTGAGACGCTCGCGGCTGGCTTCACGCCTGACGCCGTGCTGACAGAAGCCGAAGAGGCTCTGGACGCGCTTGCCGAGCTCACCGGCCGCAGCGTCCGCGACGACGTCACCGAGCGCATCTTTTCGCGCTTCTGCGTCGGCAAATGACGAAGCGCGCAGATTGGTGTTGACAGGGTGCGTGCGGTGTTGTATGATACATTTGGTACGTCAGGTATATTTGGAGGGTGATTTATGAAACGAAACACCAGGGTCGGCCTCGTTACCTCCGGCGGCGATTGCCAGGGCCTGAACGCAGCTATACGCGGCGTGGGCAAGGCGCTGCTCCAGTATGTGGACAACGTCGAGATCTACGGCATGTACGACGGCTACAAGGGTCTCATCGAGGGCGACTACAAATTTATGGATTCGCGCGACTTCTCCGGCATCCTCATAGAGGGCGGCACCATCCTCGGCACTTCCCGTCAGAGATACATACCCGGCAAAGCCATCGTGGACGACGAGGGCAACGACCTCATGCCCGCGATGCTCAACACCTACAACCGCCTCAACCTTGACTGCCTCGTCGTTATGGGCGGCAACGGCACGCAGAAGAGCGCCAAGCTCCTCATGGACGCGGGCATGAACATCGTTACCCTGCCCAAGACCATCGACAACGACATCTGGGGCACCGACACCACCTTCGGCTTCCAGAGCGCCGTGGACATCGCCTCGAACGTCATCGACTACATCCATTCCACCGCCAGCTCACACAGCCGCGTCTTCGTTGTCGAGCTCATGGGCCGCGACGCGGGCTGGCTGACTCTCAACGCCGGCATCGCCTCCGGCGCGGACATCGTCCTCATCCCTGAAATACCCTACGACATTGAAAAGGTCGCCTCCGCCATCGAGTACCGCCGCAAGCACGGCAGGAACTTCTCCATAATCGCCGTCGCAGAGGGCGCCGTGTCCTCCACCGACGCCGTGCTCAGCGAGGAAGAGCGCCGCAGGATAAAGGAGAGCTCCAAGCACTCCACCATCTCCTACCGCATCGCCGCCGAGCTCGAAAGCATGACCGGGCAGGAGACCCGAGTCACCGTCCCCGGCCACTACCAGAGGGGAGGCCCCCCCTGCCCCTATGACCGCGTGCTCGCCACCCAGTTCGGCACCGCCGCCGCGCGGCTCATCATGGAGAAAAAATACGGCACCATGGTCGGCATACAGGAGGGCCGCATAGTAGATGTGCCCCTCGCAGACGCCGCCAGCCGCACCAAGTTCCTCCCCACCGACCACCCCCTCATCCAGACCGCCAGGGACGTCGGCATCTTCTTCGGAGACTAAAGAGAAAACCGCCGCGAGTCTTGAACTCGCGGCGGCGTTTTTATTTTTCCAGTGCTGCGGAGATGAAACCTGTAAAGAGGGGATGCGGGCGGTTCGGGCGGGACTTGAACTCCGGGTGGTACTGCACGCCGACGAAGAAGCGCTCCGAGCCGAGCTCCACGGCTTCGACGAGCTTCCCGTCCGGAGAGAGGCCGCTGAGCGTCAGGCCCGCGGCGGTCAGGCGCCCGCGGTAGGCGTTGTTCAGCTCGTAGCGGTGGCGGTGGCGCTCCCAGACCTCGTCCTGGCCGTAACAGCGCGCTAAGGTCGTGCCGGGGACTATCTCGCAGGGGCAGGCTCCCAGCCGCAGGGTCCCGCCCTTGTCCACGCTCTCGCTCTGGCCGGGCATGAAGTCGATGACCTTGTGGGGACTCGCTGGGTCGAACTCGCCGGAGTTCGCGCCCGCAAGGCCCGCCGCGTCCCGCGCAAACTCGATTACCGCCGTCTGCATGCCCAGGCAGATGCCGAAGTACGGCAGGTGCCGCTCACGCGCGTACCTCGCCGCGGCGAGCATACCCTCCGTTCCGCGCAGGCCGAAGCCCCCGGGGACGATGATGCCGTCCAGGTCCGAGAGCAGGCGCTCGCCTTCGGGCTTTTCGAGCTCCTCGGCGTCTATCCAGGCTATCTCAGCGCTCGCGTCCTGGGCCCAGGCCGCGTGGCGCAGGGCCTCGGCCACGGAGAGATAGGCGTCGTGCAGCCGCACGTACTTGCCCACGAGGCCGATGCGCACGCTGCGGCGCGGGCTGTGCATCCTCTCCACCATCTCGCGCCACTCGGACAAATCCGGCTCCGGCGTTTCGAGACCGAGGCCCCGGCAGACTGCGCGGGCCAGTCCCGCCTCCTCCAGCCTCAGAGGGGCCTCGTAGAGGTTCGGCAGGGTGACGTTCGATATGACGCAGTCCTCCGAGACGTTGCAGAAATCCGCCACCTTGCGGAAAATGCCCCTGTCCTCAATGGGCTCGTCGCTGCGCAGGACGATGATGTCCGGCGAGACGCCCAGGCCCTGGAGCTCCTTTACCGAGTGCTGGGTGGGCTTAGACTTGTGCTCGCCCGAGGCGCGCAGGTAGGGCACGAGCGTGACGTGGATGAAAAGCGCGTTCCCCCGCCCGGCCTCGCGGCCTATCTGGCGAATGGCCTCTATGAAGGGCTGGCCCTCGATATCGCCTATGGTGCCGCCGATCTCGGTTATGAGCACGTCCGCTCCCGTGCGCGCGGCCAGGGCGCGGATGCTGCCCTTTATCTCGTCCGTGATGTGCGGTATGGTCTGCACCGTGCTGCCCAGGTACTCGCCGCGGCGCTCCTTCTGTATGACGCTGGAGTAGACCCGGCCCGTCGTGAGGTTCGACAGGCTGTTGAGCTCCTCGTCTATGAAGCGCTCGTAGTGGCCGAGGTCGAGGTCGGTCTCCGCGCCGTCGGCGGTGACGAAGACCTCGCCGTGCTGATAGGGGCTCATGGTGCCGGGGTCCACGTTTATGTAGGGGTCCAGCTTCTGCGCCGCCACCTTGAGGCCGCGCGCTTTGAGGAGCCTGCCCAGGCTCGCCGCCGTGATGCCCTTGCCCAGCCCGGACACCACACCGCCCGTCACGAATATGTGCTTTGTCATTGCCCGCGCCTCCCGCTCATTCGTAAGTCTTTATAATGTTTTCGGCCAGCTCCCGCCGTGGGATGCGCTGGTCCATGGATTGCTTTTCTATATAGCGGTGCGCCTCGGCCTCGGTCATGCCCAGTCGCTCTATGAGCAGCCACTTGGCCCGGTTCACGAGGCGTATCTCTTCTATCTTCTCCTCCACCGAGGCCTGGCGCTCCTCCATGCGGCGCAGGCGCTCGCGCGTGGCGCACAGGACGCGCAGGCTCTGGCGCACCACCTGCGCCGGGGCAGGCTTCGGGATGGTCATGACGCCCTGCTCCAGCACCTTGGCGCAGACCTCTTCATACTGCGCGGCCTTGACGAAGAGCAGCACGCCCGCGCCCGTGTCGGCGCACAGGCCCGTGGCCAGGCGCGCGCCGAAGTCGTCCGGCAGGGGCGCGTTGATGAGCACGAGGTCGTACTCCGTCTCCAGCATGCGCCGCCGCGCCTCGTTGACGCTGCCCGCGAAGTCCAGCGGCCAGTAGTCCGTCATGGGCAGGAGCGTCTTCATGGTGCTGTTGAATTTTTCCGAGGACGAGACGACGAGGACGCCGTAGGTGTGCTCCCGAAAGACCAATCGCGCTCCCTCCCTTCTCCGGAATTTTTATACCGCTCAGTGTCTGAAATATGCCTGGGCCACAGCCTCGGGCAGGTGTTTTGCAATGAATTCGCTCTTTGCCGCCGCGGCCGCGGCCAAAGGGCTGGAACTGCGTCTGGAAACCGGTCC
>ENA-OPBO01001954-OPBO01001954.1-human-gut-metagenome-genome-assembly--contig:-NODE-1954-length-13250-cov-3.251156_pt1 | contig 13250 bp, 9 predicted proteins | sample MGYA00241071_ERZ501458 | MGnify/ENA primary metagenome ERZ501458 (study PRJEB25962, sample SAMEA2042509) | human gut metagenome | biome: human gut; feature: human-associated habitat; material: faeces...
GGGCCTGGAGTTTGCCCACGGCATACCCGGCTCGCTCGGCGGGGCCGTGTTCATGAACGCGGGCGCCTACGGGGGCGAGATGAAAGACGTGCTCCAGAGCGCCGAGCTCGCGCTGCCGGACGGCACGGTGAGCGAGGTCCCCGCGCAGGAGCTTGAGCTCAGCTACCGCCACAGCGCGCTTGAGGGCTCGGGGGCGCTCGTCACCGCGGCGACGCTGAAGCTCACGCCCGCGCAGCCGGAGGATATCCGCGCCCGGATGCGGGAGCTCATGGAAAAGCGCCGCGCCTCCCAGCCGCTCGACCTGCCCTCGGCGGGCAGCACCTTCAAGCGGCCTGCCGGAGGATACGCGGCCGCGCTCATAGACCAGGCGGGGCTCAAGGGCTTCGCCATAGGCGGGGCGCAGGTCTCGGAAAAGCACGCGGGCTTCGTCGTGAACCGCGGCGGGGCCACGTTTGAGGACGTGCTGCGCCTCATGGCGCACATAGAAAAGACGGTCTTTGAAAAAAGCGGCGTCCGGCTGGAGCCGGAGGTCAGGATCTTGAAGGGTTAAGGGATGGAATTTCTCATAATTTCCGGCATGTCCGGCGCGGGCAAGAGCCTCGCGGCGGACATACTCGAAGACATGGACTACTACTGCGTGGACAACATGCCCGTGGCGCTGCTGCCGCGCTTTGCGGAGCTCTGCCTTGCGACGCGCGGGCGCTACGAGCGCGTGGCCCTTGTCACGGACGTGCGCGAGAGGGAGAGCATCTCGGGCCTCATCGAGGCCCTGGACAGGCTCTGGGAGCAGGGCCTGGAGTACAGGATACTCTTCGTCGAGGCGGACATGCCCACCATCGTGCGCCGCTACAAGAGCTCGCGCAGGCCGCATCCCATGCTCGCCGGCGGCTCCATCGAGGAGGCCGTGCGCCTTGAAGTGGCGGCCCTCGCGCCGCTCAGGGAGCGGGCGGACTACATCATCAACACCACGGGCCTCACAACGGCGATGCTCCAGGCGCGCATCGCGGCCCTGCTGCCGGGCGGGGCCGGCGCGCGGCGCCTTGCCGTCACTGTGACGGCCTTCGGCTACAAATACGGCCTGCCCATGGACGCGGACCTCGTCTTCGACGTGCGCTTTCTGCCGAACCCCTTCTACGTCGAGGAGCTCCGGGGCCTCTCGGGCCTTGACAAGCCGGTGTCGGACTTCGTGCTCGGCTGCGGGGACGCGCGGCGTTTTCTGGAGAAGCTGGAGGAGCTGCTACGCTTCCTCATGCCGCTCTATCTGGAGGAGGGCAAATACAACCTGAACATAGCCATAGGCTGCACGGGCGGGCGGCACAGGAGCGTAGCCGTCGCCTGCGCGCTGGCGGACAGTCTGGAGGAGGCGGGCATCCCCGCCGCGCGGAGCTTCCGCGACCTTGAAAAGGGGTGAGTACATGAGCAGACGCAGACGCGAGGCCGACCCGCGCATCGTCGTCATAGGCGGCGGCACGGGGCTCTCGACCATGCTCCGGGGCCTGAAGCGGCAGTCGGAGAACATAACGGCCGTCGTCACCGTGGCGGACGACGGCGGCGGCTCGGGCATGCTCCGGGCCGACCTCGGCATGCCGCCCCCGGGCGACGTGCGCAACTGCATCCAGGCCCTGGCGAACACGGAGCCGACGATGGAAAAGCTCCTGGCCTACCGCTTCACCGAGGGCAGCCTCAGGGGCCAGAGCTTCGGCAACCTCTTTCTCGCCGCGCTCAACGGCATGTCGGAGACCTTCGACGAGGCCGTGCGCAAGATGAGCGAGGTCCTGGCCATCACGGGCCGGGTCCTGCCCGTCACTAACGAGAACGTCTACCTCGCCGCGGAATTCGACGACGGCAGCGAGGTCACGGGCGAGTCGCACATAGCCGACGCCAAGAAGGCCCGGGACGCGCGCATCCGGCGCGTGCGGCTCATCCCGGAGCGGCCCGCGGCCCTGCCCCAGGTGCTGGAGGCCATAGAGGCGGCGGATATGATAGTTTTAGGCCCCGGGAGCCTGTACACGAGCATCATGCCGAACCTGCTGACCGAGGGCGTGGCCGCCGCCGTGGCGGCCTCGGACGCCTTCAAGGTCTACGTCCTGAACGTCATGACCCAGGACGGCGAGACGGAGGGCTACACGGCCTCGGACCACATCGGGGCGCTGTTTTCAAATTCGGGCGAGCGGCTGTTCGACTGGTGCCTGGCAAACGACAGGCCCATCCCTGAGCGGCTGCTGGAGCGCTACGGCGCGGAGGGCGCGGAGCCCGTCCGCGTGGACGAGGAGGCCGTATCGGCCCTGGGCGTGGGCCTCTTGCGCGCGCCCGTGGCCGGCTGGGCCTCGGGCTATGTGCGGCACGAGCCGGAGGACCTGGCCCTGGAACTGCTGCGGCTCTACCGCGAGAAATCCCACACGCGGGTCTACGGCTGAGAGGCCGGGCAGGAAGGGAGGCGGGAAAAGGTGACCTTTTCAGCCAGGGCGAAGGCGGAGCTCTGCCGTGTGCCCATAAAAAAGCGCTGCTGCGCCGTGGCGGAGGCCTACGGCGTGCTGCTGTATTGCAGCCAGTTTTCGAGCCGGGAGCTCAGGATAGTCACGGCCAGCGAGGATTTTGCCGAGCGCCTGCCCCGGCTCTTCCGCCGCGCCTTCAACCTCGGCTTCGACGAGACCCCGGCCGCCGGCCGCGCGGGCAAGAGCCGCTTTTCCGTCTCGGATACGGAGAAGATAGCCTCCATCTACCGCGCCTTCGGCATGGAGCCTGCGGAGACGCTGAGCCTGCACATAAATCTGGGCGTGCTCGAAAACGACTGCTGCCGGGCCTCCTTCGTGCGCGGCGCCTTCCTCGCGGGGGGCAGCGTGACGGACCCGGCCAAGAGCTTCCACCTGGAGCTCGCCACCACCCACGCCAGCGTCAGCCGGGAACTGAGCTCCCTGCTCTTTGAGCTGGGCTTCGAGCCCGGACAGGCCCGGCGCGGGGCAAACTGCCTGAGCTATCTCAAGCAGTCCGAGACGATAGCCGACTTTCTCACCGCCGTGGGCGCGCCCGTGGCGGCGCTGGACGTCATCTCCGCCAAGGTGGAGCGGGACATGCGCAACGAGATAAACCGCAAGGTGAACTGCGACACGGCGAACGCGGACAAGACCGTCGCCGCCGCGCAGGCCCAGCTGTCCGCCATACGCGCCGTGGAGCGCGAATACGGCCTCGACGGCCTGCCGGAGGGCCTGCAGCAGGCCGCGCTGCTGCGCATCGCCAACCCCGAGGCCAGCCTCGCGGACCTCGCGCAGCTCTCGTACCCCCCGGTGACGAAATCCTGCCTCAGCCACAGGCTCAAAAAGCTCACGGAACTCGGCCGGGGCATCGCAAAGGAGGACTGAGCCATGGCCTTTGCCCATCTGCATGTACACACGGAATACAGCCTGCTCGACGGCGCCTGCCGCGTGGAGGCCCTGGCCAGGCGCGCCAGGGAGCTCGGCTTCACGAGCCTCGCCATCACCGACCACGGCGTCATGTACGGCGCCGTCGCCTTCTATGAGGCCTGCGTGAAAGAGGGCGTGAAGCCCGTCATCGGCTGCGAGGTCTACGTCGCCCCGCGCGGGCGCACGGACAGGGAGCACGGCGTGGACTCGGAGTACACCCACCTCATCCTCCTGTGCAAGAACGAGACGGGCTACCGCAACCTCTGCTACCTCGTCTCCATGGGCTTTGTGGAGGGCTTCTACATAAAGCCGCGCATCGACTGGCCGCTGCTCTACGGGCACACAGAGGGCCTTGTCTGCCTCTCCGGCTGCCTGGCCGGCGACATTCCGCAGAAGATAGTCTCCGGCCGCTACGACGAGGCCAAGCGGAAGGCCCTGGAGCTTCGCGAGGCCTTTGGCGAGGACTTCTACCTTGAGCTCCAGCGCCACGGCATCCCGGACGAGGACGCCGCCGCGCGCGGGCTCATCCGCCTGCACGAGGAGACCGGCATCCCCCTCGCCCTCACGAACGACGCGCACTATATCGACAAAAAGGACGCCTACTACCAGGACGTCCTCATGTGCATCCAGACCGGCAAGACCGTGGACGAGGCCGAGCGCATGCGCTTCGAGACGCAGGAGTTCTACCTCAAGAGCGAGGAGGAGATGCGCGCGCTCTTCCCCGGCCAGGAGGAGGCCGCGGACAACACCGCCCTCATCGCCCAAAAGTGCAGCTTCGACTTCGAGTTCGGGCGCTATCACCTGCCCCGCTTCAAGCTGCCCGAGGGCGAGACGGACAGCGCCGCCTACCTCAAAAAGCTCTGCGAGGCCGGCTTCCTGCGCCGCTACGGCGCGGACCGCGAGGACGCGCGGCGCCAGCTCGCCTACGAGCTCGGCATGATAGGCAAGATGGGCTTTGTGGACTACTTCCTCATAGTCTCGGACTTCATCGGCTACGCCAAGGGCCAGGGCATACCCGTCGGCCCCGGGCGCGGCTCCGCCGCGGGCAGCGTCGTCTCCTACTGCCTGGGCATAACGGACATAGACCCCATCAAATACAGCCTCTACTTCGAGCGCTTCCTGAACCCGGAGCGCGTCTCCATGCCGGATATAGACATCGACTTCTGCGTCCGCCGCAGGGGCGAGGTCATTGATTATGTAAACCGCAAATACGGCGCCGACCACGTGGCGCAGATCGTGACCTTCGGGACCATGGCCGCGCGCGCGGCCATACGGGACACGGGCCGGGCGCTGAACATCAGCTACGCCGACTGCGACGCCGTGGCAAAGCAGGTGCCCTTTGCCATAGGCATGACGCTCGACGAGGCGATGAAGCTCTCGAAGCAGCTGCGGGAGATGTACTCCGGCGACGAGAAGCTCCGCTCGCTCATAGACACGGCGAAGGCCCTGGAGGGCATGCCGCGCCACGCCTCGACCCACGCGGCGGGCGTCGTCATCACGGAGCGGCCGGTGTATGAGTACGTCCCGCTGGCGAAAAACGACGAGAGCATCGTCACCCAGTACACGATGACGACGCTGGAGCACCTGGGGCTTCTGAAGATGGACTTTCTCGGCCTGCGGAACCTGACGGTGCTGGAGGACGCGGCGGAGCTGGCGCGCCGGCGGCAGCCGGACTTCGACGTCGCCTCCGTGCCGGAGGACGACGCGGACACCTTCGCCATGCTCTCTGCGGGCAAGACCGAGGGCGTATTCCAGCTGGAATCGACGGGCATCACCGCCGTGTGCACAGGCCTGAAGCCGAAGAGCATAGAGGACATCACCGCCGTCATCGCCCTCTACCGCCCGGGGCCGATGGACAGCATCCCCCGCTTTCTCGCCTGCTCGGCGCAGCCGGAGAAGATAAGCTACAAGCACCCGATGCTGGAGCCGATACTTTCCGTCACCTACGGCTGCATAGTATATCAGGAACAGGTCATAGAGATATTCCGGCGTCTCGCGGGCTTCTCGCTGGGCCAGGCGGACATGATACGCCGCGCCATGTCGAAAAAGAAGCACGAGGTCATAGACGCGGAGCGCCGCGCCTTCATACACGGCGACGAGGCGCGCGGCATCCCCGGCTGCGTCAAAAACGGCGTGGACGAGGCCACGGCCAACAGCATCTACGACGAGATACTCGACTTTGCCAGCTACGCCTTCAACAAGGCCCACGCCGTGGCCTACGCCGTCGTGGCCTACCGCACGGCCTATATGAAATGCCACTGGCCCTGCGAGTACATGGCCGCCCTGCTGACAAGCGTCCTGGACTCCAGCGCCAAGGTGGCCGAGTATATCACGGAGTGCCGGGAGATGGGCATCAAGGTCCTGCCCCCGGACGTGAACGAGTCGGACGCGCGCTTCACGGTCGTGGGCGGGAATATCCGCTTCGGCCTCGTGGCCATCAAGAACATAGGCGAGCGCTTCATCCAGCTGCTGATGCAGGAGCGGGCGGAAAACGGGCCTTTCACGGGCTTTGAGGAGTTCTGCCGCCGCATGTCGGGCAAGGAGCTCAACCGCCGCGCGGTGGAAAGCCTCATAAAGGCCGGGGCCTTCGACAGCCTGGGCTGCCGCCGCAAGGCGCTCATGCAGATGACGGACGGCGTGCTTGAATGTATCGCCTCCGACGGGCGCAGGAACATAGACGGGCAGCTGGACCTCTTCGGCCTGGACGAGACCGGGGAGCCCGGCGGGGGCTCCTCCTCCGTGCCTGTGCCGGACGTGGCGGAGTATTCGAGCCGGGAGCTCATGGCCATGGAGCGGGAGACGACGGGCCTGTATCTCAGCGGCCACCCGATAGACGACTACCGCGAGGCCGCGCGCCGCGCCGGGGCCGTCAGCATAGGCGCGGTCATGTCCGACTTCGCCTCCCCCGAGGGGCCGGAGCGCTTCCAGGACGGGCAGTACGTCACCCTCGCCGGCATCGTGGCCTCCTCCCGCACGCGCACGACGAAAAACGGCCGCCTCATGTGCTACATCCAGTTTGAGGACGACAGCGGCGCCATGGAGCTGCTGGCCTTCCAGAGGACCCTGGACGAGAGCGGCGGCTATATAAGCGAGAACGCCGCCCTCCTGGTGCGCGGGCGCATCTCCCTGCGCGACGAGAAGGAGCCCCAGCTCATGGTGGACACCGTCCGCCCCCTTTCGGACCTCAACGAGCCCGGCGCCTCCGAGCCTCCGAAGAAAGAGCGCAAGCTCTGGCTGCGCCTGCCCACGGCCGACCCGCGCCTCCTGCGCCGCATAGAGCTGCTGTGCGAGATGTTCCCGGGCCGGGAGCGCATGATCCTCGTCTTTGCCGACACCGGCCGCCGCCTGGGCGCCGAGTGCGTCATAAAAAACAGCCTCCTGCGCGAGCTGGAGGAACTGCTGGGCCGGGAGAACGTTGTCGTGAAATAGGCCCCTGTAGGTTTGTCAAACATATTGGACGGCGAACAAGGAAGGAGTGCAGTAGTTTAAGGGTCTCATAGGGAAGTTGTTAGAGCGGCGGTTGTGGGCGGCGAGCTGTCTGGCGAAGTCATCCAAGGAGTAAAAACTGTGGCAGGAATAGAAGCGCTTTTGATCCTCGCGGTGACTACGCTCCACTTTACCGTTGTGGCGGGGCGTGTAGGGGCGGATAAGCTTGTGGCGGATACCAAGTTGGGCGGCAGTGGTCTCAAACAGAGTGGGGAGATCCCGCTTGCTGTTGGAGAAACGATTGGTAAATTCAAAGCCGTTGTCCGTTTGGACGCACTCCACGCGGATTCCTCGGCGGGCATACCACTTGAACAACTTTTTCAGAAAATCCGCAGAGGAATAGGTGGACTGCTCCGGATAAGCGGCCAGGAAGCGCAGGCGTGTGAACTCGTCAATAGCAGTGTATTGGTATAGGCGCAGTTCAGGGTCTGCAATGCAGCGGCGGGGGACCACCTTCACATCTACCTGGATACGCTGTCCGGGATAGGTCATCTGCTGGTAGGGCTTTGGCTTGTAGGCCGGTTTCTTCTCTTTCTGTGGAAACAGTCCCAGTTTTCTCATGACTCGGAACAGGCTCTCCGGGCGGCGGGTGTAGCCCCGCTGCCGCAGACGGTGCCACAGCTCCACCATGCCCAGGTTGGGATTGCGGCGGCGCATATCCCGGATCAGTTTTAGTTCTGCTTCTGTATGCTGGTTTGGATGGCTGTGGGGCCGCCGGGACTGGCTGGCCAGGGATTCTGCTCTACCATCCCAACGAGCCCTCCAGAAGTAGATATACGACCGGCTTTTGTTATACTTCCGGCTGGCACGGCTGACGCCGTATTTCTCCGCGTACTTCATCAGGGATTGCCGATACGCCATGTCCTGTGTTATACTCTTGCTCATGAAGGATATGGCCCCCTCTCGTCAAGTTGTTGTCTGCAACTCCAACTATAACCGATGAGGCCTTATCCTTCATCCTTTTTTATTCTTCTGTCCAATATCTATTGTAGTCCTACAGAGAACGTTGTCGTGAAATAGGCCCCCGCGTTGACAATATACGGAACGGGTGCTATAATTTTAAGAAATCTTTATCACATGGGAGTGATAGTCCTAAATGGACACAGGCAGTCGATTGTCAATAGCGGCGATCATCATCCTCCTCGGCTTTGCAATGTATTTTGCCATCGCCGAGACGGCTTTTGCAACAGTCTCCAGGATCCGCCTCAAGAGCAGGCTCGACAAGGGGGATCACAGGGCCAAGGGGGCGCTGTTAGTCTTGGATAACTTCGACAAGGCTATCACCACCGTCCTCATAGGCACCAACATCGTACACATAACCGTCGCGGCCATCGTGACGGTGCTCGTGACGCGCAAATGGGGCATTTCGGCGGTCACAGCGGGCACCTTAGTCACGACGGCCGTGGTTTTTTTCGCGGGCGAGATGCTGCCCAAGTCGATAGCGAAGAAATACAGCGAGCGGCTGTGCCTGCAGACGGCGGGCTCCCTGCGTTTTTTCATGGCGCTCTTCTCCCCCCTGTCCGCGGCGCTGACGGCCATAGGCCACGCCGCCTCGAACCTCACGCGCGGCGACCCCGAGGTCTCGGTCACGGAGGATGAGCTCTACGACATCATAGAGGACATGACGGACGAGGGTACGCTTGAGCCGGAGCGGGGCGAGCTCATGAGCTCGGCGCTGCAGTTTGCGGACCTCTCCGTCGAGACGGTGCTGACGGCGCGCGTGGACGTCGCGGCGATAAACTCCGAGTGGGACAGCGAGCGGGTGCTCGCCTTCATAAAGGAGCAGCGCCACTCCCGCCTGCCCGTGTACGAGGGCAGCATAGACAACATCACCGGCGTAGTGCACCAGAAGGACTTTTACGACTCCGACGGCCTGGGCGAGGGCGGCCTGCGCGCCATCATGACCACGCCCGTCTATGTCCCGCCCGGCACGCGCATAAGCTCCCTGCTCAAGACGCTCCAGCGCGCCAAGGCGCACATGGCCGTGGTCACGGACGAGTACGGCGGCACGCTGGGCAACGATGCCGAGGCGATCGAGTCCACCCGTATGGGCACCATTGATCTGATCTTTGCAGGTACTTCCGGCTTTACTTCCTTCTACGACAAAGCTAAGGTCATGGATCTGCCCTTCCTGTTCACCAGCGCCGAGGAAGCCAACGAGGTGCTGAACAGCACCGACATCGGTGAGCAGATCTTTGCCGACTTCGGTGATTACGATCTGGTCTATCTGGCTGAGGGCGACAACGGTATGCGTCATGTTTCCACCGTCAAGAGCTGGGGGCAGATCGAGAAGGCTGACGACGTGATCGGCTTGAAGATCCGCGTGCCCCAGAGCCAGATGTACACCGACTGCTGGAGCACGCTGGGCGCTACCCCTGTGGCACTGGCTCTGACCGAATTGACTACCGCCTTGAGCAATGGCACCGCACAGGCACAGGACAACGCCACCTACCACGAAGTAGCAAATGCTACTTGGGACGATATCGGCTACTTCAGCTTTATCAACTATATGTGGATGGGCTGCACCATGGCTGCCAACAAGATCGCTTGGGATAAGCTGAACGAGACCACCCAGAATGTGCTGCGCGAGAAGGCAAAGGAGGCTGCACAGTTCAGCTTTGACTGCATCGCTGAGGATAACGTGACTGCCCGCAAGACCATGGAAGAGGGCGGCGTGCAGTTCTGCGATAACCCGGACATCGACTCCTTCAAGAAGAAGCTGGACATCCCCGCATACTACACCCGTTATGCCAGCGAGGCATGGTATGATCAGAGCCTGGTCGATACCATCTACAACTACGGCAATAAGTAAGACGGGAATCTCCCGAAGCTCGTTGTATTTGCAGCGGCGCAGGCCGATTTTCGGATGGGCCTGCGCCTTTTTTAAAAAAGGAATGGCAACATGAAAGTTTTGACAAAGATCACAGACACCATTTCCAAGGTGGCTGAGTGGATCATTATGGCAATGATCCTTGGCTTGGTTGGACTGATCGTGACCGAGCTGTGCCGCCGCAACTTTTTGAACCAAAGCTGGCTGCCCACCACCGAGCTGTGCGGCATTCTGTTTTTGTGGATGGCATTTATCGGCATCATCCCCCTGTACAACAAGTCCGGTCTGATCCGGCTGGATTTCCTTGTCACCCGCCTGCATGGTGTTGCTGCCGAGATTGTGTGGTACATCACCGATTTGGTAGGTCTGGGTCTGGGCGTCGTGATGATCGTGGCCTTCAATGCACAGTACCGCTTTGTGGCCTCCCGCACCTATGCCACCATGCCCAATGTTCACTATACCATCCAATACATCCCTATGGCGATTGCCGGTGCGTTCATTGCGCTGAAGAGCTTTGAGATGCTGGTCGGCCACATTGCCGCTAAGAAAGGAGGGAAGGCCGCATGATCCTCTTCTTGCTTGCATTCGTTGCATTTCTGATCATTGGCATTCCCATCTCGGTGTCCATCGGCTTCTCTGCCGTGCTGGGCTGCCTGTCTCTGGGCTACCCGCTGGTGGTCATCGGTCAAAAGATGGTTTCCGGTATTGACAGCTGGCTGCTCATCGCTATTCCGCTGTTCATTCTGGCGGGCAACCTGATGAACGCCGGTAAGATCACCGACGAGCTGTTCGGCACCGCCCGCGAGCTGGTGGGCTGGATTCCCGGTGGTCTGGGTCACGCCAACGTGCTGGCCTCGGTCATCTTTGCCGGTATGTCCGGATCTGCTTCTGCCGACGCCGGCGGTCTGGGCGCTATCGAGATCAAGGCCATGCGTGACCACGGCTACGACGATGATTTCTCCGCTGCCGTTACTGCTGCCTCCTCAGTCATCGGCCCCATCTTCCCGCCCTCGATCCCGCTGATCATATACGGCGCGTCGGCCTCGGTCAGTGTGTCCAAGCTGTTTATGGGCGGTGTGATCCCGGCGCTGGTCATGGCAGTGCTGATGATGGTGCTCATCTACATCTACGCTGTCAAGCGCGGCTACGAGCGCACCGCTTTCAACCTGCGCAATCTGGCATGGCAGTTTGTTCATGCGCTGCCCGCCTGCATCACCCCCGTGATCATTCTGGCAGGCTTTACGCTGGGCTGGTTCACCCCCACCGAGGCCTCTGCAGTGGCAACCATCTATGCGCTGATTATCTCTGTGCTGGTCTATAAGAGCATGGATCTCAAAACCTTCCTGCAGTGCCTGAAGGAAAGTGCCATCTCCTCTGCAAACACACTGTTCATCATCGGTACTTCCACCCTGTTTACCTACGTCATGGCCAAGGAGGGCATCTCCGCCCTCATCGCAAACACCATCACCGGTGTTTCCTCCAACCCGGCGGTTGTCATGTTCATTATCAACATCATCCTGCTGATCCTTGGCATGGTCATGGAGCCCGGCGCTATCCTGACCCTGATGCTGCCCGTGCTGCTGCCCATCGCCGACACCATGGGCTACAATCTGGTGTACTTCGGCGTTGTGGTGGTGCTGAACCTGATGATCGGTCAGGTCACTCCTCCCTTCGGCGTGTGCCTGTTTGTCATTTCGGACGTGAACAAGATCAAGCTGGAACGCATTTACAAGTCGATCCTGCCCTTCCTGGTTCCGTTGTTGATCACGCTGGCTGTCACCTGTATCTTCCCGCAGGTCGTTACCTTCCTGCCGGATATGCTGCTGGGTGCAACGGCTGCGTAAAAACGTACATCTTCAAATCTGATTGAGAGGGATACATATTATGGAACTTGCTATGCAACAGGAAAAAGCAAAGCAGCTGCGCGCAGACATTATCAAGATGCTGTATCTGTGCCAGTCCGGCCACCCGGGCGGATCACTGTCTCTGGTGGAGATGCTCATGGCTATCTACTATAACACTGCCCATGTGGACCCCAAGAACCCCAAGTGGGAGGATCGTGACCGCATTGTGCTGAGCAAGGGTCACGGCTGCCCGGCACAGTACGCCATTCTGGCAGATCTGGGTTTCTTCCCCCGGGAGGATCTGTGGACCCTGCGCAAGCTGCACAGCCACCTGCAGGGCCATCCCGACTGCAACAAGACGCCGGGCATTGATGTGAACACCGGATCTCTGGGACAGGGCGTCAGCGTGGCAGGCGGTTTGGCTATGGCAGCCAAATACCTGCACAAGGACTACCGGGTATACGCCATTCTGGGCGATGGCGAGATCCAGGAAGGTCAGGTGTGGGAGGCAGCCGAGAGCGCTGTGAAGTACGGTCTGGACAATTTTGTGGTTCTGCTGGATCACAATGGGCTGCAGATCGACGGCACCAACGATCAGGTCATGCCGGTGGGCGATCCCTGCGCCAAGTTTGCCGCCTTCGGGTTTGAGACCGTCAAGGTGGATGGCCATGATATTCAGGCCATCGTGGATGCCATTCAGGCACCCGTCACCCCGGGTAAGCCCCGTTTCATCTGCTGCGAGACCGTGAAGGGCAAGGGCGTTTCCTTTATGGAAAACGTGGTCGGCTGGCACGGCAAGGCACCCAATAAGGAAGAGTACATCAAGGCTATGAAAGAACTGGGGGTAGAAGTAGATGGCTGAAAGTAAATCTATGCGCGTCGCCTACGGCGAGGCATTGCGTGATATCGGTGGTCTGAATGAGAAGGTCGTCGTCTGTGATGCAGACCTTGCACACGCTACCATGACCAACATCTTTGCCGAGAAGTATCCCGAGCGGTTCTTCAACTTCGGCATTGCCGAAGCCAACATGACCTGTGCTGCAGCAGGCATGGCACACAGCGGTTTGATCCCCTTCATCAGCACTTTTGCACTGTTTGGTACCGGCCGCGCCTACGAGCAGATCCGCAACAGCATTGCCTACGTCAACGCCAACGTCAAGGTGGCGTGCAGCCACAGCGGATTGTGCGTGGGCGAGGACGGCGGCAGCCATCAGACCGTGGAAGACATTGCCCTGATGCGCGTTGTGCCCAACATGACCATTCTGGTACCCTGCGACCCCATTGAGACCCGTAAGGCGGTTAAGGCAGCAATCGACATCAAGGGTCCTGTGTACATCCGCGTGGCACGTCCGGTGTCCGATGTGTACACCGAGGAGGACACCCCCTTTATCCCCGGCAAGGCCAACGTGATGAAGGATGGCTCTGATGTGGCGATCTTTGCCACCGGACTGATGATCCCGGAAGCTTTGAAGGCAGCGGATGCGCTGGAGGCCAAGGGCATCAGCACCGCTGTTGTCAACTTCCACACCATCAAACCCTTTGATACCGAGACTGCACTGGCCTATGCCAATAAGTGCAAGGCTGTTGTTACTGCCGAGGAGCACAGCATCATCGGCGGTCTGGGCGGTGTGACCGCCGAGACCATTGCCGGTAAGTGCAGCTGCAAGTTTGACCGCGTGGGCATTATGG
>ENA-OPBO01001958-OPBO01001958.1-human-gut-metagenome-genome-assembly--contig:-NODE-1958-length-13226-cov-5.841090_pt1 | contig 13226 bp, 12 predicted proteins | sample MGYA00241071_ERZ501458 | MGnify/ENA primary metagenome ERZ501458 (study PRJEB25962, sample SAMEA2042509) | human gut metagenome | biome: human gut; feature: human-associated habitat; material: faeces...
TCACTATGTCTTGTTTTAATATCTTCTTTTCTTGATTTTTTAGTTGCCTTAATCTTTCTTGTGTATTATCAATTTTATCTTTTATTTCTTTTGACTCTTGTCTTATTTGTTCTAATTTTTTCATACTTATATCCTTTCTTGTAATAAAAAAACGACTAGATTTTTATTTCTAATCGTTTTCGTTTTAAATATTATAATTTGCTATATTCCATTTTAATTTTATGTTTTCTATATTTCTTTCCATGTAATCCCAATCTGAAGTACCTCTACTGTCTATTGGCAATTTAATTTTTATATCTGTCAATACTGTGCTAGATATTTGATCTTTATATTCAGTATTTTTTAAAGCTTGCCTAATAATTGAAGTTAAATAGAATGCTACTTCTCTATTCAATTCTTTATTTTTTAATTTTAAACAACTTTAATAAACTGACAAATTTTCATGAAAATTTGCAGCCGATTTCATACCCGTCATACCAAAAAACTATCCAAAGAATAATTTCAATGGATAGTTTTTTATATTGCTAATTTAATTGTTTATCTCTTCATCATTTTTGATTAGCTCAGCTTTTACTAAAAGCCTTTTATCGTTTTTGGGATAGGGGTGACACGCCATTAAAAAGAGTTTGGTCTTTCCTTCTTCTCGTGTAAATTTACTCCAATCCGTAGGTTCAATCACTTCTTTATCTACTACTTTGTAATAGAGTTCTTCTTTCCTAGTAGTAATCTTTAGCTCATCACCTTTTTCCAACTTGTCGATATTTAGAAAGGATTGTGTTTCGTTTATCCCTCCTCTGTGTCCCGCAAGAACAGTTATAGTATTTTCCTCTGAAGTCGGTATATCTGTATCTTCAACAATACCTGAACCTTCTAATAAAGATTGTTCACTTGTATTGTCACTAATAGGGGTAATTACTCCTATCTTATCGATTCTAAGAACGCCTATAGCTGTATCTTTTATAGAGTCTTTTGATGCAACATTTTGTTCTATCTCTTCAGGTTTATTCTCCTGTTCGTGATTTTCAAAAGGAGGTAATTCTTGCTTTATTTGTCTTTCCAGATTAATGGATTCTTCTTTCTTTAATTCTATCCTCTTATGGTTTAGAAATAGAAAAGCAATAGAAAAAACAATGAATATTAACCCGACTGCAAGAAGAAATTTACTTAGATAATCTTTTTTTTGCTTATTTGACATTTTTCTTTCTTCTTGAATTTATTCTCTTTTTTCTTTGAATTCCAGCAAAAGTAGAAAGATTACCAAGTCCCAATAAAATCCAAGCATAGGTTGATGGATTTAATCCGTTTCCTGTTTTAGGTAGAGGCTTACCTGGTAAAGGAGTCTTTGGTGTAACTGGCGTTCCAGGATTATTTGGCTTTTCTGGTTCTTTTGGAGTTTCAGGCGTATTTGGTTCTTGTGGGTCATTAGGTTTATTTGGTGTATTTGGTTCTTCTGGCTTACCTGGCTCCGTTGGTTTTTCTTCTTTATTTACAATTGTAAAACCATCTTTCATATTACCAAGATAATTGACATCAAACCATCTTCCATCTAGTTTTATTGTATTTCCAGATTCGCCAATTTCTTTTATCGTATAGTGGTAGTCATGCGTTGAATTTGCACCTTTCTTAACATCTAAGTTCTTGAATTCTCCACTCCAATTATTGGCTTTGTTTAACTCAAGAATTTTCCCTGTAGCTTTTCCATCTCTATATAGTTCAACCATGATTTTATCTACTGGTTTATTTCCATATAAAGTCCAGTCTTTCTTAACTTTAATAGTTATAGTATCTGGTTCAGATGGTGTTGGTGGTGTAGGCGGTGTTTTTGGTTCTTCTTTATTTGTTATTGTGAAGCCATCTTTCATAGACCCACTGTAATTTACTTTGTACCAATGCCCATTCAGCTTAATTGAACCAGTTTCTTCTCCAACTTCTTTTACTGAGTATTTATAGGCTTCTTTTGAGTCTAGTTTTTCTACTACGTCTAAGTCTTTAAATTCTCCACTCCACTTGTTGGCTTTGTTTAGTTCTAGCTTTTTGCCTGTAGCTTTTCCATCTCTGTAGAGTTCTACTTCGATTTTTTCTACTGGTGCGGATATCTCTTTTCCATCTTTTCCTTGCCAAATCTTTTCAACCTTGATGTCTTCTTTTGATGGAGTTATTGGTGTCCATGGACTTGATGTTTCTTCTAACTTGTTTGTTATTTTAAAGCCTTCTTTTGTTTCTTCGTAGCTTACTTTGTATTTGCTATCTGATAGTTTGATGTTTCCTTCTTTTTCACCAACTTCTTTTACAGTATATTCATAGGCTTTTTCTGAGTCTACTTTTTCTACTACATCTAAGTCTTTAAACTCTACTTTCCAGTTGTTTTCTGCATTTAGTGTTAACTTCTTATCTGTAGCTTTTCCGTCTCTATAGAGTTCTACCTCTATTTTTTCTACTGGGGCCGCTGTTTCTTTTCCATCTTTATCTTGCCAAATTTTTTCTACTTTGATGTCTGTCTTTGATGGTGTTATTGGTGTCCATGGATTTGATGTTTCTTCTAACTTGTTTGTTATTTTAAAGCCTTCTTCCATAGATCCTGTGTAGCTTACTCTAAACTTTTTATTTTCTAGTTCATATAGACCTTTTTCTTCGCCTACTTCTTTTACTGTGTATTCGTAGGCTTTTTCGGAGTCTAGTTTTTCTACTACATCTAAGTCTTTAAAGACTACAGTCCAATTGTTGTCTTTGTTTAGTTCTAACTTCTTATCTGTCTTGTCTCCATCTCTGTATAATTCTACTACTATACTGTCTACTGGAGCTTCTATTTTTTCTCCATCTTTTCCTTGCCAGATTTTTTCTACTTTTACATCTGTCTTTGGTGGGTCTAATGGAGTCAATGTACTTGGTTCTTTATTTGTGATCTTAAAACCATCTTCCATTGTTCTCGTATATGAAACATCATACCATTTATCTCCAAACTTGATTGAGCCGTCTTTTTCTCCGATTTCTTTTACTGTATATATATCGGATTTTTCTTCTAATTCTAAGTTTTTAAATTCTGCTTTCCAGTTGTTGGCTTTATTTAATTCTAATTTCTTTCCTGTGGCTTGTCCATCTTTGTAAAGTTCTACTTCTATTTTGTCTACTGGAGCGTCTATAACTTTGCCATCTTTATCTTGCCAAATCTTTTCGACTTTGATATCTTCTTTTTTCATTAATCTATTCGTAACAGAATTAGATTTTCCAAAATTTCCATCATCTGCATATCTTACAAAGAAGCTGTTGGTTGCGACTTTATCATTAAGAACATTGCTGCCAGGATATTCTGGGGCTTTCATTTGAAGTCTGATATCTAAGGTTTCATATTGTGTTAATACTGGGTCATAATTACCGATTATCTTTACAGCGGTAACATCTTCGTATGATGTCGGATTTTTAACCCAATTTTGGCTTTTTACAGCTTTTACTGGGTCTTCTGAAGGATTCTCATCTGTTGTATAAAAAATATTAAAATCCTTTGTTATATCTTTACCAGCTTTATAGATTTTTATTTCATCGACAAGTTTATTTCTGTATTTATTATTTCCATCTGTAAAACTTGGTAGTACATCATATATTTCCAGCTTATTTAAATACTCATCTTTATAGTTATTCACTCTCAGCTGATATTCAAACCTACCTAATTTATCATTGGTTTCACTAGCATAATTAGTAACTGTATCTAATGAAAATGTCCTGTCATATACAAGGTCCCCATTTTCTTCTGCTGGCTCTACACTTCTTATTCTTTTAATACTTTTTACACTCTGTGCCAAAGTTGAGGTTACCTTTGACTTCGCCATTAGGATAGAATCATGTGTCTTCCCGTTTCTATTGATATCCAGCTTATCAACAACTACTGTAGATGACATAGGGTCACCAACCTTAGGGTTTAACACAGATTGGTCATCATTGAAGTAAGAATAGACTATATTGTCATTATTAATCTTGTCTGTAATTGCCCTTTCTGGGACAATATTCTCATTAATTCTTCCTCCAAAACTAAATTCTAATTTCTTACCATGAACATTCCTAAATTCACCCACTAAAAAGTTGTCATATTTTAAAATAAAAGCGTCTCTACCCGTATTATTGTAATTCTTTACCAGCTCATATTTATAATTAAATCCACTTCCGACATCAGCCCTCAACCCTAATTCTTTTGGATCTACAGTTATACCTTCAGGTAAAAGATCTACAAATGTTAAGTTTGAGAGTTCTCTTTGGTCAGACAATCCTCTAAAATCATATTCTATTCTAAATCTAATCTGATCTCCAACCTTAGGTGTAGGATTACGTAAGTAATCGGTGCTTTTATAGAGCTTAACAGACTCTTCTATTGGTATGAGGTATTTATCTGCTGATGCTGTAAAATTATATTCATCCTCTCCGGATTTTAAATTTACTTCTGCTGTATTATTAAGGGCTCTATCTGGTTCAAATTTAACCTTAAAAGGATCTTTGTACTTCATTTTTACATCTAATCTAAGCTGAGCACCTACTGGCAACTCATAATTTTTAAAATGTATCTCTACTCTATCATACTCTGGATTTACAGCTGGAGCATTTTCTCTTTCTACCTTTCCATCAAGAACTTGCCTTCTTATATTTTTTGCTTCTTCCTGAGCAAGTTTATTTATCGGATACTCTTCATATCCAAATAACTTTTCAGTTATAATATCATAAGTCCCGTCTGACTTAATCCCCCTTATCTCATACTGACTTGAATCCACATGTTTTTTCCCAGGTGAAAATTCTAATGGCCCAAACATACCTGACATATAAAATCTGGAATCAAAGTTCTTAGCATCTTCAATTATGACTATATTTTTCATAGGCTCAGGTGTCTTGTTTTTTAAATAAATACTATAGTTTACTTCTGCTGTAGCCATTCCTGTTGGGTCATAATAAGTCTTGGCTGGCGTTTCCGGATAGTTCACGCCGTCATCAAATCCATTATTCTTCCAAAATACGCCGCTTCCATCTAATGGATCGGATGTCAATTGAAAGCTTAAATTAGCTGAAGCCTTGTAGACTTCCCCTTCACTTGGGTTATATGGCCTTGCTTCTATATCAACACTATTGTCATAATAGACCCTATCATCTCTTGGAGTGTCCTTTGAATTAGTTTCTGCGCCTGGAAAGCGTAATTTTAGCTGAACTCCCTCTTCATATAGGTCACCTTCAGCACCACCGCATAAAAAGTCTCCGTCCTTATTACTATGTCTTTTTCTTTCATTAAGATTATAAGTTACAGTCTTTCCATCTTTAGAAAGCACCCATCCTGGGTTTTCTTCCGCTCTAAATTCAGCTGTCCTTTCCTTTCCATCTGCATCCGTATAAGTTGGTAGGGTGTCTGTGATTACATAAGATTTAAGAGCTCTTGCTTTGCTTCCATTGTAACCACGATCTTTAACTTCTAACTTGAATTGGAAGCTTACAGGTCTTGTGTCATTTTCTGATATTCTTCGAGGATTGTTTTTATCTTCACTACCGCCATAATTCATTTGGTCTTTTTCACTAGATAGGTTGACTAATTTTCTTCCTCTAAAGTCATCATATTTAATAGAATAAACTTTATCTTTTACTTCTTTTATAAGACATCCACTTGCGTCATAAAGCTTAACTTCTGGTTGGAATTTATAATCTGGTGGTGTAATATTGTCTTTAAAACTAAAGGTATAAGGTATTTTTAAAGTGATAGTAGAATCTATGGCTTTTAAGTAAACTCTATAGATAGTCTTGCCATCTTCTACTCTCTTTTCCACCCTATCAATCAATGGATACTCTTGAATAGTAGCTGAAGAATCTATATACTTTCCTTGGTTATTTGGGTCTTCCCATCTTGTCACATCAATAGGATCCCAGTTCCCATCGTTTCTTATTGGAAACTCTTCAGAAGGGAATATAATATCATAATATAATCCTTCAACTTGACCTTCAATTCCCTTACCATCAATTACTACATTACTTTGAATTAAATCTGTTCCATAATATTCTGTTTGTTCGTGTGATTCTATATCTAAGCTAAGTTCAATATTTGAGCATTTTTTATCTGTTGAATTATTTTCATCATTTTGAGCAAACATCGTTTTTTCAGTCGATGTTTCGTCTTTTTTTATTTCTGATTCTTTTTCTTCGATTGTTTTATCGATTGATGCTTCGTCTTCTTTAATTTCTGATTCTTTTTCTTCAGGAGGATTGTTTGTACTTAGTAGGCTGCCTTCGATAGCAATACTACCTTTTACATCTGTTTCATCCTCTACAAGGCTTGTAAATACTACCTTTAGAGTACCCCCCCGATTCAGAATTTAGGTCATTTACTTGTGCTTTTGCAACTTGCACTCCATCAAGATTATGTATTGCAAAGTTGCTTTTTGATGCCTTAAAACCTTTAGGAAGAGTGACATTAAAATAGTCTCCTTTTTTAATATCTGCTCCATATTCACTGGCATCCCAGTCTATTTCTAGTCTGCAGTCCTTATCTTCCTCAATTTTCTCATTAAGATCAATGGTATTTCCATTTTGATCTTTGACTTCTATCCTACTAATTCTTGTTTTTGACAAATGATTTGCACCTTGCGCAAATGCCTCTCCAATTGGCACAATTGTACCTAACAGCATTAAACAAGCTAAAAAAAATGCTGTTATCTTTTTACATTTTAACATTATTTCCTCCTTTTCTTCTTTTTTCTACAGGAACATCCCATATACAATGAAATTTATTCCGATGAAAAAGAATCTATACACTCTAATAATACCACTTTTCAAGATTTTTTGCCACTTTTTGTACGTTTTTACATCAGTTTCACAAGACACTATTTTTAGTTTACATATTAGAAGAGTTGGCTATAATTTTTTTGTGATGTCTTAGACCATAAGTTAGATTGACTAAAATCGAGTAGGGGCTAATTTATAGCCCCTCTCACACCACCCGTACGTACTGTTCGGCATACGGCGATTCAAGATTTTCTTGTATCATATTATTTATTACTTATGTATCTATTTAACTTTATTCTTTTTGTATCTGAACCTTAAGAGATGAATACGTCCTTCCTTGTCTTCCATCAAGTCATAGTGTATCCTTTTCAAATATTACAATAAATATCGTTCCTCCCTTCGCTCCATTTCCATTACAGAAACTTCTTCGCTACTATGGATTCTGCTGACTTCTCACTATTCGTTGTTACTACTATTTCGCTATTGCTTTCTCTCTCCTAGATGTCACCATCTAAAACTTGCAAGTCGCTATTAGATTCGTTGGTGACTACGCTCTGTAAGGATTTTTACCCCAGCATTAAAACATGCCCTTCATAACAAAAAAATAAAGGCAGTCCGAATACTGCCAATATTTACCTCTCTGCACCTTTGCTATGGTTTTTCTTAGTTGACTTAGTTTTGTCATCTGTCTTAAAGCTTTTTATTTGACCAGTCTCTTGATCAATGTTGTCTTCAGCTTCATCAAAGCCTAATACCAATTTCGGATAATCCCTAGCTTGATCTTCTATCCTTAAAGTCATTCACTATTCCTCTTCACTAAAATTGTCTTCAAAACTAATAATATCATTAGGAGTGCAAGATAGAGCCTTACATATTCTTTCTAAATTCTTAAATGTAATTGGTTTATCCTTGCCCATTTGTGCCATAACATTTGTTGTTAGTCCTGCCATAGCTATTACATCTGTTTTCTTTAATCCTTTTTTCGCTAACTGTATCCATAATGGTTTATAGTTAAGTGCCATAATATCCTTCTTTTTCTCTTCATTAAATTTATTCAATTATAGCATGAATATTGATTTCATTCAATCTTACATTGATTTAATGTTTTGTTTTAGAGAATTTGTTGTGTTATTCCGTCCTTATTTTGCCATAAATTGCTTAATACCTTGAGATTTAGCACCAGATAGTGATAGGTAATCCTTTGATGTTATCTCTGGATTTTCCCCCACTTCACACCGTGCATGCGACTTTCACCGCACACGGCGTTCCATCACAAGAAAGATTTTCACGTTTTAACTAAGACTTACACACTTCGTAACAAATTATTTTTTTCTAAATTAGTGGCAATCCTGCCATTTTTCTAAGCTTATTACATTTCTCGATCTGCTTGACCGTTAAGCCAAGCTCTTTTATATATTTTTGGATTGTATCTTCTTTTGTTGCATGGATAAGTATATGAACTGCTTCTGTAACAAGAATTAAGTTGCTATAACTGTCTGTACCGCCTTGTTCAAGCGGTATCTTGTGATGGCAATGTATGTCGTTTGGTGTAAGTTTTACACCTGTTACCCCACATCTGCCATATTGAGCTGCAAAGAGCGAGATTCTGTTGTCTGCAAACTCTATACTCTTATCAAGTACAGGATGTCTCATCAACCAAGCAAGTGTATCTACATCAATTTGCAGATTTTTATGAATAAAAGCTCTACCCTTTACAGTGTATTTATTTACAACCTTTTTCTTGTGTTTTGCGTCCTTTGTCCTAATATATCCAACTGGAATTAGCGGATGTCCATTAAGGAAGCGAAGCTGTTTACTTTTTCCATATTTTTCTTTGATAAATCCTTTGTTTAGTGTTCCACTGGTTTTAATATCAAGTCTGTTGTTCATCTGCTTTTTAATGTGAAAGGCTATTTTAGCAAAGTCCAAACTTACATTTGTTGCTATTTGGTAGTAATTATGCAAGCCTGAAACAGTGGCGTTATACTTGGCTATTGCTTTGTACTGTTCCTTTTCGTTTGCAGGTCTTTTTATATCCGCAACACATTTAGAAATATTTTCTTTTGCATTTTTCAGTGCCTTATCACTTATATGCGACTGTACAACAAACTTTTTGCCTTTTGGTTTAACCTTCAGCTTGAAACCTAAGAACTCCGAATACTTTTGTTTTAGATTTGTTATTTTAGATTTTTCTTCACTCACATTTAGTTTTAATCGGTCTTGCAACCATTTTGTAACTGCCTGATAGGTTCTTTTTGCATCGTAGTAATTACGGCAAAATATCTTAAAATCATCAGCATACCTTACAATGTATATTTCTTTTAGGTTGCTTGTTCTTAAAGCTCTGTAGGTATGGCTTTTTATCTCTGTTCCTTGACTGTTCGTTCTCTGTTTATATGGATAATGCGTAGGCATTGTCAGCCATTGAGATGAAACCCACCAATCTAATTCGTTCAAGACTACATTAGATAGTAGCGGTGATAATATACCGCCTTGTGGTGTTCCCTTTGTTGGTGTAATTACCTTTTTATCGGGCATAACTATGTCTGCTTTCAGCATTTCCTTAATGATACAAAGTAGCTTTTTGTCTTGGATACCCAAATTCCAAAGTTGCCTTATGAGCTTTGCATGATATACATTGTCGAAAAATCCTTGTATATCAATATCAACTACATAGTGTAAGTGCTGTATCTGCATTAGTCTCGCACATTCTGCAATAGCGTGTTCCGTACTCCTGTTAGGTCGAAACCCATAGGAACTGTCATGAAACTTGGCTTCACATATCGGCTCTAATATTTGCAAGATACATTGTTGTACAATTCTGTCTACAATAGTCGGTATTCCTAAAGGTCTTATTTTCCCATTAGGCTTTAGTATCTCCACTCTCTTTACAGGGCGTGGTTTATACCAATGAAACTGTTTTTGTATGAGAGAAATGTATTCTTCTTCATTTAGCCTTGATAGATGTTTTATTGTTCTGCCATCTACCCCAGCCGTATGACTGCCTTTGTTTCCTTTGATACTTCGATAAGCGAGTTTTATATTTTCTCTTGAAGTTATCAGCTCCATTAAATTTGAAAATATTTTATTTTTACTGCTATCCTCGTATAAATCATCAAGGACTTTCTGCAAGTCATAGTATTCCGTATAACGGATTTTGCTTTGTTTCAGTGTTTGTTTCGAAGTGGACACAGTCACCATCTCCTTTCGGATTTGATTTTCTTTGTCATACTCGAAGCTGTGTTTGTCTTAATTTCAGTTCTTGTACTTTCCTGTGACTGGTGGCTATCCCTCCACGAACTTATTATTTTCGCTTCATAGGTACTGTACCACCGCTTTCACCAAGATAAAAAACGGTTATATGCTGTTTTTACAGTCATTTTCCCATTCAACACTTCTTTAGCATTAGACTGCTTCCGTGTTCTTGGCTTACCACGTTCCGACAATCTTATCATTGAATACGTTTAGGTTCTTCCTCTAAGCCTGTGTTTAGTTTTCACCATATCGCCTGTAACGATATATGGATTTTTATAACAACCATTCTTACTCATCCACAAACACCCCATCTTTGATGGGAATTGCCGTTAGGCAAATTCAAACGTTTAGACTTGTACATTCGGAAGTACGTCAGTGTTTTGGTATACACATTCTCACCATGCGTATTCGACACCCGACATATAGGTAGCACCATTTACCTCTAAACAGGTTTCGTATAACTATATAGCTATTTACGGCTACTCTCTGCCGACTTCACCGAGCTTTTGACAATGAAATAGTCTAATATTCATTGCCAATCGGAGTATCAGTGTAGGCATTTCAGGGCGTTACCCCGTCATTCTACCTATCAGATTGCCAGTTCTCCTAAGTTTTGAACTTTCAGTCCTTCGACTTAGTGCATAAGCTTTTCACTTATGAACGTGTCGCACGGTTGTCATTCCCATAACCTTCCATCAGGTTGATAACACCCCATGCTCCAAGCCCTGCACCAATTGCTGTAACTAATATTTTTAATACATTTACTGCTTGTGTAAAAAATTCCATTTATATTTCCTCCTCTTTTTCTTCTTTTTCAATTTTATTTATGTGCTTTACGATAAAATTTTTAAATGTCTTGTCTTCTTTTTTTGTTTCCTTAAAATATCCAAAAATATGGATGTATTCTCCACTTTTAAATTCCTTAACACTTTTTGCCTTTTCTCCGTAGAGATTACAGTAGATATATTCTTTTTTAACCTTTCCTTCTTCTTTGTTCTTTCTAACTATTGTGAAGTTAGCTACCTCTTTTTCTCCTTCCTTTGTATCTATTGCAGTTGTTTTTATTTCTCCTACTAGATTTCCATTAATATTTAGCATTTCTCTTTCCATTTGTTCTATCTCCTTTATTCCATAAAAAAAAGCGATAGTTTTCTCTATCGCTTCTACTTCTAATTCATTAATATTTCATTTTTCTCTGTATCTTATTTTTTCGGCTCATCTCGTATATATTTCATTCTTCCTCCTTTGGGCATAAAAAAACACCGAAATGTTTTTTTCGGTGTAAATTTCTCTATTTAATTTTATGGTTTTAGTAATTCTTTCCAGTTTTCTATAAAGCCAACATGTCTTAATTCAATATTTTCATATCTTGCTATTAGTGCTGTTAGATCATGATAAAAATTTTTGTAATTTTCTTCTTCAGAAACTATTTTAAGATTAACTAATGTAGCAAATATTGTATTGTTTGAAATGTTATTTTTTAAATATTCTTTATATAGCTTTGGTGATTTTGTAAGCTTTGCTCCATATAGCCTGCCATAATGGGCACATATATTTCTTATATAGGCAAAATTTTCTATCCAAGATTCAAAGTAATGGTAGTCTGTATGAAAGACTTTTGCAATTTTACTTTTATCTTCATTTTTCATATTTTTATACATTTTAGATAAAGTTCCAAAACTTGCTACTTCTATCACTGCATATAGCGGAATTTCTCCACCTTCATAATTGTCTTTAAAGTTTTTTATAAATGGTGAGCGTCTATTTCTTTTTGTTTCTCTTTCTAAATCATTTAATGCTTCTTTATATCTGTTTTTATATTTTCCCACATTTGACAAATCTTTGTAGCCAAAATTTCCATATTTTAAAGAAAAATAGTTTGTGATAACTGCTCTTAAAGAAACTTCAATATGTTCTATTATTTCAAATATGAGTTGTCTAAGTTCTCTATCAAATTTATATAAACTTACAATATCTTCAAAACTTATTCCTGATATATATCTTCCATCTTTTTTTAATGTGATACTATAAGCTTTAATCAGCCTGTAATAGGATATTCTTCCAAGAATTTTCTTAGCATAAGTTTTATCTTCTACTAAAAGTCCTAAGTCTATTAAGTTTTTTACTTGATTTTCTATACTAATCGGTTCTTGATAGATTTTTTTCATTTTTTCTCCTAAAATCAAATGACCCGACTTGGTCCGCATTGTTAAGAGGCGTGTCGGGTGCTGTTGAAATTATTATATGTTATAAAATATTTTTTGTCAAGTATTTCCTTTTAATCTTTCCTAAATAGCTATCTTACTTCTAATTTTAAATTTATTCATCTAATATTTCAACTACCATACTCTCTTTTAACTTAACCTCATCTTTTCTCTGTAGGTATTTCTCTATGTCAAATATATTTCTCTTATCATAATCTTCAAGGAACTTATAATTCTTATGTTTAGTTATGTCAAATTTATAAGATAAGAAAGGTCTTACTCCTCTTAGCTGGTATATACACTTACCACCATCCATTACAGTTATTTCATCTTGGCTCATAAGTTCCTTACCAGTCTTTTGGTAATTTAGACCTAAAGATTTTTGATTTGATCTTGTTTCCGATGTGTTATATAGGTCTATAGTTTCTTTTCCCCCTAGAAAGAGTGTAAAATCATTGTTACCAACTATTGTATCTACATGGTCTTTATAGATTGCTTTTAATTAAGATTGTACTTGCTGATATTTACCCTGAGAATTTTTAATTTCTATCTCCTATTAATACCTTATTTCTAGTCTTCTAAAATCGATACTTCAAGGTCTATCGCTTTAAATGTAACAGTTATTCCTACTTCTTCTTTTACTATTTTTTCAAATAGCTCAGCTATATCATATGGGGACATATCATATATATCTTCATACCATTCATTGCTTTCATCGTACATTGTCTCACATATTGCTTCAATATAATTTTTCTTATCCATAGTGAGTTCTGTATCACTTTCTAGAATAAACTGCTCCCCATTTATATTTAATATAATTAAAGATGTTTTTCTATTTTCACACATTTTGCTTTCTCCATAAACTCAAATATTTAACCTATTTATTTTATAACTTGATTTTAACTTTACCTTATCTCTATTTGTTAAATACTCTTCTACATCAAACAAGTTTTTCTTATCATAATCTTCCAATAACTTGTAATTCTTATGTTTTGTAATATCGAATTTATCAGACAAGAAAGGTCT
>ENA-OPBO01001969-OPBO01001969.1-human-gut-metagenome-genome-assembly--contig:-NODE-1969-length-13180-cov-4.988724_pt1 | contig 13180 bp, 11 predicted proteins | sample MGYA00241071_ERZ501458 | MGnify/ENA primary metagenome ERZ501458 (study PRJEB25962, sample SAMEA2042509) | human gut metagenome | biome: human gut; feature: human-associated habitat; material: faeces...
CCGGCCGTAACCATACCGTTGATTCCTGACGTTGTCATCTGGGCCAGCATGGCGGTCGCAGAGAACAACATCAACACGAATAGAATTTCTAGACGTTTTCTCATACTGTTATTGTTTATGATTAAAAATAAAATTTTAATAATCTGACTTAATTTTTCTTTTCTAAGGCGCCTCTGTTACGTCAGAATGCGCCTTACAACTATTCCACATGCAAAATTAATTAAAAAATAGATATATTATGTTACAAGGCGATTAAAGTTGACCTTAAACCCTTAATTTTTTTATATAAACGCCCTTTTTGGCTATTTTGGACGTTAATTTTAATAAAATTTGTTTACTTTAATGCGTCGGCTGTGCATGTGGCGATATGCAAGGTAAGTTAAATTTCAATTGTTCACAGGGCAGCATGTTGTTTAATTCGACAAAAAATTGGTGTCTGCAGATGTTTTATTTTTTTTGAGGGCGTACTGTCTCTAATTTTTTCTTTGGCACGTTCGCCTGTGTCTGTAAAAAACAGATGACAATCCGCTAGATATGGAATGGCTGTTCTGCTGTATTCAAACGCTGCTTTAATCAATAATATGCGTGCTTTGTCTTGCCACTAAAACAAATTCATCCTTGCCGTCAGCATAACGGAGCGGCCGCGCAAGTTGTATTCGGAATAAAATTCAGACATGGCAATGTTGTAAGAATAGACATACTTGTGTGTGTTGAGCAGATTGTTGCATTCAAGAGAATATTTCACTCGTTTATGATTCAGGTTAATTTTTAAGTTAAGCAACGCAAATGATTTGTTGCTAATTGCCAAGTTGTTGTAATATTGGTTCAGTCCAGTGTCAATACTTATGTTCATCGGCATGCTGAGGCTGAGCAGCAAGCTGTTGTTCATTGTGCGTATTGCCGGCATTGAATATCCGTCTGTCGTGCTTCCTTTAGACAGAAACATACTGCTGCCGGCATCGACAGACATGAAGTTGAACGGCTCTGCCTTTATTCCGGCTGTGAATACTGCCGCCTCAGAGTCATATCTCGTTATCTGCTCCTGGCGCAATACGGGCATGTGTCCTTTGCTGTATTGGGCAGTCAGTTTTATGCTTATGTTTTTCCAACTTATGTTTTTGCCTGCCGAAAGCATTGCGGCAAATTCTTCACCACGGCTTGATGTGGTGCGGGCATACATGTGAGATAATATTCCGTTGAACGTTTCACCATATATCACTTTTGGACTTCTGCACGAATAAGAGGCATTGAGTGTTGCGAATATCATGTTGAACGGATCTTTAAAGTCGATGTCAATGTCTGCTGCCTGCCATGTCATGCGTGGCATATAAGCCTCGTAAGATGCTATTTGACGATAGTTGGTGAGGATATATCCTCCGTAAAGAGTTGACAATGAAGGGTATCTGTGGTCGGCTGTATAGTGGCTGCTTATTGTCAGGTTTGACAGCGCTTTCCATCTGACATAAGCTGTGAGCGAAACGTTGAAGTCGTTGCGGATGATGCTGTTCTGCTGTATTTTCTGATTGAGGCTCAGCATTTCGTACATCAGCGGAACGTTTATTCCTGCGTTAAGACTGCCGTCGTAATAGTCTAGCATCGCAGTTATTCCCGTTTTAAGGTGAGACAGATAAGTGTCATTAGCAAAATCGGTTACTCTCGTCGAGGCTGCTCCTGTTGTGTTCAGTACGCTTTCCATGCCGCTGTGGTTATAGTTGAGCGTGGCTTTGGGCGATATTCTGAAGTTTCCTATTTTAATTGCAGACAACATTTCAGCTGAGTTTTCAGTCATGAATCTGCGGCTCTTTACGTCTTGTCTCATCCCCGTATAATTTCCGTTGCCGAAGATTGAGTCATACATGCAAGGCATAACCGTCAGCGCCTGCGGCTTTTCTTCATAGGTGACGAGCGAGTTTACGGCCACGCCTTTATAGTCGTCTTTCTTTATTATTATGCTCAGGCGGTTTTGCATGCTTATGTTGCGTGTCCACAGACTTTGACTTATGGGTGCTTCACTGTTGTCGGTATAGCCTTTGCCGCTGTTCCAGTGAGCTGTCATACCGGCCGTTTCGCTGAGATATAGTTTCTCTTTGTTTATCTTATATTCAAAGTCGCCTTCAGCCCTGTTTCCTGTAGCAGCATCGGCCAACTGTTCTGATATCACGGTGTTACTCCCGTCGGGAAGCAAATATGTAGTCTTGTCATAACTGTTTCTGTGTTCATGGTCGTTGGAGTAAACAATGTTAAGCCGAGTTTCGTGGTCATCGTCGTTTTTCCATACGGAATTAATGCTTGCTGCGTGCGACTGATTAAAATAATAGTTGTGCTTGTCTATACCAGGCGGAGTAGGGCGCACAATGTCGGTAAACTGTTCAGCTTCGCCACTGTTGTTGCATGATGCAAGTTCTGCCGACACGTCAGTGCCGTCGTTGGCCGTCTTGTATGTTGCTATGTGCTGTCTCTTTTTTGAAAAATAAGTCATTACGGCTTCTTCGTGCCACATCATGCCATTGTCGTCGGCACCGACGCCGAGCAGTGCTTCCATATTTAACGTGCCGGCTGCCTCAGGTTTCAGTTTCAGGTTTATAGCTGCCTCGTCTGGAATAACGAGTTTTTTCAGGGCTTTCACTCCCTGATGGTTCTCCATCACCTGAACCGTTGCCACCATCTGTGCCGCAAGATTGTTGGTGGCAATGCTGTAACGTCCGGCAAGAGCGTCCATGCCGTTGATGTAAAGGTGGCTTATATTCTTGCCCTGATAATAAATATGTCCGTTGTCGTCAACCTGAATGCCGGGCATACGCCTTAGCACATCGCCTATTGATATGTCGTTCTTGCCGATAAAGGCGTCGACCGAATAGTTGAGCGTGTCGCCAAGCTGCCAGATTTTACCCGATTTCACCACTACTTCCTGTAGCTCTATCGACTCTTTTTCTGTCTTATAGTTATGTGTTGCCGATATGTTCTTTACGGTTTCGCTTATTTTCTTTATGTTGAAGCCGTACACCATGAGCCTTATTTCGCTCTCGTTGCTGTCAAACTGCAGTTTATAGCGTCCGTCGCTTTCCGTAAACGTGTATGCAATGACGCTTGTCGTGTCTTTTTCCGACAGTGCCATTACTGTTATGTCAGGCAGCGGTGTGCCTTTGCGGTCGGTAATCTTGCCTGTGAATATTGTCTGCGCGAAGGCAACACTATAGGCTGACATTAATATCAAGAGCAGTATGGTGTAACGTTTCATCAGCGATTTTCCCTTTTTCGTTTTGTTATGACTCATTATTCAAGCTCAATCGGGTTGTAAGGCTCAGGAGGATAGTCGCCTGATGTAACCATGTGTACGGTTTTTCTGTCGTCGCTGACAAACAGTTCTTTTGGACCGCCCACGCCCAGTGCGCCTCCCGGGTCTTTATAAATCTTCTTTATCAGAGCCATAATCTTCTCTCTTGTCATCACCTTTTCTTTCATGTTGTGGGCTTTATAAGTTGTTATCATGTCGCCGGGCCGTCCTTTCTCCAGTCCTACGCATGTCCAGATGTAGTCATTGTCGTCTGAACTTATCTGCATGATGAGTCCTGGCAGGCCGGCAAACTTATACGGACCGCTATATATGGGAATGTCGGGTGTGTACCATGCCGTGTATTTACGTCCGCGGAACGTGCACGATGCCTTTTTGCACTGATAGCCAATTATTGTTTTGCTTCCGTTTTCCAGCTTCCATTCAATTTTTGGAGCAGCCTCATTGTAGCATAGGTTTGTATAGTTATAATACATCCTGCGCCTTACGTTAAGGGTTTTTGTTTTCGTGTTGGTGAGTATTTCTTCCGGCAGCACGTCGTTTTCGTCGAGTTTCGAAGGATAGTTCTCGTCTTTTTCGTATGCTATCGTGCGCAGAGAGTCGTTAATATGCAGCAGTCTGCTGTAGCAGTAAGTGTAGTTGTATCCGATATCGAGCCTCTGCAGGTCTTTGCATACGGATGCACGGTCGGCAGTGTCTTTTACGAATTTAACGTCATAGTAAACCTTTATCCTGCATGAGTCGATGTCCTTCATGTCTTTTTTGCTGATGCTGAACGGACGGCTTATGCCCGATGAGCGTTTAGCTTTGCGTATGTTGCTTTTAACGCTTTTAGCAAACTGTGGGTTGTCTTTTATGTCTTGTGCGCAGGATGTAGCGCACAGAAATAGTGACAGGGTAATGATGATAACGATGTCTTTCATAATTTTGCATTTATATTGGTTATTGCATGCGATTACAAATTTAGTGTTTTTTTCAATATCGTACAAATATTTGCGTGTGCATTCTGTGTGTATAACTTTTTTGATGTTGGTTTTAATTTGTTTAATGTAATGCTGAAATATTGACATTGAAAACTTGAAATCTTGAACTTTTAGAATTTAAACTTTAATGTGATAACAGCCTCTGCCGGCCGGAGCCTGTAAGAGTATGAGTAAATGTCGTTTTCACGGAATGTCCTTATTGTGTATTCTTTTCTGTTGGTTATGTTTTTCAGTGCGAGTTCAATCTCTATTGCTTTTCCTGTCCATCTTGTTCCACCGTCTACATAAAGATTGCTTATCGCGGCGGTGCCATGTTGTTTAGTCATGCTGTAATATGGACTGAAGTAAATCTCCAGAGCCTTTATCGGGAACACAGACATTTTCATTGATCCGGTTAGACTGTTTATTTTGTTTTTTGTGTTGATTATTCCCATGTCCTGCATTGACAGCATGTATTTGCAACTTAGAGATGTGGAAACTACGTCGCCGAAAAATCTGTTTACGGCTGACAATTCAATATCATAGTTGCTGTTCGTAACACCGTATCCAATGCCTTGTCTGACCACATTACGCTTCGTTGAAGTTATGTTTCCTGTCAGTGACAGCACCATGTCGGCTGCGCTGAAGTTTTTTGCCGCATAGGCATATATGTTCCATAGGTGGGCGGTGTTGGTCTGGTTAAGTATGTCTGTCACGGTTTTGTCCTCAGTCACGTTGCTGCTCCTGAGTATGTTGCCCTGTGTGTGTCTGTAGTTTCCGTGCAGCGTGGCGAATGTTCCGTCAAGAGAGTTTCTGTAGTTTATTCCCGCAGTTGCATACAGCGTGTTATGCACTGACAGCACGCCCGTGCCAAGTGTTGTTGCGGTGCGGTAAGTGGTGTATATGGGATTGATGATAAAGTCGTTTATTCCGCCCGTCGAAGTGCTTTTTCCGACAGAGATGTTTATGTCAGTGTGACCATGTGGCCTGTATCTGGCTGTGGCGCGCAGTCCTACAAACGGCTTGTTTAGAATGAAGCGGCTTTGGCTTATCAGGTCTTTGTAGCTTACGTTATACATTTCAACTGGCAGGCTGAACGTAAGCCTGAGCCTTGACGAATTATACTGATAGGCAGGTTCGGCTGTAGTTACGAGTTTATATCCGCAGTTGTCGTTGCCGGCATCGTTGCCGGGCAAGGTCTGTATGCTGTTGAGTCTGTCGTAGTCTGATTTGAACGAAACGTTGAGCGACAGGTCCGACCGTGAACTGACTATCCAGCTGAATGATGTCTTTTCGTGGGTGTGAAAGTTAAGTCCCTCAGCGTTTTGGTAAACTGTAGCCGTCTGTTGTCCGGGCATTGTGGCGCGGATGAAGTTTAGTGGAGTGTTGGCAAAGGATATGTCGGAGCTGAACTGCCACACCCTGTCGTTCTTCCTGATGATGCCGTTCATGCTGTTGCTTATGCCGAAGTCGTTGGTCCTTTGTACCTCCGTGGGCAGACCCTTTCCACTGAGGTCGTATCTGTTGCGCCTAAAGCGTCCTCTCATGCTTATCCGTTCTGCCATATAAAGTTTCTCGCCGTTGTTCTCGATGTTTAAGTATAAGTTTGCCTCCTGCGCGTCTGTCATACTGTTGTTGCCTTCGTCCACGGTGACATATTCGCCCTCGCCTGTGCTGTATGCCGTAAACTTAGAGTTGTAATAGCTGTTTCTGTCTTTCTGATAATCGGCGTTCAGAGTCAATGTGGTGTTTTCTCCTGTTTTGAAAAGAGAGTTGACCGACGTAGATACCGACTTGTTGTTGTAATAGCGCTCCTTTGGAACAGAGGCGGAGCCGAAAGGTTCTTGCGGAAAGATGTTCCATGCCGCTGTTTCTGTGTATGACGTACCGCCGGCCGTCAGCATCCTGGTCTCGTTGCCGTATGCCGTTCCGTCGTTATTGGTCTTTACCGTTACCAGATGCTGGCTGCCTGTGCCTATTATCATGCCATAGAGTTCACCTTTCCACAACACGTTGTCGCCATAGCCTGCTCCGGCCGTAACCGTTCCCGTAGGTTTGAGCATGCGGTTGTTTTTCAGTTTCAGGTTTAGTGCCGCCTTTTCAGAGAAACTTATGTCTTTAAGAACCCTTTTAGGCTGATGGTTCTCATAAATGCTCACCGATGCTATGTCGTCGGGCGATATGTTTCTGGTTGCCAGGGCGTAGCGTCCCGACAGAAGGTCGAGCCCCTCGATGTAGAACTCGTTTATGCTTTCGCCCTGATACGATATCGTTCCGTTTTCGCTTACGCTTATGCCCGGCAGTTTTCTTATCACATCCTCAATGTTGCGGTCGGATGCGCTCCTGAAGGCTGCCACGTTATACAATAGCGTATCGCCGTGGCTGCTTATCGGCGCACTCTTCACGGTAATCTCTTTCAGACTCAGTGCCTCTTCGGTCATCGTTATTTTGTTGTCGCTGCGTGTGTCGCTTACGGTTACTTCCTTCAGTCTGTATCCGATATAAGAGAACGTGAGCTTGGCCGGCAGCCATTCGTCTTTCACAGGTATGTCAAATCTTCCGTCTTTGCCGCTAAGCGCATATTTCAGCATTTTGTTGTTTCCGGCTCCATATACCTTTATCACCACCGACACCATTGCTTCGCGTTTCTCGTCGGTCACAATGCCGCGCACGTGTCCGTCTGCGTGACACATTGTGCATATTGCCAGCAGTGCGGTTATTGTCAGAAGGAGCCGTTGCGCCATGATTTATTCTTTTTCTATCGGGTTAAAGAACATACGTCTTTTGGGTATGGCAATTTTATTGCCGTTGCTGTCTTTCGGTGCGAGTTCGCTTGATGAGATTGTCTTTCCCGGATCGGTTTTAAAGTCGGCAAGTGCCTTGTTGTATTTTTCGCGCGTAGTGTTGAAGTAGTCAAGATTTTCCATTGTGATTGGCCGTTGCATCTTTCTCAGCGATAAGGCAGTGAACATGATTTCCTTAGTAGAGTCTTCTGCTTCAAGGATAAGTCCCGGCAGCCCTCCGAACTTCCACGGCCCTTCGCTCACAGGTATGTCAGAATACCATACAGTCCAGTCTCTTCCTCTGAAACTGCATGTAGCTTTATGGCATAAGGTTCCGCATACGGTCTTTGTTTCGTCTGAGAGCTGCCAGTTAAAGTCGGGCTGAGGCTCTTTGTATTTATACTTGTCGATAAACACCCTGCCGTAGAATGTTATTTCTGCGTTCTGTCTGTCTCTTAAAATGATGTCTGTTGTTTCATTTCTGTATTTGCCGCTTATTTTGCTGTATTCCAGATATGTGATTTTTGTCTTGTCCATGGTGTTTATAACCGAGTCAAGGCGGTAGCAGTTGTAGTCTTTGAATATGGAATATCTGCTGCCCGATATCAGAATGCCGTACGATTGCCGCGTTTCAGCCTTTATCGGGTCGGTTACGTTAAGCTGATAGATACATTCAAAGTTGCTTGTGTCTATGGTGTCCGTCTTGGCTGTCCATTTCACAATCTTGTTTGCTATCTCGCCTTTTGGAATTTGGGCAAAGGCGAACTGGCATATACATAGAAAGAAAATTATAAATACGTTTTTCATAATGGTTTAAATTAATAGTTAAGTTTTTGCGAAGTTATCAGCTTTTGTGCTTTTACGCACCATTATATAGTGTGCATTTTGTGTGCATAATTATATTATGCGGCATAATTCTGCGGTGTAAATGCCTTACAGTGAGCTGATTATCTCGTCCCAGTCAGCCGGACTGCCTTTGCGGTTAAATGCTTTGTAGTAGAGTCTTCTTCTGACAGAAGATATTGATTCCTTGCTGTGGTTGGTAAGATGTGATATGTTTACGGGGGAGATATTTATCTTAATAAGCAGACACACTCTATATTCAAAACTGCTCATTCTGTTGTAAATGTTATGAAGTTTCTCTGTGTAGTTCTCGTAAACAGAGTTTACCACATTGTCAAGTTCGTCCCATTCCGTTTCTGACAGGTTTTCGTTCTTTTCCGGGTATGCAGAAATTTTCTTTTGTATGGTTTTGTATATTTCTGACGAATTTATTTTTCTTATTTTATCATCGGTCGGTTTCGCCTTGTTTTCCTTAATTCCGCTGTTAATTATTTTCAGTTTCTCGATTTTAAGATTTATTATTTCAAATCTTTTTCTGTATAGCATAATTGTCGATATCAGGATTGTAGCCAGCAGTATGCTTGTAATAACGAAGATGGTTGTCTTTGATTTTTCCTGTTGGTTTTTCAATTTAAGTTCTTTGTTTTGCTCATCCCTTATGCTGTAGTCATAAAGAGCGAGATATTTTGCCACGGCGTCAGATGCGTTTAATTTTCTTATTGAGTCGGATATGTTCATGTACAGCTCAAAGTATCTGTATGCCTCTTTGTTCTTGCCGTTCTTTATGCAGTGTCTTGTCAGTCCGTCGTATGCTCCTTGTCTTCCGTAAATATTTCCGTATTTGAGCAGTTTCTTATAGCACATCAGTGCAGAGTCTTCCTTTCCGGTTATTCTATATAATTCAGAATATATAGAAAGGGCCGGACTTATCTCTATGGAATCTCTGTAAGGATCTGATTCTTTAAGAAGTTTAAATGCCTTGTCTGTGTCTTTTAATTCATATAAATATAAGGAAGCCATCTGGTCTTTTATAGACGAAGCGTAGCTTTTGTCGTCAAGTGTTGATGCCAGCCTTTTTGCAATATTGAAATATTCCAATGCCTTATACGGATTTTCCAGATTCCGGTAGGTGTCGGCTATGTCACGCAGGCTTAACACCATGTTGCACGTGTCATTGTTTATCTTGTCGGTTTTATATGCGTTGATAAATTTTATAAGAGACCTTTTATGAAATTCCTGATATCTCAGAGTGTATCCGGCTTGTGCGTAAATGTTTGCCAACAGCTTTGTGTCCTTTGAATATTTTTTAGCAGTTGCTTCAGCCATATTGAAATATTTTACAGCTTGTGGGGCATCATGGAGTTTCCTGTATATTCTTCCTGCATAATAGTATGCCTTGGACAGAAGTCTCTTGTCGCCTTTATTTTCATAATATTCCACGAGCCTTGTTATCGTAGAATCGGATGTTTGCGGTATGTATGCCTTGTCCTGAGCCTTGATTTTCAGCAGTTCATAATAGTTTCTTGATGCCTTGGTAGCGTTTTTCATGTATGGCCCGATGCTGTCGAGCATGTTCAGTGCCCGTTCGGCGTCGTTGTCTGCAACGCTGTCAATGTTTGTCAGCTGCTTAATCTGTATGTCGTTTTGTTGGCATGAGCAGAAGTACAATGCCGTAACGACGGCAACAATAATCCGCAATAATTTCATAATGTCCGTGTCTTTATTTGTGATATATGCAAAGATATAAAAAGGCGAGAGCAATGGCAAACAAAAAACTGATGTTTTTTGATTTTGCATTGCCGAGCCGCATCATATCTTACTTAAAGTTATGAAAAATTTGACAGACTGCTGCTACAGAAAGTTTATTTTATATAAAAACGTGTGTCCGGTCTATACTGGTTGATTATGATTATGGTACACTTTTGGTGTATCCTTTTATAAAATAATTTCTTGAGATGTAATTTTAAATCAGCATACCTTTTTTACTACTCTGATGCTTATTTCGTATAACAAATACAAGGGCAGAGTAACCAAAATAAGACTTAGGATGTCTTGCCCGGGTGTGATTATTGCGGCAATTGTAAGAATTATAATAAATGCGTGTTTACGGTATTTTGAAAGTATTGTTGCGTTTATTATTCCCATTTTACCAAGGACAAAGGATATTACGGGCAACTGGAACACAACACCCATGAGTAAAGTCATGGTTATGAATGTAGAAACATAACTGTCAAGGGTTATTGTGCTTTCTATTCTGTTTGAGACACTGTAAGTTCCAAGAAATCTGAACGAAATAGGGAACAGCATGTAGTAGCTTATCAGAATTCCGATGATGAAAAGAAAATATACTGCGCAAATTACTTTTGCAGAGTATTTTCTCTCATTCTCGAATAATGCAGGTGAAACAAAATGGAACAGCTCGTATAGAATATATGGAGATGAAATCAATAGACCTAAATATATGGATGTGGAAAGATGTGTCATGAATTGGCTTGACAAATCTGTCGCTATCAGCTTAACGTGAAATTCGTCAAAATGGAAATTATGCAGCCCTAACATGTGCATAATATGCTCGGTAAATGTGTAAGAAACAAAATTCCATTCACTTGGCGCAAGCAGAATGTTCCAAGTTGTATCTTTAAAGCAAAATACAATTATTGCAAACAGACTGCTTACTCCGAGTATTCTAAAAATCATTTGGCGCAACACCTCAAGATGTCCGCCAAAAGTCATCATTCCATTATTTTCGCTATTTTTCATTATTTACTTTGTTGCCTTTTTCTGTATTATTATGATCTTCAACAGGGGCATTTTCAGCAGATTCTTTTTTCGTATCTTCCTCTATGGATGTATTAATGTCGTTAACTCCTTTTTTAAATTCTCTTACGCCTTGTCCTAGGCCCTTCATCATTTCGGGCAGTTTCTTGCCTCCGAAAAGCAGCAGGGCGATGGCTCCTATGAGCAGGAGTTCGGTGGTGCCTATAAACAAAAATAATGATGTCATTGTTGTACTAAATAAATTTCACATGTTTCGAAGTTTATCTCCCAGTTGCCGCCTTCAGCGCTTTCCCATTGATATTTGTCGCTCATGCGGTCCCACCATGCCTGAAATTTGGTGCCGGTCTCGCCGAGATCCTTTACCAGTTTTTCATACAGCTCGTTGTTGTCGGCTGTCAGAATCTTAGCCAGTTCGTTAAGGCCGTTTCTATGTTCAAACAAAGTTTGAATCTCGTTTCTTTCTTCGACAGTTACCTGTCCTATTACTTTCTTTACCATAATTTTTTATTCTGATTTTACCATTTAAATTTTAAAGTATCTTTTCCTTTCGATAAAGATTGACATGTATTTTTGCAGCTGCGAGTACAATTGTTTTTGCAACTATCGGAGCAGTAATCGCATTTCCCTGTATTCCGACAAGTTCCTTCACAATTACCGCCACATATATTTTTGCATGTTGCTGCGCAAGTTTTGGTGCATTGTGTATTGCATTCGTTCGAACATTCGGTTTTGCAACTATATTTGCATGATGTTTCGCTATACACATTCTGTGCCATTGAGAATAGTGGCGATTGTAATGTAAGCAGTGTTAATATTGGCAATATTTTGTGTACCGATTTTCTAAAAAAGTTTCGTCTTGATATTAGCTCCTTATTTATATTATTCTTGTTTTTATTCATACTGATAATATTATGTTTAATTTGTCATTCTCCTTTTTGCATCAGAGAGAATCAAAGAATAGATTTATTGATTTTTCACCATTTATAGATAAAGTGCATGAGTAATATTCATTAAAATGAGCAAAGATCTTTATTGCAACAATTTATCTGTTTTCAATATAACTTTGACCATCAATAGGTTGTAATATCATTGACAAACGTTTCATAAATCATTTATTTTTTATATTCATTGTGTTATCGTTTGACGATGCAATATGTTACATCAGTTTTCGTGGTATATTTTGAATTGCTGCATTCAAAATAGTAATATACGTAATTACCACCAGAAAACCCTGTATGCGTTTTATCAAATGTCGTTTTTGTTGATGTAGTTGCATATATACGCATAGATTCATGTTTGTTCATGTCTGATGCTTTGGGCGTAGATGATGGTTTTGATGTATATTTTCTCCAATGCACTGTACATTTCATGTTTTCCCATGTGTCGCCACCGTTTGTAAATCTGCATCTTAATGAAACGTCACTCATTGTAGTGGTTGTTAGGTATTTATCAAATTCGGGTCTTGATAAATTTTGTGATGGAGATGTTTCTTCTCCAATAAGTATATCATCATTTTCTTCCCCACAACTTGTTACTAATATTGACGAAAAAGAAATTAGTATTATAGTTAGATATTTTATAATTTTCATATTAAATTTGTTTCATCTTATTTTATTACGTACCAATTCCCGTTATACGCAAAACGGTTTTTACCTTGAATACAAATCCACACATTATTAAACTTTATGTATTTTTTCCCTTTATGTAGATAGATGGAATAACTGCCTTTACAGTGCCCTGACTCTGTATAAATGGTTACAGAATAATTTGTTTTAGTATAACTACCATCGTATTGGACATATTTGTTTGCATTATATATGGTGCCGTATGTTTCTGCACTAAAGATTTGTAAACTAACAAATGATAATGTTGAAATAATTACAGAAATTAATATAATTCTTTTAGTCATAGATATATACCCTTAATTCGTGTCGGGCACAACTTTTAATTAGTTTATTTATTAATAATCAGGGTGCTCGGAATAACTTGCACAATTTGCAATACAACTTCCAGAGCAGCGGTTACCATATATAATTTTTCATAATAAAGATTGTTCTTTTATTGTCAATACTAAGAATAGCTATTGTAATGTTAATATTGGCGATATTCTTTATACTGATTTTTAAAAGTTTCCACAGAATATCAATCCTTATATGTGTTCTGGAAAGACATGATGAAACAATATCTTTACAGAACTACCATCTATCTCTTATCTCAAAAGGATCGAGATAGTCTATTTCTTTTATTTCTTGTTTGGATAAGATTTTTTCATGTTTACGAATTCTATTTAATAATTCTCTGCTGGCATTACGCTCAATGTGAGCTATTACACATTGCTCATGGCTTGGAGTGTTCAGCTCATATGTCATTTTACGATTTAGCCAAATACATCGTTTACACTGATATGCGTCACAATTACGGCATATAGGAGCATGTGATAATTTATATAATTGAGGATTTTTTATTTTAACCTTAATTCCGCAACTGTTTCAATAAATCGCTTGTCGGACTCAAAATTGTCA
>ENA-OPBO01001974-OPBO01001974.1-human-gut-metagenome-genome-assembly--contig:-NODE-1974-length-13167-cov-3.668167_pt1 | contig 13167 bp, 12 predicted proteins | sample MGYA00241071_ERZ501458 | MGnify/ENA primary metagenome ERZ501458 (study PRJEB25962, sample SAMEA2042509) | human gut metagenome | biome: human gut; feature: human-associated habitat; material: faeces...
TACGGCGCACTGAATAAGCCCCGCAAATGCTTTTGGGATATTCTCAATCTGATATGAACAGCTTGAAAACCACGTGCAATCACCTCCGGGCTTTATTATACACAAAGCCGGGAGCTTGTAAGGCTTTTTCGGTAATCGGTCATTTTGCGCCCGTCATCGGCTGCCGTGCAGCCGTGCAGGTGAAGCCCTGACAGCTGAGAAGGCACCGGGAAAAACGTTCTTGCCTTTCCCGGTGCCTTCCGATTTTGCGCGCCCCTGCGCATATTTCTGTTTTTGAACTGGGGCCTTTGCCTATGCCGGACCTTATTTGCCGGCTATAGCGAGCAGCTCTTTTATGCTGTCCATGTTGTACTCCCCGGCGCGGGCCTTGGCGGCGTCGCCCACGCAGGCGACGTCGAAACCGCCGGCGTGGCCGGCCTGGGCGCCGGAGACGGCGTCCTCCACCACGAGGCAGACCGAGGGCTCCAGGCCCAGCATCTCGGCGGCCTTCAGGAAGACCTCCGGGTCGGGCTTCGAGCGGGTGATATTGTTGCCGTCGCTCACGGCGTCGAAATAGCCGCCCAGGCCCAGCTGGCCCAGGATGAAGGGCGTGTTCTTGCTCGAAGAGCCTATGGCCAGCTTCAGACCCATGCCGCGCAGGCCGTCCAGGGTGGAGCGGACCTCGTCGCTAAGGTCGGCGGGGCTCATCTGCGCCAGGCTCTCGCGATAGATGTCGTTCTTCATCGCCGCCAGCTCGGCCTTGCGCTCGGCGGAGAGCGCCGGGCCCTCGTAGCGCTCAAGCACTATCTCCAGGCTCTCCATCCTCGAGACGCCGCGCAAGCGGTTGTTTATCTCGCGGTCAAAGTAGACGCCCAGGCTGTCCGCCATCTGCTTCCAGGCCAGGTAGTGGTACTCGTCCGTAAAGCAGATGACGCCGTCCAGGTCAAAAATCACAGCCTGATATTTCATTTTCCCAGTCCTCTTTTCAAATCAAAGAATAGCCAGCACGAAGGCGTCCCAAGGCGCGAGCTCGGCCCGGCCGCCGCTGATGGAGGGCTGCCCGACCTCTATGAGCTTCTGCGCGGCGGCAAACTCCTCAGGCACCTCGCAGGCGGCTGGCTCGTCAGAGAGGTTCACGACGCAGAGCAGGCGCTGGTCCCCGAGCGTGCGGGTGTAGGCGAACAGCTGCCTGTCCTCGGGCAGGATGAGATCGTAGCTGCCGTAGACGATGAGCTTGTGCGTGTGCCTCAGGCGGATGAGCTCCTGGTAAAAGCGGAACACGGAGTCGGGCCGCGAGAGCTGCTCTGCGGCGTTTATCTCCCTGTAGTTCGGGTTCACCATTATCCAGGGCTCGCCCTCGGAGAAGCCGGCGTTTTTGCCCGCGTCCCACTGCATGGGCGTCCTGGAATTGTCGCGGCTCTTGTAGCGCAGGAAGCCCAGCATCTCGTCGGAGCCCATGCGTCCGCTGCCGACGAGCTCGTTGTAGGCGTTGATGCTCTCTATGTCGCGGAAGTCCTCAAGGCCGCCGAAGGGGGCGTTCGTCATGGCCAGCTCCTCGCCCTCATAGACGTAGGGCGTGCCCTGCATCATGTGGATGGTGAGGGCGATGGCCTTGGCGCTCTTCTCGCGCAGCTCGGGCGTAGAGTCGTTGCCGAGGCGGGAGACTATGCGCGGCTGGTCGTGATTGCACCAGTATAGGCTGTTCCAGGCCTTGCCGTCAAGCTCCTTCTGCCACTTTGTGAGCAGGGCCTTGAGCTCGACAAGGTCTATCTTGTTGCGGTTCCATTTGAAGCTCTCGCCGCCGTCCAGGTCCATGTGCTCGAAGTGGAAGGCCATGTTGAGCTCGGTGCCGTCGTCGTTGGCGTACTGGCAGGCCTCCTGGACCGTGAGGCCGGAGCACTCGCCCACGGTGAGCAGGTCGTAGTGGCGCAGCACCTTCTCGCGCATCTCGCGAAGGTACTTGTGAACGTTGGGGCCGTTGTAGACGTAGGGGCCGAAGTCCCCGAAGTCGCTGCCGGGGCGGAGCTCGCCGTCTGGCATCTCGGGGGTCTTGCTTATCATGCTGATGGTGTCCATCCTGAAGCCGTCCACGCCCTTGTCGCACCACCAGCGCATCATCTTGAAGACCTCCTCGCGCACGGCGGGGTTGTCCCAGTTGAGGTCGGGCTGGAAGGTGCCGAAGGTGTGGAGGTAGTATTGCCCCGTGGTCTCGTCAAGGGTCCAGGCGCTGCCGGAGAATTTGGAGCCCCAGTTGTTCGGGGGGCCGCCGTTTTTGCCGTCGCGCCAGATGTAGAAGTCGCGCTTCGGGTTGTCGCGGGAAGAGCGGCTCTCGATGAACCAGGGGTGCATCTCCGAGGTGTGGTTCACGACGAGGTCCACAACCACGCGAATGCCCCGGGCGTGCGCCTCGGCGAGCATGCGGTCAAAGTCCTCCATCGTGCCGAAGCAGGGCTCGATGGCCTGGTAGTCGCTGATATCGTAGCCGTTGTCCCCGCCGGGGGAGCGATAGAAGGGCGAGAGCCAGATGACGTCCACGCCCAGCTCGCGCAGGTAGTCCAGGCGGCTGGTGACGCCGGCAAGGTCGCCTATGCCGTCGCCGTTGGAGTCCTGGAAGCTGCGGGGGTAGACCTGGTAGACCACGCTCTCCTTCCACCATGCTTGTTTCATACCTAGTTATCCTCCTAATGTACAGCAGCAGTTGTGATTGAGCCCAGGGGGCAGAAAAGGGGCCGGAGGCTGGTGGCAGAACCGCACATCCGTCCGACCCCTGAGAGGCTTATTTCTCTCCGTCCATGCGGAGACCGACCAGGAAAAACTTGTTGAAGATGAGATAGATTATGATGATAGGTACCACGGAGATGCAGGCCGCAGCCATGACCTGGTTCCACATCGTGCCGGCGTTCTGGGACTGGAAGCTCTGCAGGCCGAGGGTGAGGGTGTACTTGGTGTCGGTCTTGATGTAGAGCATGGGCGCCGTGAAGGCGTTCCAGAAGCCCATGAAGCCGAAAATGGCGGTGGTGGCGATGGTGGGCCGCGCGAGAGGCATGGCGATGCGGAAGAACACGCCGTAGCGGTTCAGGCCGTCTATCTCCGCCGCCTCGGCCACGTCATGCGGGAAGTTCATGAAGAACTGACGCATGAGGAAAATGTTGCCTATGTTCGCCGCCGCGGGCAGGATGAGGGCCATGTAGCTGTCGAGCATGCCGAACTCCTTGAGCAGCAGGTAGTTCGGGATGAGCAGCACCTGGCCGGGGATCATCATGAGCAGCAGCAGGGCGTGGTGGATCTTGTTGCGGCCGGGGTAGTTCAGGCAGCTCAGGGAGTAGCCCGCCATGGAGTTTATGAAGACGTTGATGACCGTGCCGACGGTGGCGACGAACAGCGAGTTCAAGAACCAGCGCGGGAAGAGGGAACTGTGCCCGAAGATGGTGGTGTAGTTGTCGAGGGTCATGTTCTCGGAGATGAGGCTCATGTTGCCGCCCACGATCTCGCGCAGGGGCTTGAACGAGGCCGCCACCATCCAGAGGAAGGGGTAGAGCGTTATGAAGGCGTAGATTATGAGCACTGCATAGAGCGCTATGCGCCCGGCTTTTCTCTTGGACTTCATGTTTCCCGCCTCCTTAATACCACTTCTCGGCATCGTTCAGCTTCTCGGCTATCAGGGACACGGCCATGATGACGAGGGCGAGGACGATGGCGATGGTGGAAGCATAGCCCATGGCGTTCGTCGTGCCGAAAGCGTAGCGGTAGACCATGAGCGAAACGGTGAGGGTGCTGTTGGCCGGGCCGCCGGAGCCGTTGGAGAATATGTAGGCCTGGTCGAACATCTGCAGGGTGCCGATGATGCCGGTGAGCAGCACGTAGGTGGTGATGGGCTTCAGGTAGGGGATGGTGATGCTCTTGAACTTCTCAAAGGTGCCCGCGCCGTCGATGTCGGCGGCCTCGTAGAGGGAGGCGGGCAGGTCCTGGAGGCTGGCGAGGTACATGGTGGTGTACTGCGGCACGGTGGACCAGATGTTCATGATCATGATGACCTGGAGCGCAACGGCGGGGTTGTTCAGGAAGTTGATACCGCCGCCCTCGGGCAGGATGCCCATGTTGATGAGGATGGTGTTGATGGGGCCGGTGACGCTGAACATGAACATGAAGATGATGGTCAGCGCGGAGCTCGAGGTGAGGGTCGGCAGAAAGTAGACGGCGCGGAAGAAGGTCTTGCCCCTGATGCGGCTGTTGAGCACGCTGGCTATGATGAGCGCGATGATGGTCTGGCAGGGCACCACGACCACGGAGAACTTCAGAGAGTTCAGCAGCGCCGTGCGGGCGTACTCGTCGGTGAAGAGCCGCAGGTAGTTGTCCAGCTTGACGAAGGTGTAGCTGTTCGTGAAGAGGTTGACCTTGCAGAAGGAGAGGTAGATGACGAAGAGTGCGGAGATGCCGATAAAGATGCCCAGGATGATTACCGCGGGAAGCAGGAAGACATATCCCTGGCGCCATTCCTGCAGCTGGCGCTTGGTGTGACGGGGCCGCTTCCTCACGGCAGTTGCTGCCGTGGACTGCGGACTGCCGCTTGGCATTCGCGATTCCTCCCTTTTCTAACTAGCCGGTTTGACAGGCCCGGCCTTGTCGCACGCGGAGGAATTCAGCGGGGTCTCCGCTGAATTCCTCCGGTTTGTTTTTTAAGGCGCTTTCAGGCTTCTCAGCCGGCGTTGGCTATCTCCTGGTTGGCCTGCTGCTCGGCCGCGGCCAGGAACTCGGCGGCGGTCATCTCACCGCTGACGGCGAGGGGGAAGTAGTTCTGGTAGGCGGTGTTGATGATGGAGGCGTTGTTGCCCAGCTGCCAGGGCAGGGAGCACTCGGTCATGGCGGAGTGGACGGCCCAGACGGGGTCGCTCTCGACGTCCATAGCCTCGGCCGCGTCGGAGCGCGGGGGCAGGCAGCCGGCGCCGCCGCACCAGATGGTCAGGCCGTCAACGCTGGTGACGTACTTGATCCAGGCGGAGGCCATGTCCTTGTTCTCGCTCAGGGCGTAGATGCCGTAGCCGACGGTGTAGCTCATGGAGTACTGGGTGCCGTTGTAGGAGGGCATCTCCTTGACGCCGAAGTTGATGTCGCTGTAGTCGGTCCTCAGGGTGCCGTAGACCCAGTTGCCCTCTTCCATGATGGCAGCCTTGCCGGTGCCGAAGGCTTCGCCGTTCCAGCCGAGGCCGAGGTCGCTCGGGGTCTTCCAGAGGCCGTTCTTCACGAAGTCGAGTATGTACTCCATGTTGGCGACGACGCCGTCGCTCGTCAGGGTGGCGGTGCCGTCCTCAGCGACGAGGCCGTCGTTGCCGTCCTGCAGGATGGGGAGGTTGCGGGAGAGGTCCTGGTTGTAGGTCATGGCGGCTATCTGGTTCTTGCCGTAGACCTCGTCAAGCTTGGCCTGGAGGTCGGTCAGGAAGGCCTTGTAGTCGTCGTAGTTGTCGGGGATGTCGTCCGCGGTGTAGCCGCAGGCTTCGAGCAGGTCGATGTTGTAGTAGGTGGCGAGGGTGGAGACGTCCTTCGGCACGCAGAGGACCTCGCCGTCCGCGTTCGTGAAGGCCTCGATGAGGTTGGGATAGAACTTGTCGAGCTCATACTCGGCGGGGTCCAGGGGCTCCATGACGCCCAGGGAGCCGTAGAAGGGGAACATGCTGCCGTCCACGTAGAAGCAGTCGGGAGCGGTCTGGCCGATGAAGTCGGCCTGGATCTGGGTGTTGTAGTCGGTGTAGACCTTGAGCTCGACGGTGCAGCCGTACATCTCCTCAAAGTTGGCCTTGAGGGTGTTGATGGAGGCGGTCTCCTGGTCGTTGCCGCCCCAGATGCCTACGGTGAGGGTGCGCCCGGCGAAGCCGCCGTCGCTGCCGTCGCTGTCGCCGCCGTCGCCGGCGGGGGGATTTTCGGTGCTGCCGCAGCCGGTGAGCATGAGGCCGAGAGCCATGACGAGCGCCAGCACCAGCGCAAGAAGTTTGGTGGTTTTCTTCATGATGATCCTCCTCTTTTTTGTTGTAACTAAAACGTTTTTGGCTAAGATGATTTTATACAAAAACGTTTTCGCTTGCAATGCACTTTTTTGACAAACTATTTTTGAGGTTTTTGGATAAAATGTTAGAATAATTTATTTAGCACAAAAAATGGCTCAAAGATTTACGCTGAGTTTGTCTTTCACGGTGCAGGGGCGGCCGTTTATGCTGAGCTCGACCTCACGGGTGCCGGTGAGATTTACCAGCTCGGCGCGCTCGTGGCTGAGACTGACATGGAGCTTCTGGCCCTGCCAGTGGATGAAGAAGTCGAGGCCGCGCCAGCTCTCGGGCAGGGAGGGGTTCATGCGGAGCTTGCCGTCGAGCATCCTGACGCCGCCGAAGCCGAAGACGACGGACTGCCAGACGCCCGCGAGGGAGGCGGCGTGGATGCCGGCGTCGCTGGTCTTCATGTTGGGGCCGACGTCGATGGCGGCGGCCTTCTGGAAGAGCTCGTAGGCCATCTCGCGGTTGCCCATGTCGCCCGCGAGGATGCAGTGGGTGGAGAGCGACAGGGAGGAGTCGTGCAGGGTGCGGGGCTCATAGTAGTTCCAGTTGGCGGCCTTGACCTCGGCGCTGAACTGGTCCTCGAGCAGCAGGAACATGATGAGGATGTCGGCCTGCTTGGAGACCTGGATGTGGGTTATCTGCTCCTGGTTGTAGTCGCGGTAGATGCTGCCGACGTTCTCCTGCTTTTTGTACTTCGTGAGGTCTATGTCCTTGAGCGTGAGGTAGGTCCTGTCCTGGGGGATGACGAGGTCCTCGCGCGGCTGGGGCAGGTAGAGGCGGGAGAGCTTGTCCTCCCAGACAGGTTCGAGCGCGGCGAGGCCGAGCTTTTCGTCCAGGGCCTTGTAGAGCGCTGGCTTTTCGGAGCGGAGCAGCCCGCAGTATTCAAGGGCCTTGCGGATGTTCCAGGCGGCCATGTGGTTGGTGAAGGCGTTGTCGTCCACGTGCTCCTTGTACTCGTCGGGGCCGACGACGTCGTTTATGTGGAGCTTGCCGTCCTCGCCCTCTTCGAGGCGGGAGGCCCAGAACTTGGCGGTGTCGAGAATGAGCTCATAGCCGCAGCGCTCCATGAAGTCCTCGTCGCCTGTGACCATGTAGTATTCCCAGGCGCCGTAGGCGACGTCGGCGGTGATGTGCTGCTCGATGAAGCCGGACCAGATCTTGGTGGGCAGGCCCGTGACGATGTCTGCCGCGCCCCAGACGGGTGTGACTTCGCCGTCGTCTATCCAGGCGGACTCCCAGGGGAACTGGGCGCCCTCGTAGCCGTTGCCGCCGGCCTTCTTGTGGGCGCCGGGCAGGCTGAGGAAGCGGTACTCCTCAAGGCTCTTGGCTATTTCTGGGGCGCTGTATATGAAGTAGGGGAGGATGAACATCTCGGTGTCCCAGAAGGTATGGCCCTTGTAGCCTTCGCCGGAGAGGCCCTTCGCGCCGATGTTCATGCGGTTGTCGTGGGCGGGGGTCATGACGTGCAGGTGGTACTGGGCGAAGCGCATGGCCAGCTGGTCGAACTCGTTCTCAGCGTCGATGGTAACGGGGATGTTGTCCCAGACCTTGCGCGCCCAGGCGGCGGCGCTCTCGGAAAGCAGCTCGTCGTAGCCAAGCTCGCACGCGGCCTCATGCCCGGCGAGCGCCTTGTCGTGCAGCTCGTCGTAGCTCAGGCCTTCGCTGTCGCGGTCGCGGGAGGTGTAGACGCTGGAGAGCTTTTCTACGCAGAGCGTGCTGCCCGCGGGGATGGTTATCTGATATTCCTGGGCTATCATGCGGCGGTCGATGACGATGAAGCCGGGCTCCTCGCGCGCCTCGCCGTCCATGGCGAAGGAGAAGGTGGTGTTGAATACAAAGTCGATCTTCGACTGTCCGGTGGTCTGGCTGTACTGCATGTGGCGGCCCTTGAAGAGGCGCTTGTCGCCCTCGGAGAAGTGCTGGCTGCCGGAATTCGTCATGCGCCCGTCGATGCCGCCGGCGATGTCGAGCAGGGCCTCGCCGTCGAGGGGCCTGACGCAGAGCTTCTGGCCGATGACGTGCAGCCGCTCCATGGACACGAAGCGGCGGAAGCAGAGCTCATAGCGCCGGCCGTTCGGGGCCTTCCAGACGACCTTGCGGACGGTTTCGCCGGTTTTGAGGTCCAGGGTCCTGTCGTAGTCCTCCACCGTGCCGGTGAGCAGGCTGAAGCGCTGCCCGTCGAGCTTTATCTCCAGCCTGGAGACGTCGGCCGCGTTTGGCAGCTCGGTGACCTCGTTGTCGTCGAACTTGTTGAAAGTGCCGGCCACGAAGAGGTCACGCTGTTCGCGGGGGTTGAATTCGTCCGTGGCGTTGCGAAGGCAGAGATAGCCGTTGCCCTGGCACATGATGGATTCGCACTTGCCCAGGTGTTCGGGCTCGAAGCCGCGCTCCGCGACTATCCAGTCTTTCGCCCGAGAGTAGTCCATGCCCATTTTGTTGTCCTCCTGTAATGCAGCTGAATAGGTTGCAAAAACGTTTTTGTAAACTGTCTGAAAGAACTCCAGCCCGCGGGGGCTGGAGGTTTTGCGCTCAATGATAAAAATAGTAGTTGGATATCCAGGCCATGACGGCAAAGCCGCAGAGCTGGCCGCCGAGGGAGAAGAGCCATGGCACGCCCAGCAGCAGGAAAACGACGAAGTTCACCGCCGCGAGGGGTATGTAGAGCCTGACGGATTTTTTGAAATCGCTGGTGTTCTCATAGAGTTTGGCGCAGAGCCAGCCTATGGCTATGGCCGCGAGCACGCAGCCAAGCAGCAGCAAGGGGTTCATGGCGACAAGGGGGTCGCTCTCCTTTAGGCCGAATATCTGGTCGAGGTTGCTCATGAGCCTGCCTCCTCAGCGTCTTCGAGGTCTTCCTCCTCCCAGCGGAAGATGACCTTGGTGTTGCCCGCCATGTCGTGCAGCGTCGTGCCCTTGAGCAGCAGCATGACGGTGCTTATGAGCCCGGCGGCCCAGCCCGCGATGGGGATGAGGTACATGCACTTCACAAGCTCCCGCAGGCCGACGTAGAGCGCCCGAGGTTTCACACCAGTCTTGTCCGTGACTTTGAGCCGTCCAAGCATCTTCCCCAGCGTCGCGCCCTTGTTGTACTCGACCATCAGCAGCCCGTACACCGCCAGCAGCAGCCGGAAGAGAAAGTCAACCGAGCTCAGCTCTATCTGCATGACGTACAGCATGACGAACTGCACGGGGAACATCACCAGCACATAGTCGATGAAGGCGCAGAGCAGACGCATTATCCCGCGGACGAGACGCTTTTTATCCATGTGCCTTTCTACCTTCTCCCATACTCTCGAAAACGTTTTTGTCAGGGATAGGATAGCACATCTGCATTTTTTTGTATAGTCACATTCTGAACAAATTCCGAGCGCGTTTTTTGACTAAACGGCCCAGATGCAATCAAAAAGGACGGGCCGGAGCCCGTCCTTTCGGAGCTTTTCAGTTGTCGGGCCTCGTGCTGCCGCGCACGACGAGCTCGTACATCACGTCGTTCAGGTGGGCCTTTGCGGTGCCTTCGATCTTGTCGTAGACGGCCTGGCCGGCGATGTAGCCCATGCGGTAGAAGTTCTGGCGGATGGTGGTGAGGCCGCCGTAGAGATAGCGGGCGATGGGAATGTCGTCAAAGCCGGCTACGAGGATGTCCCGGCCAACGCTGCGGCCGAGGTCCCCGATGGCGCGGCAGGCGCCTATTGCCATGAGGTCGCTGGCGCAGAAGAGGGCGTCGATTTCCGGGTCGTCCTGCAGGAGGCGCCAGACCTTGTTGTAGGCTGTGATGTCGTCGAAGTCGGCGTAGACTATGCGGCCGGGGAGCACCTCCAGCCCGGCCTGCTCCATGGCCCGGCGGTAGCCTCTCTCACGCAGGAGGGAGACGTCAGCGACGGAGCTGCCGTTTATCATGGCGATGTTCCGCCTGCCGCAGCGCAGCAGGTGGCTCACGGCGTCAAAGGCGGCGCGGCTGTTGTCGATGGTGATGTCCATGACGCGGCTGTCGGGCGTGCGCATGTCGATGAAGGCGCAGGGTATGTCAATGTCGCCGAGCTGCTCCAGGTAGCGGTCGTTGGTGCGGAAGCCGGAGCAGATGAGGCCTGTGAGCTGCTTTTTGAGGCAGAGCACCTTGAGGGACTGCTGTTGCTGCTGGAGACCGTCGGTGGTCAGGAGTATGAACTCGATGCCGTTGTCCTGGCAGGCGTGGCAGACGCCGCTGAGGATACCGTAGACGGCGCCGGAGGGGTCGGTGGGCTTGAGGTCGTTGATGAGCAGACCGATGACCTTGTCGGCCTTGCCGCCCATAGTCCTGCCTGCGGCGTTGGGGACGTAGTTGAGCTCCTCCGCTATTTCGCGTATCCTCTGTCTGGTTTCGGGATTGACATCCGAGTAATCGTTCAGAGCCTTGGATACCGTTGTGATGGAGACCCCGGCCTTTTTCGCCACGTCCCGAATCGTGGTCCTGTCCATACGCTTTCACCTCGGCTATAAGAATAGCACATCCGAAAGCGTTTTCCAAGATGAACTTATTACAATCTTACTAATAAATGAAAATACTGTACCGCTCACAGCAGCATGAGCCGCAGTATCTCCTTATCCGTGCCGGCCATGCCGCGGGAGCCGAGGGAGCCTATGCGGCGGATGGTCTCCTCTGTGTCGGCGGCCACTATGCCGTCGCCGCCGGCGAAGCGCTTGCCCTGCATGGCCAGGCGGTGGGCCAGGAAGGCGGAGTCGAGCGCCGCCGCGATCTTTGCCGCGCAGGAGGCCTTCGCCCCGTCGCAGATCATGCCGGAGACTACAGCCAGAGTGTTGACGACCGAGGAGGCGATCTCCTCCCGGCTGCCCCCGCGCAGCCAGGTCGCCGCCGCGGCCACGCCGCTGGAGGCGCTCGTCGCGCCGCAGTAGGCCGAGAGCCGGCCTATGTGCCGCTTGACGTGCACCGAGACGAGGTTGCTGATGAGCAGCGCCCGGAGCAGCTGCTCGCGGCTGCTGTCCCAGGACTCCGCCAGCGAGATGACCGGCAGGGACACCGTCAGCCCCTGGTTGCCGCTGCCGGAGTTTGCCACCACCGACACCGGAGCGCCTGCCATACGGGCGTCTGCGCCCGCTGCGGCTGCTATCATGGAGTTGGTGGTCAGATCGCGGGTCATGAGGCCCTTGCGGCAGTTGAGGTCGAGGTTGCGGCCGATGGCGAGGCCGTATTCCTTCGAGAGGCCCTCATCGCTGATGACGGAGTTTACCTTCACGGCACTGCGGATGATGTCGATGGGGTCGTTCATCGGGTCGAGCTCTTTGGTGCAGTAATCCCAGATGGAGCGGACGGTCAGGAAGGACGCGATCTGCTCCGGGGAGACCACATCGCTGTCGCCTGCGGCGGCAGTGTCCGTGTCCCGCTTGTCGAGGGTGGCCACACCGTCCTGCTCCACCAGCACGACGTTGGTGTGCAGGTCGCGGACGATGGCACGGCCCGTATGGCCGCCGCCCTTGGCAATGACCTCGATGTAAAGCTTCTGCGGCACCTGCGCCACATTCACCCTGACCTTGCCGGCTTTGACCAGCGCGGCGGCAGCTTCCACCGTCTCGCGGGGGACGTGGTTCATGACTTCCAGCAGATAGACCGGGTCGCCGCCCAGCGCACCGATGGCGGCGGCATAGTCCATGCCCTCGTAATCGGTGCCGGGGATGCCCGCCGACATGGCGTTCTTGATGATGTTGATGCTGGCATTGACCGTGATCTCTTCGGCCTTATCCACACCGGCCTTCCGCAGGGCCTGACCCGCCTCGGCGGCAGTTGCAGCCCACCAGAGAGGAGAGCATCCCGGAGTCGTTTTTGCCGGTGAGGGCGACGGCGCCCGGCTCGGTACAGCCGGTAGCCAGCTCCATCTCACTGTTCAGGATGCGGATGAACATGTTCTGTTCCATAGTGTTGCACCGTCTCTTTCTCTTATAGGATGCTCTGTTACTTCACGGCGATGCATTCGATCTCCAGCGGTGCGCCTTTCGGCAGTTTCGCCACCTGCACGGCGCTCCGTGCGGGGAAGGGCTGGGCGAAGTATTCGCCGTAGACTTTGTTCATCTCAGCAAAGTCGTTCATGTCGGCCAGAAAGACCGTGGTCTTGACCACATCGGCCAGAGTCATGCCCTGCTCGGCAAGGATGCCCTGGATGTTCTTGAGGGACTGTGCGGTCTGGGCCGCGATGCCCTCGGGGATGGCCCCGGTGGCGGGGTCGATGGGGAGCTGGCCGGAGACGTAGACCGTCTGGCCTGCTGCGATGCCCTGCGAATACGGCCCGATGGCGGCGGGCGCCTGTGCAGTGGCGAGTGCCTGTTTCATAATTCTCTCTCCTTTTTCCGAATTGCAGGGGCATCGCTTGCCTTGATGCCCCTTGTCCTGACCCTATCCTAACGCGGCGGGCGGCAAAAGTCAACAATTTTCTCTCTTGATGAGAAATTATTATCACTTGTGACAAATCCCGCGGATATTTTGAAGCACTTTCACGAAAATGCATTAAGTTTTCCATTTCTCATTGTCAACAACACACGAACGTGATATGATATAGGCAGCAGGATGAGAATAAATTCTCATCATTTCCCTCATGAAACAACGTGGAAAGTGGTGACATACATGGATGCACGGCTGGAACCCTACCGGACACTCGTTTCGTTTCTGGGCGAGGCGCTGGGGCCGGACTATGAAGTGGTGCTGCACGACCTGACCAGCGAGGAAGGCACCATCGCAGCCATCGTGAACAACAACATCAGTGGCCGCACCGAGGGCGCACCGCTGTCCAACATGGCCCTGCGGTTCATCCACGGCAAAGTCTACGAAAAGCAGCCCTATGTGGCAGGCTATCAGGGCGCGTCGCAGGCCAAGGGGCGGCTGCGCTCCTCCACCATGTTCATCAAGGACGGCAGCGAGCTTATCGGGATGCTCTGCATCAACTTTGACGCTGCCAAGTACAGCCGGATGGCGCAGGAGCTTCTGTCGCTCTGCGGGGCTCATCAGGAGCCCGGCCCCACGCCGGGCGTCGAAAACTTCGTCAGCAGCCTGCCCGACGCGGTGCAGGCCGCCATCACCGACGTGACCGGCAGCGCTCTGCCGCCCGACCGGCTGACGATGGATGAGAAGATCCGCATCGTGGAAGACCTGCAGCAGGCG
>ENA-OPBO01001983-OPBO01001983.1-human-gut-metagenome-genome-assembly--contig:-NODE-1983-length-13131-cov-3.618155_pt1 | contig 13131 bp, 13 predicted proteins | sample MGYA00241071_ERZ501458 | MGnify/ENA primary metagenome ERZ501458 (study PRJEB25962, sample SAMEA2042509) | human gut metagenome | biome: human gut; feature: human-associated habitat; material: faeces...
TTTATTAAGCTAGTTTAAAAAATAAACTAGCTTAATAAATTTTAAAGATTTTTCCAAACTTTTGAAGCTCTTTGTCTTGAATCTGCATGGATTTTTGCTTGATCGACTGTTGTAATTATTTTATCTTTCATTACAAATTTTCCATTTATAATTGTATCGTTTACAAGTCTTCCTGTTAAACCAAATAAACTATGTCCGCCCCAATTGTCCTTGTTAATTGGTGTGTATGGATCGTAATTTATTGTAATTAAATCTGCATAAGCTCCCTTTTTAATTCTTCCTACTTCATTGTTTAGGAAATGTGAAACTATGTCAGGGTTATTTTTAAATTGCATTTCCAAAGTTTCTCCAAATCCTTTTGTTGGATCTTGGGTGTTGTGAGCTTGGATTATATTTGCAACTTTCATTGATTCAAACATATCGTTTGTATAGGCATCTGTTCCTATTCCTACTTTTAATCCTTTTTCAAAAAATCTATTTACTGGAGGAACCCCTACTGCATTGTTCATATTTGATTCTGGATTGAAAATTACTGGAGTATTATTTTTCTTTAATATGTCCATTTCTCTTCCGTTTATATGAACGCAGTGGATAGCTAAGGAATTTTCGTTTATTATGCCAAAATCATTTAGTCTTTCTACAATTCTTTTGCCATATTTTCTTTGACAATCCCATTGGTCTTCGATTCCTTCTGCTACGTGAACATGGAAGCCGTTATAAACTCCATCCATTGCATCAAGAGCTTTCTCTAATGACTCATCTGAAAGAGTAAAAGATGCGTGAAGTCCAAATAATCCTCTTAGCATATCATCATTTTCTTTTTGAGAATATTTAATCCAATCTACGTTTTCTTTTATTTCTTTATCTCTAATTTCAACTCCATCACGATCTGAAAGTTCGTAGCAAAGATTTGTTCTAATTCCTACTTCTTTTGCAGCTTCTCCAAGAGTAAATAGAGAATTTTCTACAGAATTTGGTCCTGAATGGTGGTCAATTACTGTTGTAACTCCATTTGCTATTGATTCCATATAAGTTGTTAAGGCATTTAATCTTACATCTTCTGTTGTAAGCTCCCTATCAAGAGACCACCACAAATTTTCTAAAACATTAAAGAAATTATCTGTTGGTTTTGAAACTGCCATTCCTCTTGCGTAAGCTGAATAAATGTGTGAGTGAGCACAAATCATTCCTGGCATAAGAAGTTTTCCTTTTAAATCAATTACTTCTTCATCAGGATATTTGTTTAAAATATCCTGATTTTCTCCAACATCTTCTATTAATTTGTCCTTGATTAAAACTGCGCCGTTTTCATAAAAATTATTATTTTCATCGTTTGTAATAATTAGGCAATTTGATAATATCATCTTATCTCCTTATGAATTTAAAATTTCACTTGGCTTTATATAGTAAGCATAGTTTTCTTCGATAGCTTTTATTAATTTTTGCATATTTTCTGACAAATCATCTAAGTTTTCTGTTTCAATTACTTTGCCATTTTCAAGTCTAACTAAATATTTATTACCATCTTTTAAGAAACCTGTATTTGTTGAATCATCAAAGTCTTCTTTTGTCCAAAATACTGTAAGTTTATCTTTGTAAGGGCGTCCTGCGTGTGGGCAATAGAATCCACAGTTTCCACATTCATTACACATTCCATCTAAGTGGATTATTTGATGAAGATTATTAAATCCATCAACCTTTATAGCCACGTTTGCTCTGTTTGGACAAACTTCTGTACACATTTCACAAATTTGATTACATTTTAAACATCTGTATCCTTCATTTTTGCCTTGGATTTTTTCTTGAAGTCTTCCTCTTTTTTCAAAAATTATTTTGTTTTGTTCTTTAACTTCAAATTTTTCAAAATCATTTTCTAGATTTTCTTTTGCTAAAATATCAAGACAAACTGCTTTTGCTTCTCCCATTGCTTTTACAATAGTGCTTGCTCCAGCTCTACAATCTCCAATTACATAAACATTGTCGATATTTGTTTCGCAATTTTCTGTGGTTTTTACATTTCCCCAATCATCTAAATTAATATTATTTTCTTCGAATGCACTTGTATCTACTCTTGCACCTGTTGCACCAATTACTGTATCAAATTCAAGATCAAGTTTTTCTCCTGTTGAATTGATTGATCTTCTTCCAGATTCATCAAATTCTCCAAGTTCCATTTTTTCGCATTTTAAAACTTTTCCGTCATAAGAATAAGGAGCTACTAATTCATAAATTTTGTGGCCTTCTTCTTTTACATCATTTACTTCTTCTTGAGTTGCAGGCATGTAAGCTTCTGTTCTTCTATAAACTAAGGCTACGCTTTCAACTCCATCAAGTCTTGCTGCAGTTCTTGTACAATCCATAGCTACATCTCCTGCACCTACAACTGCAACTTTTTTACCAACATTTGCCTTGCCATTCATTCTTACATCCCACAAGAAATCAAGAGCATCAAGGATATTTTCGCTTCCTTCTTTTACTGGAGATCTTCCTTTCTCCCAAGCACCTGTTGCTGCAATTATATAATCATAATCTTTTTTCAATTCTTCGTAAGATTCTGTTACTTCAGAATCAAAAACAAATTTTACGCCTTGTTTTACAGCAATTTGATAATCTCTTTCGATTTGTTCATCAGATATTCTAAATTTAGGAATAACATGGCTTACAATTCCGTAAGGTTTTGATAATTTTTCTCTTACTGTAACGTCCATTCCATTTCTTCTTAGATAAGATGCTACAGCAATTCCACCAGGACCTGCTCCTATAACAAGAACTTTTTTGTCTGATTTTATTTCTGATTCTTTAATATTTTCTACAAACTTATCTTGAGCCTTATCAGCTGCTATAAGTTTCATATCTCTTATTTGAAGGCTCTTTTCATAGTCAACTCTTGTACAATGATCTTGGCAATAATGTGCACAAAGTTTTCCAAGAATTGTTGGTGCAGTATTGTCCATCGCAATAACTTCAATTGCCTTATCGTATTCGCATTCAGCAACTAATTGCAAATATTCAGGAATTTGTTGTTGGATAGGACATCCACCATCTTTACAAGGAGCCTTGTAGCAATCTGTAAGTGGAAGAGTTGAATTTGTTTTTCTTGATCCAACTTTTTCTCTATATAATTTATTATTAACCCACTCGCTTATGATTTTATCTCTAAGTTTTACAGTTTTTTCTACATCAACATCGTGTAGTTTATCACTTAATAAATCCTCAGTTTCTTTTGCCAATTGGTTAAATCTTAAATATCCACCTGGTTTAAGAATTGTTGTTGCAACTGTAATTGGTTGACCTAAAGCTTCAAAAATTTCTTTAATATTTCTAGCATCAGCACCACCAGAATATGACATTGGAAGTTTGCCATCAAATTTTTCTGAAAGCATAGCTGCCATAGAAATAGTTAATGGAAGAAGAGCTCTTCCTGACATATACATTTCTTCTGCTGGAAGTTCATTTCTTTTTACATCAACTGGGAAAGTATTTGTAAGCTTTACACCAAAGGCAAGATCATTTTTCTTTGCAAGATCTAATAATCTTTCAATCATAACAACTGCATCTTCGTATTGAAGGTCATCTTTGAAATGGAAATCTGTAAAAGAAATATAATCAAAGCCCATGTCATCAAGAGTTTTTCTTGCATATTCGTAACCTAACATAGTTGGATTACATTTTATAAATGTAGATATTTTCTTTTCATCTATTAGATATGATGCAATTTTTTCAATTTCTTCTGCAGGACAACCGTGAAGGGTTGAAAGTGTTATAGAATCACAAATATTTGTGCTGATTTTTTCTAAATCTTTTTTATCAAATTTTGAAAATTTATCGATATTTTCTTCAAGATATAATTTACATTCTTTAAATACTTCTGTTTCTTTAGCATTTCTTAAATTTTCAATATATGTATCAATTTTTTCAGATTTTATTCCTTCAAGATCATAACCTACTGACATATTGTAAGCAAAATCTTTTTTATCAGAAATATTTAATTCTTTTGCCAAAGCAATAATTGCAAAATATGCTTTTACATATTCATTGTAAGCTTCTTTTACTGTAAGCTCTGTTGACCATTCACAGTTATAACATTCATCTTCCGAATTTATACATGGTTTTGCAACAGCTTTTTGTATATCTACTCCATCAAGTTTTTGAACTGTTTTCAATTCAATAAATCTTGCTCCTGCAAGATAGGATGCTAGAATATTTTGGGCAAGTTGAGATTGAGGACCTGCTGCAGGGCCTACTGCTGATGAAATCTCATCGCCAAAAACAGTTTTTAACATTTTTCCTGATTCATTTTTGTAGAATTTTTCTTTTTTAATTCCAAAAATAGAACCTTCATTTTTGTATTCTTCCAAAGCCCAATCCATTAGGTCTTTAAAAGGTATAGGTCTCATAAATTCACTCATTTTTTACTCCTTTTTTATGGGTTTTTATTTTCCAAACCGACCAAAATAGCGTTTTCTTTTTCTATAATTTTTTTGAAAAATTTATAGAGATGAGGGTAGGAGAACTTCCCTCTCTTTTTAATTTTTCTAGTATATTTTTAAATAAGCAATTTTTTATAAGAAAGTCTTCCGCCAAAAAAGTGCAAATGACTTATTTTATTTTTATAAAAACTGATTATTTATTTTGCTATTTTAAAGTCAAATTTATAAAAATCTATAAAATTTATATCAAGAAAGGCTTAAACCTTTCTTGATATTTTTAATTTATTTTATATATTCAAGTGGAAGAACTGCGTATGTTGCTGCACAAGTTACTAAGTCTTGTTTGAATGTAACTTCGTTTGGTGCGTGAGCTTGATCTTCTGCTCCTGGTCCAAATCCTATTACTGGAATATTGTGTCTTCCCATTATAGCAACACCGTTTGTTGAGAATGTCCATTTATCTGTTAATGGTAAATCTTTTCTCTTTTCAATTTCTTTTTCTACATTTGGAGCAATTCTCTTATCTCCATAAAGACCTTTGTATGCTCTTTCTAATGCTTTTGTTACTTCGTGATCTTCTGGAATTACCCATGTTGGGAAATAGCATTCTTGTTTTTTGCTTACGCCAGTCCATGATGGTCTTTCGTAATCATACATTGTAACTTTTGCGCCGAATTTTTTAGCTGATGGTAAATCTTCAATTTCTTTTATGCAAGATTCCCATGTTTCTCCAGCTGTCATTCTTCTATCAAGTGAAATTGCACAAGAATCTGCAACTGCACATCTTGATGGAGAAGTATAGAAAATTTGGCTTGTTGTAACTGTTCCACGTCCTAAAAAGTTTGCTTCTTTGTATTCAGGATTGTATTTTTCGTCAAGCATTTTTACAAGACCTTTTATTTCTACTGAATCGTCTGCTGGATTTTCGTTTAATTGTTCGATTTCGTTAAGGATTTTTGCCATTTTATAAATTGCGTTGTCTCCTCTTTCTGGAGCTGAACCGTGGCAAGAAACTCCTTTAACTTCTACACGAATTTCCATTCTTCCTCTTTGTCCTCTGTAGATTCCACCGTCTGTTGGTTCTGTTGAAACTACAAATTCTGGTCTGATTCCTTCTTCTTCAATCATATATAACCAGCAGTTTCCATCACAGTCTTCTTCTTGAACTGTTCCTGTAACTAAAACTCTATATTTATCATTTAAGAATCCTAAATCTTTCATGATTTTTGCGCCGTAAACTGCTGATACGATTCCACCTAATTGGTCTGAGCCACCACGACCACCGATTAAATTTTCATCTTCAAATCCTTCGTATGGATCAAATTCCCAGTTATCAATATTTCCAATTCCTACTGTGTCAATGTGACCATCAAATGCGATTTGTTTTTCGCCTGTACCCATTTCGCCAAGTACATTTCCTTGACCATCAATCCAAGCCTTATTAAAGCCTAGTTTTTCCATTTCTTCTTTTATTCTTTTTGATTTATCGCCTTCTTCGCAAGATTCTCCATGTTTTAAGATTAAATCTCTCAAGAAAGCATTCATATCTTCTGAATAATTTTGAGCAGTTTCTTTTACTAAATCATAATTAATTTCTGTCATTTAAATCTCCTTTTAAATTTTAAAATTCTTATTTATTTTCGTCTTCTTTGTCAACTAATCTTTCTTTGTTAGCTTCAATTAATTTTTCAATTGTAGCTTTAGGATCTTTAACTTTTTGTAAGAAGATCATTGCAGCAATTATATATGGTTTAAAGCTTGCTTCTTTGTAAAGTGGATCTCTATATCTATCAAATACAGATTCATCAACTTCTCCATCTTCGCATGAAAGTCCTGTTATATCTGCTGGAAGACAGTGCATGTATAAAGCTTTTCCATCTTTTGTAAGTTTCATCATTTCTTCTGTACAAGCCCAATCCATGTGTTCTTTGTTTTGTTCAAGAAGTCTTTGTTCAAGTTCATCAATTCCTTTTTGATCTCCTTTTGCATAAAGGTCTGTTCTTTCTTCCATAGCTGCAAATGGAGCCCAAGATTTTGGATAAACTATATCAGCATCTTTGAAAGCTTCTTCCATTGAATTTGTTTTTGTAAAGCTTCCGCCGTATTTTTTAGCATTTTCTTCTGCAATTTCTTCAACTTCTGGCATTATTTCGTATCCTTCTGGATGAGCTAAAACTACATCCATTCCAAATCTTGTAAATAAACCTGAAATTCCTTGAGGAACTGAAAGTGGTTTACCATAAGATGGAGAATAAGCCCAAGTCATAGCAACTTTTTTACCTTTAAGATTTTCAATTCCACCAAATTCATGAATTACGTGAAGTAAATCTGCCATAGCTTGAGTTGGATGGTCAATATCGCATTGAAGGTTTACAAGGTGTGGTCTTTGTTCAAGAACGCCGTGATCATATCCTTCTTGTACATATTCAGCAAAGTCTTTCATATATTTGTAGCCTTTGCCTATATACATATCATCTCTTATTCCAACTGTATCAGCCATAAATGAAATCATGTTAGCTGTTTCTTTTACAGTTTCACCGTGAGCTTGTTGTGATTTTCCTTCGTCTAAGTCTTGAACTTCAAGTCCTAGCATATTTGCAGCTGATGCGTAAGAAAATCTTGTTCTTGTTGAATTATCTCTAAATAATGAAATAGCAAGTCCTGAGTCAAAGATTTTTGGAGAAATATTTTTTTCTCTCATTGCTCTTAATGTATCAGCTACTGTAAAGATTGCTTCAAGTTCATCTTGTGATTTATCCCATGTGTGGAAAAAGTCATCGTGGTATAAGTTTTCAAAATCTAAGCCTTCTAATTTTTCTAATAATTTGTTAATATCTTGTGTCATTAATTTTTTCTCCTATCTAATTATTTTTTTATATTCAAATTTTTCATCGTTTGTATAATATCCATCCCAAACTACTTTTCTGTAGTGTTCGAAGTCTGTATCTCCTTCTGTTGAGATAAATAAAATTACTGAATTTTCATCTAATTTTAATTTTTCTTTTATATCTTTTAAATCTTCTCTTTGTAAAATTTCACTAACAGCTCCAACAGTTGCTGCTCCAGATTCTCCAGATATAACTCTCTCATCTTCTCCAATTGGATTTCCCAAAATTCTCATTCCTCTTGCAGCCGAACTATCTGGAACTGATAAAAATGCGTCAACGTAAGATTTTAAAATTGGGTATCCAACAGTAACTGGTTCTCCACAAGCAAGTCCTGCCATGATTGTATTCATTTCGCCTTCAACGTTGTGGATTTTGCCATCGTTTATTTTTGCTGTTAGGTAGTTACAATTTGCTTTTTCTGGTTCGATTAGTCCTATAAAAGGTTTCTCACTTCCCTTAAATTCGTCTGAGAAAAATCCTGTTACTCCAGTTGCAAAAGAGCCTACTCCTGCTTGTAAGAATATGTGAGTTGGTTTTTTGCCTGCTTCTTTTAATTGATCAGATGCTTCTTTTGCAAGAGTTGAATATCCTTGAATAATCCATGTAGGAATTTCTTCATATCCTTCCCAAGCTGTATCTTGAACCATAATATAGCCTTTTTCTTCAGCATATTTATTGGCAAGTCTTACGCAAGCATCGTAGTTAAGTCCATCCATAATGTCACATTTAGCGCCAGTTTTTCTGATATTATCTCTTCTTTCAAGAGCTGATCCATCAGGCATCAAAACCACACAATCTTGTTCTAATTGTTGGCTTGTCCAAGCAACTCCTCTACCATGATTTCCATCAGTTGCTGTAATAAAAGTTACCTTGCCTAATTTTTCTTTGATTTCAGGAGAAATCAATTTCTCATAAGGTAGATCATCTAAATCCATATCAAGTTTTTGGGCTATGTATTTTGCCATAGCATAAGATCCTCCCAAAACTTTAAAAGCATTGAGACCAAATCTTAATGACTCGTCTTTGACAAATATATCCTCCACACCAAATAAATCTGCAAGATTGTTTAATCTTTTTAATGGTGTTACAGAATATTGGGGAAAGCTCGCATGAAATTTTTGAGCTTTTGAAGATTCTTCTTCATTAATAAAACTTAAATCAGCTAAATCTTCCAAATTTCTTTCATTTAAAACTATATTAAAACTCTCTTTCAATCTTTTCTCCTTTCTAGAACTTCTTCTGGTATTATAGTAACATATCACACATCAAAATGCAATACTTTTTAAAAATGTTTTCAAAAAATTTTTTAAATTTTTATTTTTTATTATTTTTCTATTTTAAATTTTTATTTTGCTACGAAATTTTTTGAAAAATTTCTATTTAAATTTTTTCTTTCATTAAATTTTTCGTATAGTATAATTTAAATAGAGTATTTAAAATTCAATAATTTATAGAAAGAAGGAAGATATGTCTAATATAGAACTAGAAGTTTGCGGGGGTTGTAATGCGAAAATCCCCCAAGAAAGTCTAGGAGAAACTTTATCTTCTATTAAAAATTTTAAAAGAGATGATGTTTTGATTGGATACGATACCATGGATGATTGTGCTCTTGTAAGAGTTGATAAAAATAATGGAATTGTATCTACCCTAGATTTTTTCCCGCCGATGGTTTCTGACCCATATATTTTTGGACAAATTGCTGCGGCAAATGCCCTATCAGATATTTATGCTATGGGAGCTGAACCAATTTGTGGGCTAAATATTGTTTTGTTTCCTGAAGATGAAAATATAAATATTTTGAAAAAAATTCTCCAAGGAGGTGCAAGCAAGGTTATTGAAGCTGGTGCATCTCTTGTTGGCGGTCATTCAATTCATGATCCAAAAATAAAATACGGACTTTCTGTAACGGGAAAAGTCGATATTGATAAAGTTTGGAAAAATAATACGCCAAATGAAAAAGATATTTTGATTTTAACCAAGCCTTTGGGTGTAACTTTAGTTACAAATGCCTACGGGATTGATATTCTTGGTCAAGAGGAGATGGATAAGGCCATTTCTTCTATGATATTTTTAAATAAATATGCCAAGGAAATTTTGGAAAAATATAGGATAAGCTCAGCTACTGATGTTACTGGTTTTTCTTTTATGGGCCACTTATCAGAAATGCTTGGCGATAAATATTCTGCCATAATTGATTCTAAAAATATTCCAATCCTTGATGGAGCAAAAAAAGCTGCAAGCGAATTTGTTTTTACCAAGGGAGGGCAAAGAAATAGGATGCACATGGAAAATTTGGTGGAATTTCTTGTTGATGACTTTGCTCTTGAGGAAGTTTTATACGATCCTCAAACATCTGGAGGACTTTTGGTAAGTATTCATAAAGATGATGCAAAAGATGCCTTGGAAGAATTAAGAAAAAATAATATAAATGCAAAAATTGTAGGTCAAATAAGTAAAAAATATGATAAATCAATATTTATAGAATAAAGGAGTAAAAAATGAAAGAAATTGATGCAAGAGGAATAGAATGTCCAATGCCTGTAATTATGGCAAAAAGAGAAATTAAAAATGGAGAAGAAAATTTTTATGTACTTGTAAATGAGGACATAGCTGTAGAAAATTTGAAAAAACTTGCAAAAGAAACTAACTTTGATATTGAAATCGAAGAAAAAGAAGATGGGGTTTTCAAATTAACTTTTAATAAAAATGAAGAAAAAACAGAGAAAGATGATAAGGAAGAAAGCCTATCTTCTTCTTATGTTGTAGTTTTTGATTCTGATAAAATCGGAGATGGAGATGAAGATTTTTCAAAATCTTTATTGGAAAGCTTCTTAGTTTCAATAACTGAGGCAGACGTACTTCCAAAATATGTAATTTGCTACAACAAGGGAGTATTTTTGACAACACAAAGAGAAAATACCATAGAAGATTTGAAAAAACTTGCTGATAATGGAGTTGAAATTATCTCTTGCGGTCTTTGCCTTGACCACTATGGAGTAAAGGAAGAATTAAAAGTTGGAAGAGTTTCAAATATGTACGAAATTTCTTCATTAATGAGAACTCATCACACCATTAGACCATAATGGAATATGTAATTTATACTTTCAAATCATCGAATTTAGCCTATCTTGCCCTAAGCAAAGTCGAAAGCGAAAATATTAGGGCAAGGCTAGTCCCTCTTTTGCCAGAAATTGATGCAGGTTGTGGACTTTGTCTTAGGTATGAAAAGAAATTTGATGAGAAGGTAAAAGAAATTTTTTCAAAAAACAGGCTTGATTTTGAAGAAAAATACCTGCTTATTTACAAAGAAAACAAAAGAAAGCCAGAGGTTAAAGCTTATGATTTATCTTGATAATGCTGCAACTACAATCGACAAGGACGAATCAGTTGCAAGGGCAGTTTATAATGCTATAAATTCAAAATCTTTTGGCAATCCCTCAAGAGGAGCTTATAAGGTTAGCCTTGATGCCCTAAATTTATTAATGCAAACTAGAAAAGAAGTTGGGGCTTATTTCGGTATGGACAATCCCTTAAATGTGGTTTTATGTCCAAACATAACTTTTGCCCTAAATTTTGTGATAAAATCACTTTTTACAAGAGGCGACCATGTCATAACAAGTCTTGCAGAACACAATTCTGTCCTAAGACCTCTTTATGATTTGGCAAAAAACGGAACAGAGCTTTCTTTTATCGATATAAAAGATGATTTTAGCCTTGATCTTGAAAAAATTGAAAGTTTAGTCAAAAAAAATACAAAAGCCCTAGTAATTACAGGAGCGTCAAACGTATCAGGAGTTTTGACAAACCTTGATAAGGCAAGCGAAATTTGTAAAAAATATGATTTGAAATTAATAATAGACGGAGCTCAAGTTGCAGGATATGTGCCCTTTGATATAAAAAAATATCCCGAATCAATATTTTTATTTACAGGCCACAAGGGACTTCACGCTCCTCAAGGAACGGGTGGATTTATTGTAAATGGAAATTTTGATTTCAAACAAGTTTTTGCTGGTGGTTCAGGTTTTGATTCATTTTCAAAAACCCAACCCCACGTCTTGCCAGATTTATTTGAGCCTGGAACTGCAAATGTTCATTCCTTTGCAGGACTAAAAAGTGCCATAGAATTTTTGAGAGAAAATCCTCAAAAGGATATAAATGAGCTTACAAAAATCTTGTATGATGGCCTAAAAGATATAGATGGAATTAAATTTTATTCAAACATAAATTTAAAACACGTTCCAATAATTTCATTTAACATAAAAGATATTCCAGCAAATTATATAGCAATGAAACTATGGGATGATTACGAAATTTGCGTAAGAGCAGGCAGCCACTGTGCCCCACTTTTTCATGAAAAAATGGGAACAAAAAAACAAAGAAAAGACTAGAATAGATGGGTATCGTCGTACTGCTAGACTTTTTATAAATAAGCACTCTAGCCCAGATGACCTTGAAGAATTAAAAATTCTGATAAAAAAAAGAGAAGAAGAACTAAAAAATAAGGGTGGCAACGAGTCTATGTAAAAAAGAGAGCTGCTTATGTGATTTTAGGTATTACAATAGAAGGCACTAAAGAAGTATTAGGGCTTTATGTCGGAGATGCTGAATTCTCAAAATATTGGTTATCTATATTCAAAGAGCTATCAATCATATTCGAAAAACGCATAAGTTACTAGATTTAAAACTGATTTTATAGCAGTTTTTATTGACATGCAAAAAAATTAAGTAATATTATAAATTAAAGGGAGGTTGGATTTTCACCAGCCTTCCCAATAATCAAATATTTATTTTTTAACTACCTAATCGGAGGATTAGCCAATTTCACCCTTGGGTAATCTTGGGCTAGTGAATACCATATGTCAATACCCTGTATGTATTCTTGTTCTTTTAACATTGACACTATCCTTGACCACCTAAGTTTAGATATATCAAGTTCCTTATACCCTATTAACTCCGGGTCGAACTCTTCTAAATCCATAGACTTTTCAAGTAACTTCAAAATCCTATATATGTATTTAAAATTATCCATTGTTACACCTACTAGTCTAGAATTGTAATACTTTCAATGTCAGACTGTTCCGCAATGTAATGCTTACCTATAAATATAGCTGCTTCCTCTTCATCATTGGCTGGATGCATATAATACGAACAATAATCTTCGCTTGATTCACCATTTGTGTAAACGACTCTAATTTGATGGCCTTCAGCTCTTCTCATTTCCTCTAGACTTACCATTGCTCGGCCCCTTTCTAGGCACTATATGCGTACCCTCATTTGAATAGTGTATTGAAAAATATCTTGTCGGTGTTACTTCTCTAATAACTTCATCGACAACAAACTCCATTGTATCCTTACCGAATACAAATTCTTTCTTAACCCAATTTTTATTTGGGCTAGTTATTTTATAATCTCCAGTACCGTGATAAGCGTCGACAAGCTCCTGTGGGTCAACCTCCTCGGCTAAATAACTTTTGCCATCGTAATTATTATGACCTACTATGTGTTTGCCTTGCTTACCCTCATGAATCTTTTTAATACACTCATCTGATTTTATATATTTCCTTGTTTCTTCAATTTTATCATTTATGGCTTTTTGTATCAAGTAATCTTTGGTCTTTTTAACATCAACATCCCTGACTTTAGTCTTACTTGGGTCAATCTTGAATCCCTGGTCTTGACTTCGGTTCTTCTGCCTGACTTCCAGTTGTGTCAGCTTTCTTTTCTCGTTGTTGAAGTTATTCAAGTCCGTTGTTCCTGCAACAACTTGTCAAGGACTTTCTAATCATTTTTATGAGGTTTTTTATCTTTTTCTC
>ENA-OPBO01001985-OPBO01001985.1-human-gut-metagenome-genome-assembly--contig:-NODE-1985-length-13123-cov-3.743496_pt1 | contig 13123 bp, 15 predicted proteins | sample MGYA00241071_ERZ501458 | MGnify/ENA primary metagenome ERZ501458 (study PRJEB25962, sample SAMEA2042509) | human gut metagenome | biome: human gut; feature: human-associated habitat; material: faeces...
AAAGGCGGAGATGCGGCCCTCGTGCCGCTCGGCGCGGACGAAGAGCTTGCAGACCCTGCCCAGCTCGCGCCAGGCGGCGAAGTCCTTTTTCTCCACGCTCGAGATGCCGAAGCAGGGGATCTCCTCCTCCCGCACCGACGCGCCGAAGGCGAGGTTCGCGCTGAGCACCAGCTTGCGCCGCGCGTCGTAGCCCTCCACGTCCGCGGTGGGATCGGCCTCGGCGTAACCGAGCGCTTGCGCCTCGCGCAGACAGGTGGTATAATCGACGCCGGAGGCCGTCATGGCTGAGAGCATATAGTTCGTCGTGCCGTTCAGGATGCCGCCGACGGCGGTGATCTCATCGAGCCGCGCGGCGCGGGAGAGGGACGTGAGCCACGGGATGCCGCCGCCCGCCGCCGCCGTGCAGCGCAGCGACACGCCGCACTCCCTCGCAAGCTCCAGCAGCTCGTCGTAGTGCGCGCAGACGAGCTGCTTGTTCGCGGTGACGACGTGCTTGCCCGCGCGCATGGCCGCGCAGATATAACGGTAAGCCGGCTCCAGTCCGCCCATGACCTCGACCACGATGCCGACCGAGCGGTCGCGCACGATCTCGTCGAAATCATTTGTCACGGTGCAGGGAAGCTCCGGGCGCGGACGGCGGGATAAAACGCTCGTCACGCGCAGATCGCTCCGCCCGAGCGTGAGCTCGTAGAAAGCTTTGCCGACGGTGCCGAAGCCGAGCAATGCAATGTTCATGGGGTGTGCCTGCCTTTCTCTCTGTAAAATCCGCCAAGTATGGACGATTTGTGCAGTTTGCACGGAAATGTCCGCGGTAGAAAAACACTTGACTTTTTGATGGGAACAATATAACATGAGCATTGTCGAAATGCAATAGGCAATCGAAAAAATATTTTGATATGGCAAATGAAAAAAACCGAAAAGCGGAGGTATTTTTAATATGAACTATCAAAGCACGCGGAACGCGGCCCTCACCGCATCGAGCGCCGAAGCGATCCTGAACGGCCTTGCCCCCGACGGCGGGCTGTACGCCATGCCGGCCCTCTCGGGGCTGGACTTCGACTGGCAGCGCTGCCTGACGCTCTCCACGCAGGGCATGGCGACGGAGATATTATGTGCGCTGCTGCCCGACTTCACACACGCGGAGATGGAGCAGCTTGTCCATGCCGCCTACACCGGCAAATTCGAGACCGAGGACCTGACCCCCACCGTTCCGGTCGGTGAGGACACGGTGCTCGAGCTGTTCCGCGGCCCCACGAGCGCCTTCAAGGATGTGGCGCTCTCGATGCTGCCGCACCTGATGACGGCGGCAAAGAAGAAGTGCGGCGTGGACGATGAAATTTTGATCCTCACCGCGACCTCCGGCGACACCGGCAAGGCCGCGATGGAGGGCTTCTGCGACGTCGTGGGCACGAAGATCATCGTCTTTTACCCGGACGGCGGCGTGTCCGCCGTGCAGAAGGCGCAGATGGTCACGCAGGGCGGCGACAATACCTGTGTCGCCGCGGTGCGCGGCAACTTCGACGACGCGCAGACTGCCGTCAAGCAGGTCTTTGCCAAGGTCGGCGGCGAAAGCTTGCTCGCGGGCAAGGGCGTGCGCCTGTCGAGCGCGAACTCCATCAACATCGGCCGCCTTGCCCCGCAGGTGGTCTACTACTTCCGCGCCTACGCCGACCTTGTCCGCCGCGGCACGGTCAAGATCGGGGACAAGGTGGATTATGTCGTGCCCACCGGCAACTTCGGCGACATTCTCGCTGGCTACTTCGCCCGCGAGCTGGGGCTTCCCGTCGGCACGCTCGTGTGCGCGTCCAACGCCAACAACGTGCTCACCGACTTCATCCGCACGGGCCGCTATGATAAGAAGCGCCCGTTCTACCTCACCAGCTCGCCCTCGATGGACATTCTGGTGTCGAGCAACCTCGAGCGCCTGCTCTTCCTGCTCTCCGGCGACGAGCAGTTGGTGGCGAAGCTCATGCGTCAGCTCACCGAGGACGGCGCCTACGAGGTGCCGGAGGAGCTGAAGGAGAAGATCCAGTCCCTTTTCTGGGCGGGCTGCTGCGGCGACGACGAGACGAAGCAGACCATCGGCAGGGTCTGGCAGGAGCATCATTATCTCTGCGACACGCACACCGCCGTGGCGTGGAACGTCGCGCAGCAGTACAAGGCGGCGAACCCCGCTCACGCGCCGGTCGTGGTGCTCTCCACCGCGTCGCCCTACAAGTTCCCCGCCGCCGTGCTCGGGGGCCTCGGCGAAAAGGCGGAGGGCGATGAGTTCGCCGTCATGGAGCAGCTCGAGCGTCTGACCAGAATTCCCGCGCCGAAGAACCTCCGCGGTCTGCGCGAGCGCCCCGTGCGCCACACCACCGTCCTCGACCGCGAGGAGATGCTGCCCTTTGTCCTGGAAAAGGCGCAGGAAAAGAAGTGGTTCTAAGATGAAAAAAGGAAGCGAAGGGGAGACCCCTTCGCTTCCTTTTTCTATATGCGTTCAGCCCATGAATTTCGGCACGATCACGCCGCGCGGCGCGTCGGGCGTCAGCTCAAAGGAGCTGCCGTCAAGACAGTGTACCTCGTCTGCGGGATAGAGCCGCAGGAAGTCCTCCACCGTGGCGATCACATCGTAGCCGTGGCTGCCGTGGCGGTAGTGCATCGGCACGATCACGCGCGGCGCGATGGCGTCCGCCACGCGCTTGGCGGTCTCCGCGTCGATGGTGTAGAAGCCGCCGACGGGAATCAGCAGCGTGTCGCAGCCACGCAGCGGCGCGAGCTGCTCCCCGCTCAGCTCGTGGCCGAGGTCGCCGAGATGCACGACGCGCAGCCCCTCGGCAGCGAGGACATGGATGGTGTTCGTCCCGCGCAGCGCGCCGCCCTGATCGTCGTGGAAGGCTTGGACGGTCTCCACCGTGAAGGGACTGCCCCCGCGCGGCGTGAGCTCCACCGCCTCCACAAAATCGTGATCGCGGTGATGGTGCGAGCAGAGCACTTCGTTCGCGCTCGTATGCAGCGGCGGATAGCTCTCCACATAATACGGGTCGAGCACGACGCGATAGCCGCCGCTTTCGACGGCGAAGCAGGAATGGCCCAGCAAGGTGAGCTTCATAGGCGTTTTCTCCTTATCGGTTATTCTTCGCTTTTCGGCTCCTCGCCTGCGGGGAGCTTGCTTTTCTTTTTGCCGAGCCTGCCGAACGGCTTCTTTTTGCGCACCGCACGCACGACGACCACGGCGAGCGCCGCCAGCACCGCCAGGAACACAAGATTGTTCGCGATGCCGATGGCAAGGTCCTCAAGGAATACGCCTGTGTCGCGCAGACCGTTCGTGAAGGCCCGCGCGATGCGCGCGCCGAAGGTCAGCGGCGCGCCCTCGTTCTCATCGAGCTTGTAGGTCTCGCTGAGCGTCAGGCTCACGGTGGCGTAATCCACCAGCGCGTCGTAGTGGCGCAGCGTGCCGGAGAGACTTTCGATCTCGTACTCCGTGTCGCTGATGGCGCTCTCAATGGTGATGATGTCCGCCATATTGTCCGCCTTCGAGAGCAGCTCCTGCAGCCGCTCGAGTTTGATCTGCGCGGTCTTGAGACGGGAGTCGGTGTCGTAGTATTCCTCGGTGATGTTCTCCGCCGAGGAGGACATATAGGTGACGTGGCAGAGCGAGCCGACCTGCTCGCAGAAGTGCTCGTACTCCGCGGCGGGCACGCGCACGGTGAATTCACCGTAGCGTTAGCCGCTCGAGCGATTGCTCAGACTCTTGCTCTCAAAGTAGCCGCCGCAGGACTTCACCAGCTCGGTGATGGCGGCCTCGCTCGTCGTGTAGTCCTGCGTCTGCACCTCGATGCTCGCGCGGTAGATCATCTTCGCGTCGCCCGGAGCGGTCATGCCGCCTGAGAGCGTCTGGCTGTCGTCGCCGTCCCAATAGCCGTTCTCGGCGTCGGGCGTCGGGAGCTCCGGCTCGTCGTAGGCGAAGCTCTCGTCCGTTTTGGCGTAGCTTTGGTTGGTCATCATGTAGTCGCTGCCGGCGGCGCTGTCGCGCGGCGCCGCCTTGCTGCCGCAGCCCGTGAGCAGGGCAAGCAGCAGCAGCGTGCTGAGAAAAAGGGCAAGCGTTCTCTTCATCTTTCATCACCTCAATCTTTTATTTGGGGTCTCTGAAGGGTTTGACGCTGAAAACTGGAAAAAGTTCCCGTTTTTCCTATTTTTTCTCGGCTTCCAGCCGCGCAAAGGTCTCCAGCGCGGCGAGAATGCTGTGCTCCTCGCCCGCGGCGGCCGCGTCGGCGCCGGCGGCGTAGGAGCTGACGCCGTGGGAAATGCACTCCTTCCAGCGCACGACGTTGTTGAGCACGCTCGCGCATTTCATGCCGCGCAGCCGCCCGACGGTCAGCAGCGCCGCGGTCTCCATGTCGCTGCCGAGCGCGCCCTTTTTCGACCAGTATTCGTTGATCTCCTCGATGTCGTCGATGTAAAAGCTCTCGTGGCTGCGGATGATGCCGAGGCGGTGGGCGAAGCCCTGCGCGCGGATGCTCTCCGTCAGCGCGAGCAGCAGCTCCGTGTCCGGCACGGCGGGATAGCCCTCGCGCACATAGGCGCGGGAGGTGCCGTCGTCGCGCACCGCGCCGGCGGCGATGAGCAGCTCACCGGGAGCGATGTCCGTCTGTAAGGCTCCGCAGGAGCCGATGCGGATGGCGTGCGTCACGCCGATGTTATGTAGCTCCTCGACCGCGATGCCGGTCGAGACGCCGCCCATGCCCGTGGACATGGCCAGAATGCGCGCGCCGCGGTAGGCGCCGACAAGGCTGCGGTACTCGCGGTTCATGCCGAGGTCCTCGACCTCGCTCATGTGCGACGCGATGCGCTCGGCGCGCCTGGGGTCGCCTGGCAGGATGGCATAGCGGACGTTCAAGCTCTCGTCGAGCTGGATATGAGGCTGCTTCATATTCGTTTCTCCTCTCAGGGTATGGGATTCAGAAGGGGGGTGCGCCGTCACCGCTCCAGCAGGAAGCGCGCGACGCTTTCCATCGCTGCGGCGGCCTTACGCAGGGGAAACATCTGAAAGACGTGCCACATCCCCACGCTCACCTCGAAGCGGCAGGGAACGCCCGCCCGCTCCAGCGCGTGACAGAGCATCTCGGCATCCGAATACAGGATCTCGTGATCGCCGGCCTGAATGAGCGTCGGCGGGAAGCCGGTAAGGTCGGCAAAGAGCGGCGAAAGATCGGGCGAGGCGTAGTCCCGCCCGCCGGCGTAGGCGGTGCGCACGGCCTCGATGTACTCCGGCGTGAGCATCGGGTCGCTCTCCGCCCGCTCGGCGTAGGACGCGCCCGACATCGTCATGTCCGTCCACGGAGACATCAGCACCAGCGCCCCGGGCAGGCGGCGGCCCGCCGCCTTGAGACGATGGCACAGCACGAGCGCGAGGTTGCCGCCCGCGCTGTCGCCTGCGAGCACGACATCCCGCGCGCCGTAGCCGAGCAGCATGAGATGATCCCACGCGCGCAGCGCGTCCTCGACGGCGGCGGGGTAGGGATGCTCGGGCGCGAGACGGTGTTCAAAGCTCAGCACGTCATAGCCCGTGACGTGCGCGAGCTTGGACGCGAGCACGCGCGCGTAGCCGAGGTTGCCGCTCGTGTAGCCGCCGCCGTGGCAGTAGAGGATGACCCTGCGCCGCCTGTGTTCGCGGGAAAGCCGCATCCAGGCGGCGTCCATGCCGGCGAGCGTGAAGGGCTCCCACACGAGGCCGGACATCGAGGCCGCCATGTTTCCCAGCGCGTCCTGGGAGCGGCGCTGCTTTTCGAGGTCCTCCGGTGTGAAACTCTCAGGCTCTCCCATGCTGTGGACGGCCTTCAGAAGCCGCATGAAAGGAGCGAGCTTCAGCTCCTCCGGCCCGCTCACGAGCTTGTGCTTTTTGCTTGGCACTACCTGACCCCCTCCCGGCGTTTTAGCCGATTATACCACAGTCCGCCCGCCTTGAACAGCGGGGGCAGGACAGAAAAAAGCGCCGCCCCTCCACAGGGGCGGCGCTCCGCGTCAGGCGGCCAGAGCGGCGACTATGGCCTCGTAGACCGCGTCGGCGTTCTCGCACATGACCATTATGATGGTGCCGTCATCCAGGGTCTCAAGCTTGGCGTTCTTCGCTATCTCGTACTGGTCAGCCAGATAGGTCTCGAAGTTGGCGCACTGGGTGTCGATAAAGCCCTGGAGCCCGGCCTTGACGGTCTCCTCGCAGCCCTCGGCGGGCTTGGCGATGACGATGCCGTAGGCCTTGACGTTTATGAGTGAGACGCTCATGGCCAGCTCAGTAACATCGTCGGCGGTGAAGCCGAGCACGTCGTAATACATGCTCTCAATGGCATCCTTGTCGCTCTGGACGGGGTAGGCCTCATTCTCCTCGTCGCCGCGGGCGGAGGTTATGGCGTCGGCCAGGGGGCTCGAAGTTTCGGGCTCGCTGCTGTCCTCGGGGTTCTCGGGCTCCGCGCTGTCCTCGGGGGCTTCGGAAGGCTGCTCGCTCGTGATGGGTTCGGTGCTCTCTTCAGGCTTGGTCTCAGTGCCGCAGGCGCTCATCAGCGCCAGGCACATGGCTATGCAGAGAAATGCCGCAATGTACTTTTTCATTTTGTTTTGCTCCTTGATTTGCTCTAAGATTATTCCGGCGGTTTGCCGCCGTGGCCATATGACTGTTATTCGGGAGAAAAGTTCCCGCGTGGTTTTTAACATATTTTGAATTTCGACTTGTGAGCCTTGACGGGGGGTGGTAAAATCCCATTATACCTTCTTCGGAGGCGACTATGGACAGACCCCGCACTCCCTGGTACAGGATGGACAACGCCAGCTTCATGTATTCCTCTATCCAGAGGGACCAGTTTTCGGCCATATACCGCTTTTCCGCCGTCATGACCGAGCGGGTGGACCCCGTCTGCCTCCAGGCGGCGGTGGACAAGGCGCTGCCGCGCTTTCCGGGCTTTGCCGTCAAGATATGTCGGGGCTTTTTCTGGTACTACTTCGAGCCGAACACCGCGCCCGGACCCTACGTGCGCGAGGATGTGGCCGACCCCTGCCGCCCCGTGCGCTTCAACGAGGACAGCGGCTGGCTCATCCGCTTTTACTATTACATGAACCGCATTTCCATCGAGGTCTTCCACGCCCTGGCCGACGGGGCGGGGACGATGACCTTTTTCAAGGCCGTGCTGGCAGAATATCTGCGCCTGCGCGGCGCGGACATCCCCTCCGGCGAGGGGATAATCGACCTGGACGAGCCGCCCCGGGCCGAGGAACGGGAGGACGCCTATCTCCGCTACGCCGGCAAGGCCTCGCGCGCCCTTCCCCGCGTCGCCCGCGCCTATCAGAACCGCGGCACGCCCGAGCCCTTTTACACCTTCCACGTCACGATGGGTTTTCTCTCCGTCTCGGAGCTCCGGGACAAGGCCCGCTCCTACGGCGCCTCCGTAACGGAGTACCTCGCCGCCGTGCTCATGAAGCTGCTCATCGAAAAGCAGCGGCGCGAGCGGCCGCTCCGGGAGCGGCCCGTCACTCTCGCCGTGCCAGTGAACCTGCGCTCCTTCTTCCCCTCGGAGACGCTCAGGAATTTCATCCTCACCGTCCAGCCCTCCGTGGACCCTACGCTCGGGGACTACGATTTTCCCCAGCTTGTCGCCCTCATGCGGCACTACATCCGCCTCACCGCCGAGCCCGTGAAGCTCCGCGCCGCCATGACCCGCGGCGTTCGGCTGCTTATGAATCCTTTTCTCATCCTCATCCCGCGCGTGCTCAAAAACCCCATCATGCTCCTGAGCTACCACCTCACAGGCGTGCTGCCATACAGCGCCGTTTTCACGAACCCCGGGGCCTTCGCCCTGCCGGAGTGCATGAGGCCATACATCGACCACATGGAGGTCATCCTCGGTCAGGCCACTGTGGCCAGGCCGCATGTCTCCAGCATCAGCTACGGAGATGTTTTCGAGATAACCTTTTCCGGCGTGCAGAAGGAGACCGACCTGGAGCGCGAGTTTTTCCGCTTTCTCGTGCGCGAGGGACTCCACGTGCGCGTCGAGAGCAACCGTTAAGGGGGTGCCGGTATGTCCTACTGTGTAAACTGCGGTGTTGAGCTGAACCCCGGCGCGCGGGAGTGTCCGCTCTGCCGTACGCCGGTAGTGAACCCCTCCTGTCCCGTTGACGCCGCCGAGCCCGGCTTCTTCCCCGTGCGCCGCGAGGAGGTCGCCCCGGTCTCGCGCCGCGAGGCCGCGCTGCTGCTGAGCGCGATGCTGCTCTCCGTGGCCATCTGCTGCGGGCTTTTGAACCTGGTGTTTTACAGCGACATTTGGTGGTCCTTTTTCATCGGCGGGGCTATGGCCATGCTCTGGGTCTGGTTCGTGCCGCCGCTGCTGGTGCAGCGGATGTTCATCTGGGTGCGCCTGACTCTGGACGTTCTCGCCGTAGGGGCTTACATCTGCCTCATAGCCATCGCGCTCGACGGCATGGGCTGGTTCCTCGGGCTTGCCCTGCCGATCATTGCGGCGGCTGTGCTCGTGATACCGCTGCTTTACTGGATAATCCGCACGCGGCGCTGCTCCCTGCTCGTGTCGGCCGTACTCGTGCTCATGGCCATAGGCCTCCTGGCCGTGCTTACTGAGTTCATCTGTGACCGCTATCTCTCAGGAGGCTGGCTGCCCGGCTGGTCCATGGTCGTCCTGGCCAGCTGCGTAGGCCTGTCCGTCCCGCTCATCATAGTCCGCCGCGTCCCCTCCCTCAGGGAAGAGGCTCGCAGGAAGTTCCACATGTGAGAGCGCTGAAAAAGTGAAATGCCGCCCTATGGGCGGCATTTCACTTTTTATAAATGCGCTGCATATTGCTTTTATGCCTGGGCGCTCAGTTCCAGTAGCCCGCGTGGACGGCGGCGGCCTCTTCCTCCACCTCGGGGATGGGGCCTATGACCTCGATGTTGCCCTCTGCGTCCACCAGCGGCGCGCCGAAGGGCGTGTTCCCCGCCGCCCGGGACTGCTTCGAGACTTCGATGGCCCGCCTGAGATAGTATTCATGGCTCTCGTACGTTTCCTGAACCTCCTTTTATTCCAAAAGCCGCCGTTCCGAGTTCAGCACTATGGCATCCGCCTTCGCGCGCAGCTCCTCTTCCCGGGCATTGGACTGCGCCAGCGCCCTGTTCAGCCCCTCCAGCACGCTGTGGATGCGGGCATAGGCGCTCTGCACCTGCTCCGTGGACTGCTGTATCCTGTCCAGCACCATCCAGTCCACAAAAAAACCGTCGAAGAAATAGTCCGCAAAGCGCATGAAGCCGTCAATGCTCACCTGCATACCCGAGGCCGCGCCGCCAACGTCGGCCAGCTCCGTCCTGAAGCGGCGCAGCTGGCTCTGCAGCAGAGCCACGTTGTGCTGGGCGCTGTCCAGGTGGCCATGCTTGGCCAGGTCCGAGATGAGCCCGCCGCCGAAGAGGTCAAAGGTAGCCCAGCCCTCAGCGTCGCCCAGTTCGTCGAGTATGGCGTTTATCGTGTTCAAGGCGTCGCTGCCCGCGGCAATGGCCTCCACCAGCTCCTTCTGGCGGCTCTCCTCCGCCGCTATCTCCGACTCTATGCGCAGAAGCTCGCGCCCGGCCTGGCCGCCGCTGCGGCGCAGCTCCTCTGCCCGCGCCTGGAGCGCGCGCTCATACTCCTCATGCGCGCCCTCAAGTTCGCCCAGCTCTGCCCGGAGGCGCGCTATGTCGTCCTCCGCCTCCGCCAGCTCCCGCGCCGCAGACTCATACTTCAGCGCCGCCGCAGCAGCCTCCCGCCGCTCCTTGTCCAGCTTTTCCTCGCCCTTGCCCAGCAGCGAGTAGAAAAATGCGGTAAGCCCGCCTGCCTCCAGGCGCTCCACATCGGCCCGCTCGTCGTGCAGGACGACCGCCAGCTCCTCGATACGCGCCTCCAGCGCGCTCCTCTGCGTCTCCAGCTCGCGCAGCTGGGCCTGGACCTGCGTCCTGCGCGCCGCGCGGCGCTGCAGCTCCTTCAGATCTCCGTCGTATACCGGCATGTCATTCTCCTTCCGCCGTTTCCGGCCTGATTATCTCTTTGACGCTCCGCTCGAACTTTGACCGCGGACCCATGACCTCCCGCTCGCAGCCTTCGCAGCGGAGCTTGAAATCCGCGCCAATCCTCAGCACCAGCCAGCGGTTGGAACCGCAGGGATGCTGCTTTTTCATGAGCAGCGTGTCGCCCACACGTATGTCCATTCAGCGCTCCTCTCCCTTTATGCGCGCCCAGTATGCCCGGGCGGCCTGCTCCGTCTTGTTCTCGCCGTACTCGTAGTATACCACGTCTTTCAGCGTATCGGGCAGATATTGCTGCTCGACCCAGTGGTTGGGGAAATCGTGCGGGTATTTGTAGCCCTGCTCCCGCTCAAAACCCGCGCCGTCTGCATGGACGTTCTGCAGTTCCCGCGGGATCGGCCCCGCCTTGCCCGCGCGCACATCCGCGAAGGCGCGGTCTATCGCCATGACGACCGAGTTGGACTTCGGCGCCGTGGCGAGCAGGATGGCCGCCTCGGCCAGAGGCAGGCGCGCCTCCGGCAGGCCCAGCTGCAGCGCCGAGTCCACGCAGGCTTTCACGATGGCCGCCGCCTGGGGATAGGCCAGGCCGATGTCCTCCGAGGCCGAGCACAGGAGCCTCCGGCAGGCGCCGATGAGGTCGCCCGCCTCCAGAGTGCGCGCCAGATAGTGCAGCGCCGCGTCCGCGTCCGAGCCGCGCAGGGACTTCATCAGGGCCGAAAGGCTGTCGAAATGCTCGTCCCCCTCCCTATCGTAGCGCATGGCGCTCGACTGCGTCGCCTCGCGCGCGTCCTTAAGAGTTATGTCAACCTTTCCCTCCCTCCGCGGGGCAGCGGAGAAGAGCAGCTCCACGGAGTTCATGGCCTTGCGCACGTCGCCGCCGCAAGCCTGGGCGATGTGCTCCGCCGCTCCCGGCTCCAGGCGCGTCTCCACGCCCTCGCGCGCGGATATTATGTCAATCGCTCTTCTGACGGCGGACAGCACCTCTGCGGCGGGTACGGACTTGAACTCGAACACCGTGCTGCGGGAGAGCAGGGCGTTATAGACGTAGAAATAGGGGTTTTCGGTCGTCGAGGCGATGAGCGTGATGCGCCCGTCTTCGATAAATTCCAGCAGGCTCTGCTGCTGTTTTTTGTTGAAATACTGTATCTCGTCGAGATAGAGCAGCACGCCGCCCGGGGTGAGCATGGTGTCCAGCTCTGCGATGATGGCCTTTATGTCCGCAAGGCCTGCGTTTGTGGCGTTGAGGCGGCGGAGGCTGCGCTCGGTCTTCCGGGCGATGATATTCGCCACCGTGGTCTTGCCCGTGCCCGATGGGCCGTAGAAGACCATGTTCGGGATGTCGCCGGAATCAATGACGCGGCGCAGGAGACCGCCCGGGCCGAGAATATGTTTCTGGCCGACGACGTCGTCCAGCTCGAGGGGCCTTATCTCGTCTGCCAAGGGTCTGTGCATGGCCTGACCTCCGTAACACGTTGAAATATGGGGATAAAGATGCTAAAATGCTTAAAAAAAGCGAAAGCGGTGGTTAATATGAGAACGCCAGAACAGGTCGCAGAAATAGTCTCCCGTCTGGAGGAGGCCTACCCCCTCGCGGACTGCACGCTCGACTGGGGGAAGGACTACGAGCTGCTGTTTTCCGTGCGTCTGGCCGCCCAGTGTACGGACGAGCGGGTGAATATGATAACCCCGGCGCTTTTTGAGCGCTTTCCGACGCTGGAGGCCTTTGCGGAAGCCGACGTGGAGGAAGTCGAGAAATACGTCCGCTCCTGCGGCTTTTACCACACGAAGGCGCGGGATATCGTGGCCTGCGCCCAGGTGCTGCTGGCCAAGCACGGAGGCAGGGTGCCTGACAACATGGATGAGCTGCTCGCCCTGCCGGGCGTGGGCCGCAAGACGGCTAATCTCATCCTCGGCGACGTCTTCCACGCTCCCGGAGCCGTTGTCGTGGACACGCACTGCATCCGGCTCTCGAACCGCATGGGCTTTGTGGACACGAAGGACCCTCCGAAGATAGAGGCCGCGCTGCGGGAGGCCCTGCCGCCTGAGAAGAGCTCCGACTTCTGCCACCGCATCGTCCTGCACGGGCGGGCGGTCTGTACTGCGCGCGCTCCGAAGTGCGGCGAGTGCTGCGTGGCGCATGTCTGCCGCTTCGCCTCGGGTGAATAGGTTCAGCCCACGACCTCGCCGCAGACCCGGTAATCCGCCTCGGGTGTGAGCGGTATGGGCGCATAGGCGGGGTTTGCCGAGATGAGGCAGGCTCCGCGCGCGTCCACATGCAGGCGCTTGCAATAGGCCATGCCGCCCAGGACGAATATGCCGACGCGCCCGCTCTCCAGCGTCTCGCGGCGGCGGACCCAGACTATCTGCCCGTCGGAGATCTCCGGTTCCATGCTGTCGCCGGCGATGCGCACGGCGAAGTCTGCCTCAGGCGGCGCGGAGGAGGCGTCCACGGGCTCGAAGTCGTCGCCGTCGAGGAATTGGCCGGTGCCGGCTGAGGCGGCGAGGGTGTAGAGCGGCAGGATACGCGCCGCAGGTTCCTCTTCGCGCTCCGAATACAGCCCGCTGGCCAGCAGGACGCGGATATAGTCCGATACCAGCCTGCGCCCCTCGGCGTTGAGGCCGGCGAGGCTCCCGCCCGCACCGGTGAAGGTGGCCATGACGTCCGTGACCCCGTAGATGGCGCACAGCGCAAGGAACTGGGCCGCGTTCGGCATGGTCATATCCTTTTCCCACTTGCTGATGCCTGCGGGCTTTATGTCGATGCCCTCCGCCGCCAGCAGCTCCGAGACCCGGGGCTGAGTCAGCCCCGCCTCCCGGCGGAGGGAGGTGAGTATCGTTCCGAGAGATTTTTTCAGGCGAATCATCTCCTTTCAGGAGATATTGTATCAAATTCTTTGACTGTTGGCAACAATTTTTGTCGTCCGGGCAAGAGAGGAACGCGGACTGGCGCTTAAAAGTTTTTTGCCCCGCTTTTTTTACAAAAAAGTGGGCGGGGTCCAGGGGCCGCGCCCCTGGCCGCGCGCCGCAGCGCGCGGAATACTCAATCGCCTTGGGAGGAGAATGAACTTGAAACGCATCCTCATCGTAGACGACGATGTCCACATCGGCAAC
>ENA-OPBO01001994-OPBO01001994.1-human-gut-metagenome-genome-assembly--contig:-NODE-1994-length-13054-cov-2.663820_pt1 | contig 13054 bp, 12 predicted proteins | sample MGYA00241071_ERZ501458 | MGnify/ENA primary metagenome ERZ501458 (study PRJEB25962, sample SAMEA2042509) | human gut metagenome | biome: human gut; feature: human-associated habitat; material: faeces...
TACAACCTGTGCGGCGTGGTGGACAACGCTATGTTTGGCTCTATTATGTCTGCTCAGGGCTATCAGGAGGCGGAGTATGCCAACTATGTGGGAATTTTGAGTGGAAAATATGATACGGTGATCAACGTGCCGCTGGCTTTCTCCAATGCGCTGGCAACTTCTCTGATCCCAAGCCTGGTGGCGGCAGTCAAGGCCGGGAACCGCAAGCAGGTCCACCGGAAGATCGCCCTTTTTGCCAAGTTTGACATGATGATCGCCATCCCCAGCGCCGTTGGACTTCTGGTGCTGGCCCGCCCGGTGCTGGATCTTCTGTTTTTCACGGAAAATAATGCGGAAGCGGCAAGGATCCTCCAGGTGGGAGCTCTTTCGGTGATCTTTTACTGTCTCTCTACGGTGACCAACGCTGTTCTGCAGGGGATGGACCGGATGATGATCCCGGTGCGAAACGCTGCCATATCCCTGGGGATCCACGTCGTGGCGCTGTTTATCATGATGGTGGTCTTTGAATGGGGCGTCTATGCAGTGGTAGTAAGCAAGATCGTCTTTTCTGCCTCCACCTGTATCCTGAATTCCCATTCTCTCCGGGAAGAAGTGGGATATGTGCAGGAACAGCGCAAGACCTTTGTGATCCCGGCGGCGGCCGCAGTGCTGATGGGAGGGGCGGCGTTCCTTGTCCATCTGCTCTTTAAACTCTTCGTGGGAACCCAGATCGCTACCGTGGTAGCCCTTCTTGTGGCAGTGGCCGTCTACGGGGTGTCCCTGATCCTTCTTGGCGGACTGACAGAGGCGGAGCTTAAGGAAGTACCCAAGGGAGCCAAGCTGGTCTCCCTGTGCAAGAAGCTCCATCTGCTTCGTTAGAGTACAAACGTATATTTGAAGTTCAAAAAGCCAATACTGTACTAAAAAAGGAGTTGTCCTTATGAAGAACAAGTACGGGATTGGCTTTTTTGCTGTCACCATCATCGCGGTCCTTATGATCACCTGCGCCTATCAGTTCACCTTTCAGAAGGCGAAGGAGCGGGCCCAGGCGGAGCAGAAGACAGAAGAGGAGGAAAGAAAAGAGACGGAGTCAGAGGAAGAATCTGTCACTGCGGACGGTGCTGCGCTGAAGGAAGACTGCTATTATCTGATGGAAGTCAACGGGTATGTGGTGGTCTACTTAAGCGACCGGACGACAGCTTATGAATACACGGATATCCGGTTCGACGAGCTGCCTCCTTCCGTGCGGGAAGAGGTGCGAAACGGCAAATACGTAGAAGGGGAGGCCCAGCTTTACGGGTTCCTGGAAAATTATTCCAGCTAAAAACATAGACTTCCGGACGTGGATGGTGTAAGATAGAGCGGTAGTTTGACCAATACCGTCAGGAGGGATGAAATACATGGACGAGAAGAAGATCGCCCGCATCAATGAACTGTATCACAAGTCTAAAGCAGAGGGCTTAACCGAGGCGGAGCGCAAAGAACAACAGATCCTGAGAAGGGAGTACGTGGAGGCCTTCAAGCAGAGTCTGCGAAGCCAGCTGAACAACATTTCCATCCAGGAGGCAGACGGCAGTATTACCGACCTGGGAAAGAAATTCGGGAACAAAAATGGAAACCAAAGAGCAAATTAGGAAACGGATGAAGGCGGCAAGAGAAGCCCTGGGAGAGAGCGGCCGCCGGGAGGCGGGCAAGGTTGCCATAGAAAGGCTTCTTGCGCTTCCTGCCTTCCAGAGCGCGTCGGAGATCTACTGCTATCTGAATTTTGGCACAGAAGTCCCCACCGGGGAGAGCCTCCGGGAGGCCTGGCGCCAGCACAAGCGGGTATGGGCGCCCCGGGTGCAGGGCCGTCAGATCCGGTTCTATCCGGTCACTTCCACCGGGAAGCTTTATCCCGGCGTCTTCGGGATCCCGGAGCCGGAGGAAGGGATCGAGGGAGAGGGAAGAGAAGGCCTGGCCATCGTGCCGGGTCTTGCTTTTGATGCACACCTGAACCGGCTGGGATACGGCGGCGGATTCTACGACCGTTTTCTCGCCGGCCATCCGGGGTTATACCGTGCAGGGCTGGCTTTTGAGTGCCAGATTCTTGACAGCCTTCCAGTTACAGCGCTGGACTGCCCTATGGATGTAGTAGTGACGGAAAGGAGGAGCATTTATGCAAATGGGACTGCCCAAAGACCCGGTGATGCTGCTGAGCGTGGTGAACACCAAACTCAGGGATCAGTATCCCTCCCTTGAGGCGCTGTGTGAAGATATGCAGGCTGATCAGGAATGGATCCTGCGTACCCTTAAAGGCATCGATTACGAATACGATGCTTCCAGGCGTCGTTTTGTCTGAGAGACCTTTGTTTGCAAAAAAAATAGAGTGGATTCTAAAAAATGAGCTTTTTTTGTTGACAAAGGGGTTTCAGAGGGTTTAATATTGAAAACAATCAGTATAAAAGATATGAGAGGTTCGAAGGAGGAATTATTATGAAAATGAAAAAAGCACTGAGCCTTGTACTTGCGGCTTCCCTGGCGCTTACGTCACTGGCAGCCTGCGGCGGCGGTTCCGATGAGGAACAGGCTTCCAATTCTGATACCTTTAAGATCGGCGGCATCGGACCTACCACAGGCGACGCGGCCGCTTATGGAACAGCCGTACAGAACGGCGCGCAGCTGGCGGTAGACGAGATAAACGAAGCCGGCGGAATCAACGGCAAACAGATCGAGTTCCAGTTTGAGGATGACCAGAATAACTCTGAGAAATCCGTTAACGCGTACAACACCCTGAAGGACTGGGGTATGCAGATGCTGGTTGGTACCGTAACTTCCAACCCCTGTACCGCAGTTGTGAAAGAAACCGCTGAGGACAATATGTTCCAGCTGACTCCTTCCGCTACAGCGGTTGAGAGTATCCAGTATGACAATGCGTTCCGTATCTGCTTCTCTGACCCCAGTCAGGGAACTGCATCCGCGGACTATATCGCAGACAACAAGCTGGCAACCAAGGTTGCAGTGATCTACAACAGCTCTGACGTATATTCTTCCGGTATCTACCAGAACTTTGCCAAAGAGGCAGAGGCTAAGGGACTGGAAGTGGTAGCTGCAGAGGCGTTCACCGCTGACAGCAAGACAGACTTCTCTGTACAGCTGCAGAAGGCTAAGAGCTCCGGCGCTGAGCTGGTGTTCCTGCCGATCTACTATCAGGAAGCTTCCCTGATCCTGACTCAGGCAGACAAGATGGGCTTCACACCGAAGTTCTTCGGATGTGACGGTCTGGATGGACTGCTGGATGTAGAAGGATTTGATACTTCCCTTGCAGAAGGCGTTATGCTTCTGACCCCGTTTACCGCTGACGCGGAGGACGAGATGACCCAGACCTTTGTCAAGGCTTATGAAGAGGCCTTTGATATCGCGCCGATCCAGTTCGCAGCTGACGCTTATGACTGTATCTACGCCATCAAGGCAGCCGCTGAGCAGGGAGAGGTTACACCGGATATGAGCGTTTCCGATATGTGTGAAGCGATGAAGACCGCTATGACCGAGATCACCATCGACGGTCTGACCGGAGCAGGCATCACCTGGTCTGCAGACGGCGAGCCTTCCAAGGAAGCAAAAGCTGTAGTGATCAGCAACGGCACTTACGAGGCAATGTAATATCATTTACAAAAGAATCGGAGGGCTGCCTTTGGGCAGCCCTTTCTTAGAGAAAAAGAGATGAGAGGGTGTGTGTATGGATTTTGTATCTTATTTGATCAACGGATTAAGCCTGGGAAGCGTATACGCGATCATCGCCCTTGGATACACCATGGTATACGGCATTGCCAAGATGCTGAACTTTGCTCACGGTGATGTTATCATGATCGGCGCTTATGTGGCGCTGACCTGTATGACCACCTCAGGACTTCCGCCTGTGGCCAGCGTGCTGGCGGCGGTGGTAGCCTGTACCGCTCTGGGTGTATTGATCGAGCGTGTCGCCTACAAACCTCTGCGGAACGCGGCTTCTCCGCTGGCTGTACTGATCACGGCCATCGGCGTCAGCTACCTGCTGCAGAACCTGGCGCTTCTGATCTTCGGACCGAACAATCAGTCTTTCCAGACGGTAGTAAGCTGGTCCGGTCTGTCTCTGGCAGGCGGAAAACTGAATATCTCCGGCGAGACCATCGTCACCATCATTGCCTGCATCGTGATCATGGTGGTACTGATGCTCTTCATCCGCAAGTCCAAGGCGGGACAGGCCATGCGCGCCGTGTCCGAGGACAAGGGCGCAGCCCAGCTGATGGGTATCAATGTGAACGGGACCATCGCCCTGACCTTCGCCATCGGCTCCGCCCTGGCGGCCATCGCAGGCGTATTGCTCTGTTCCGCTTATCCCAGCCTGTCCCCCTACACCGGGGCCATGCCGGGTATCAAAGCCTTTGTGGCGGCGGTATTTGGCGGCATCGGCTCTATCCCCGGAGCGTTTATCGGAGGAATCCTTCTGGGTGTGATCGAGATCCTGGCCCGTGCCTATATCTCATCCCAGATGGCGGACGCCATTGTTTTTGCGGTCCTGATCATCGTTCTTCTGGTGAAGCCTACCGGTATCCTGGGCAAGAACATTCAAGAGAAAGTGTAGGTGGGGGAAGATGTTGAAGAAGATGAAGAAAACGACAAAGAATAATCTGATCACCTACGCAATGGTGATCATCGTATATGTGATCGCCCAGACCATGATCTCAACCGGAAGCATGTCCAGTCTGCTGGAAGGTCTGATGGTGCCTCTTTGTATGTACGCCATCATGGCTGTGTCCCTGAACCTGGTAGTAGGCTTCCTGGGTGAACTGAGCCTGGGACACGCGGGATTTTTGTGCGTGGGAGCGTTCTCCAGTGCATTTTTCTCAAGATGTACTCAGGATGTGATCACGGCAGCGCCTCTGCGGTTTTTCCTGGCGCTTTTGATCGGAGCCGCCACAGCGGCCGTATTCGGGATCCTGATCGGAATTCCGGCCCTGCGGCTGAAAGGCGACTACCTGGCTATCGTGACCCTGGCATTTGGCGAGATCATCAAGAACCTGGTGAATGTCCTCTGGATCGGAAAGGACGCCGACGGATTCCATTTCTCCATGAAGGATGCCATGTCCCTTGACATGGATCTGGAAGGAGATGTGATCATCAACGGACCTCAGGGGATCACAGGAACGCCAACGGATTCTACTTTCCTGATCGGCGTTATCCTCCTTCTGATCACACTCTTTATTGTGACAAACCTGGTAGATTCCAGAGACGGCCGCGCCATTATGGCCATCCGGGACAATCGGATCGCGGCAGAGTCCGTGGGGATCAATATCACCAAATATAAACTGATGGCATTTACCGTTTCTGCGGCTCTGGCAGGCCTGGCGGGCGTACTGTACTCCCACAACCTGTCCAGTCTTACCGCCACCACGGATAACTTCGGCTACAACATGTCCATCATGATCCTGGTATTCGTAGTACTGGGCGGCATCGGGAATATCCGGGGCTCCATCATCGCCGCAGTGGTCTTGACCCTGATCCCGGAGCTTTTAAGAGAGCTGTCCGACTACCGGATGCTGATCTACGCTATCGTGCTGATCGTGATGATGCTGTTCAACTGGGCTCCTAAGGCCATCGAGTGGAGAGAGCGGCATCTGGCATTCCTGAAATTCAGAAAAAAGGAGGTTAACTAACCATGGCTGCATTATTAGATGTAAAAAACCTGGGAATCTCCTTCGGAGGACTGCGGGCGGTGGACAGCTTCGACCTCTCCATTCAGGAGAAGCAGCTCTATGGCCTGATCGGCCCAAACGGCGCCGGCAAGACCACCGTGTTCAACCTGCTCACAGGCGTGTATAAACCAGACACAGGCAAGGTGATCCTGGACGGAAAAGACATCACCGGCAAGAAGACTATTGAGGTCAACAAAGAAGGGATCGCCAGAACCTTCCAGAACATCCGGCTCTTCAAAGAGTTGTCTGTTCTGGACAATGTGAAGGTGGGCCTCCACAATCACCATCCTTATTCTGCGGTAACCGGGATCCTCCGGCTGCCGGGCTATAAGAAGGTGGAAAAAGAGATGGATGAAAAGGCTATGGAGCTTCTCAAGGTCTTCGGGCTGGAGGAAGAAGCCCTGTACAAGGCATCCAACCTTCCTTACGGCAAGCAGCGGAAGCTGGAGATCGCCCGCGCGCTGGCCACAGAGCCGAAGCTTCTGCTTCTGGACGAACCGGCGGCAGGCATGAACCCCAACGAGACGGGAGAACTGATGGATACCATCCGTTTTGTGCGGGATGAATTTAAGATGACCATCCTTCTCATCGAACATGACATGAAACTGGTCAGCGGGATCTGCGAGGAACTTACCGTCTTAAACTTCGGGCAGATCCTGGCGCAGGGAGAGACCAGCGAGGTCCTAAATTCCCCGCAGGTGATCAACGCATATCTGGGAGAATAAGGAGGAAAAGGTTATGGCAATGCTTACGATCAAAGACCTGGAAGTTTACTACGGCGTGATCCAGGCAATCAAAGGAGTTTCCTTCGAAGTCAACCAGGGCGAGGTGATCGCGCTGATCGGAGCCAACGGCGCCGGGAAGACGACCATCCTCCACACCATCACCGGGCTGCTTGCCCCGAAGAATGGTTCTGTGGTGTTTGAAGGAAAGGAACTGACGAAAATGCCGGCCCATAAGATCGTGTCTCTTGGCATGGCGCATGTGCCGGAAGGGCGGCGTGTGTTCGCGGACTTAAGTGTTTATGAAAATCTGCGGATGGGCGCTTATACAAGAAAAGACAGAACTGAGATCGAAGAGACGCTGGAGAAGGTATATCAGCGTTTCCCACGGCTTAAAGAGAGAAGAAACCAGATGGCAGGAACCTTAAGCGGCGGTGAACAGCAGATGCTGGCCATGGGCCGGGCGCTGATGTCCAAGCCCAAGATCCTTCTGATGGACGAGCCTTCCATGGGGCTTTCGCCCATCATGGTAAATGAGATCTTCTCCATCATCCAGGAGGTCAGCGACAGCGGAACTACTGTGCTCCTGGTGGAGCAGAACGCCAAGAAGGCGCTGTCCATCGCAGACCGGGGATATGTTCTGGAGACAGGAAACATCGTACTGGAAGGAAAGGCATCAGATCTTCTGAATAATGATTCCATCAAGAAAGCATATTTAGGTGAATAGGGGGTCGTCTTATGGATAACATTGTAATTACCATCGCCAGACAGTACGGAAGCGGCGGAAAGACCATCGGCGCCATGCTGGCCCGGGATCTTGGGATCAACTGCTACAGCCGGGAGATCCTGAAGATGGCTTCTGAGGAAAGCGGGATCAATGAGCGGCTGTTCGGCCAGGCGGACGAGCGGGTGAAGATGGCCAGCTGGTTCAAGGTGCTGAAAAAGCCCTACGAAGGAGAGCTTCTTCCGCCGGAGAGCAGCGGATTTGTCTCAGACGAGAATCTCTTCAACTACCAGGCCAAAGTGATCAAAGACCTGGCGGAGAAGGAATCCTGCGTGATCGTGGGACGGTGCGCGGACTTCGTGCTGAAGGATTATCCCAATGTGATGAGCGTATTTATCCACGCAGACAAAGATTTCTGCATGGAGCGTTCCCTGGAGCGCAACAGCATGACCCGCCCGGAGATGGAGCGGTTCATTGAGAAGACGGACAAATACCGGGGAGATTTCTACCGGTACTATACCGGGCACCAGTGGGAGGACGCAAGAAATTACGATCTGTGCTTAAACAGCGGAAAACTTGGCTTTGAGAAATGTGTCGAGGCCATCAAGGGCTATATGAAGGTCCGTTTTGAATAATCGAAAGACAGGAACCAACATGCATATGCTTGAGAACATACCGGCAAAAGAGCCGGAGAGACAGTATTATTTCATAGAGAAAGCCAGAGAGCTGGTACAGGAGAGAAAGGAGACGCTTGGGCGTCCCCTTTCTTATCACGTGATCACATTCGGCTGTCAGATGAACGCCAGGGATTCGGAGAAGCTTAGAGGGATCCTGGAATCTGTAGGCTATGAGGAAGCCCCGGAAGACCGGGCGGATTTTGTGATCTACAACACCTGTACCGTACGGGAGAACGCCAATACCAGGCTCTATGGGCGGCTGGGGCAGCAGAAACCCCGGAAGAAAAAGAACCCCCACATGATGATCGCTCTGTGCGGCTGTATGATGCAGGAGCCCCAGGTGGTGGAGAAGCTGAAGAAAAGTTATTCCTTTGTGGACATCATCTTCGGAACCCACAACATTTACAAGTTCGCGGAACTTCTGGTCACCCGCCTGACGTCGGATCGCATGGTGATCGACATCTGGAAGGATACGGACAAGATCGTGGAGGATCTGCCCAATCAGCGGAAATACCCTTTCAAGTCCGGGATCAATATTATGTTCGGCTGCAATAATTTCTGCAGTTACTGTATCGTCCCCTATGTAAGAGGGCGGGAGCGGAGCCGGCAGCCGGAGGCCATCTTAAGGGAGATCCGCCGGATGGCCGCGGATGGGGTGACAGAGATCATGCTTCTGGGACAGAACGTGAATTCCTACGGGAAGACCCTGGAACATCCCATTAGCTTTGCACGGCTCCTTACCATGATCGAAGAGATCGAGGGCATCCGCAGGATCCGGTTTATGACTTCCCATCCCAAGGATCTTTCAGATGAGCTGATCCAGGTGATGGCCGCTTCCAGTAAGATCTGCCGCCATCTCCATCTTCCGGTCCAGTCCGGCAGCAGCCGGATCTTACAGAAGATGAACCGGCGTTATACCAAGGAGCAGTATCTTGAGCTGGCAGGTAAGATCCGCGCCGCCATCCCCGACATTTCTCTTACCACGGATATCATCGTAGGCTTTCCGGGAGAAACGGAAGAGGATTTCCAGGAGACTCTGGACGTGGTGCGGAAGGTACGCTATGACAGCGCCTTTACCTTCCTCTATTCAAAGCGGACGGGAACGCCGGCAGCGGTGATGGAAGACCAGGTGCCGGAAGAGGTGGCCAAGGACCGGTTCAACCGGCTTTTGCAGGAGGTACAGTCCATTGCGGCCCAAACCTGTGCAGTCCATGAGGGAACCACCCAGGAAGTACTGGTGGAAGCAGTCAGCGAGCATGACCCGGGCATGGTCACCGGGCGGCTCAGTAACAACCTTCTGGTGCATTTCCCGGGAGGGGAGGAGCTGATCGGCCAGTATGTGGACGTGTCTCTTGACCAGTGCAAGGGATTCTATTATCTGGGAGAAATGAAATAAATCCCAACTATATTTTCAGTAAAAAACGCTCAGACTATGTAGGAGAACACATAGTGGGGGCGTTTTTTCATGAGAAGAGTAAGCGAGTATCTGTTTCTGTGGGCGGTGGGGGGCTGCCTGTACTATAGCTTTGAATTGTTGTTCCGGGGATTCTCCCACTGGAGCATGTTCGTGCTGGGCGGCGTATGTTTTGTCTTCTTCCAGGTCCAGGCCCGGATGCTCCACTGGCAGGACCCGCTGTGGCGGCAGGTGCTTCGCTGCGCGGTGTTCGTCACTGCCCTTGAATTCATCACCGGGATCATTGTGAATAAATGGCTCCGGCTGGAGGTGTGGGATTACACAGACATGCCCTTCCAGATCCTGGGACAGATATGCCTGCCCTTTACCATCATCTTCGCGGGGCTTTGCGCCGTGGGGATCGTCCTTGGCGGATATCTTGCCCACTGGCTCTATGGGGAACCCAGGCCCTGGCTCCATGTTTTTTAGATTTATATTCTTTTCTATTCCCTGGAAAAATGCTATAATGAAATGTAAATTTTACAGAAGAGGAGAAGCGACGTGGCAGAGATGACTCCGAAGATCGAAGATCTGACCCCTATGATGCAGCAATATATGAAGACCAAGGAAGAATACAAGGACTGTATTCTTTTTTACCGGCTGGGGGATTTCTATGAGATGTTCTTTGACGACGCGGTGACCGTATCCAGAGAACTGGAACTGACCCTGACAGGCAAAAGCTGCGGCCTTCCTGAACGGGCGCCTATGTGCGGCGTGCCTTATCACGCGGTGGAAGGCTATCTGAACCGGCTGGTCTCCAAAGGATATAAAGTGGCCATCTGCGAGCAGATGGAAGATCCGGCGCTGGCCAAGGGGCTGATGAAACGGGAAGTGATCCGCATCGTAACGCCGGGGACCAATCTGGACACCCAGGCCCTGGACGAGACCAGGAACAATTACATCCTGTGCGTCGCCTACATCGCCGACCGGTACGGCGTCTCTGTGGCGGATGTGACCACCGGGGACTACTTTATGACGGAGCTGGATTCCAGCGAGAAACTGTTCGATGAGATCTATAAATTCATGCCCTCAGAGCTGATCTGCAATGAGGCTTTTTATATGAGCGGGATGGACCTTGACGATTTGAAAGACCGACTGGGGATCGCCATCTACTCCCTGGATTCCTGGTATTTTGACGACGAGGGCTGTCAGAGGGCTCTGCGGGAGCATTTCCAGGTGAGCAGTATGGAAGCCCTTGGCGTAGACGGCTATGACTGCGGCGTGATCGCGGCGGGAGCTCTGCTCACCTATCTGCAGGAGACCCAGAAAACTTCCCTGTCCCATATGTCCCGGCTCTCTGTCTATACCACTGGGAAATATATGGTCCTTGACAGTTCCACCAGACGGAACCTGGAACTGTGCGAGACTCTGCGGGAAAAGCAGAAGAAGGGTTCCCTTTTGTGGGTGCTTGATAAGACCAGGACAGCCATGGGAGCCCGGCTCCTGCGCAAATACATAGAACAGCCGCTCATTGACCGGGCGCTGATCGAAAAACGGCTTGACGCAGTGGAAGAACTGAAGGAAAACGCCATCTCCAGAGAGGAACTGCGGGAGTATCTGTCACCGGTCTATGACCTGGAGCGGCTGGTGGGAAAGATCACCTATCAGTCGGCCAATCCAAGAGACCTGAAGGCATTCGAAAGTTCTCTTTCCATGCTCCCTCACATCAAATATCTGTTGGGCGAGATGAAGAGCCCGCTTCTTAGAGAGATCTGGGAGGAACTGGACACCCTGGAGGACCTGTGCGCCCTGGTGCAGTCTGCTATTAAAGAGGATCCGCCCCTTGCCATGAAAGAAGGGGGCATTATCCGGGACGGCTACAACGAAGAGGTGGACCGGCTTCGAAACGCCAAGTCCGACGGCAAGGAATGGCTGGCCAAGCTTGAGGAGGAAGAGCGGGAGAAGACCGGGATCAAGAACCTGCGTATCCGCTATAACAAAGTGTTCGGCTACTATCTGGAGGTGACCAACTCCTTTAAGAACCTGGTGCCGGACTACTACACCCGCAAGCAGACCCTTGCCAATGCGGAGCGCTATATCATCCCGGAGTTAAAGGAACTGGAAGATACCATCCTGGGAGCGGAAGACAAGCTCTATGCCCTGGAGTACCAGCTCTACTGTGAGGTGCGGGACAAGATCGGGGCAGAAGTACTGCGGATCCAGGCCTCCGCCCGGACAGTGGCAAAGACCGATGTGTTCGCTTCTCTGGCCCTGGTGGCGGAGCGGGGGAATTACGTGCGTCCCGCCATCAATGAAAAAGGCGTGATCGACATCAAGGACGGCCGGCATCCGGTGGTGGAGAAGATGATCCCGGAGGAAATGTTTATCGCCAACGATACCTATCTGGATGACAAGAAGAAACGGATCTCTATCATCACCGGTCCAAACATGGCCGGAAAATCTACTTATATGCGGCAGACGGCCCTTATTGTCCTGATGGCTCAGATCGGATCCTTCGTACCTGCCTCCAAGGCCAATATCGGCCTGGTGGACCGGATCTTCACCCGGGTGGGCGCATCCGACGACCTGGCTTCCGGCCAGAGTACCTTCATGGTGGAGATGACAGAAGTGGCCAATATCTTAAGGAACGCCACCAGCAAAAGCCTTCTGATCCTGGATGAGATCGGACGGGGCACCAGCACCTTTGACGGACTGAGCATCGCCTGGGCGGTGATCGAGCATATCAGCGACAGCAGGCTTCTGGGCGCCAAGACGCTTTTTGCCACCCATTACCATGAGCTCACCGAGCTGGAAGGCAAGATCGACAATGTGAACAACTACTGCATCGCTGTGAAGGAGAAGGGGGATGATATCATTTTCCTCCGCAAGATCGTAAAAGGCGGCGCGGACAAGAGCTACGGCATCCAGGTGGCCCGTCTGGCAGGAGTTCCGGACTGTGTGATCAACCGGGCAAAAGAGATCGTGGAGGAGCTGGTCCACGCGGACATCACCACCCGGATCAAAGATATCGCCGTCCACGGCCATGAGCCGAAGATCAAGACGAAGAAATACGACGAGGTGGACCTGGCCCAGATGTCTCTTTTCGACACGGTAAAAGACGACGACATTATCCAGGAGATCAAGGAACTGGATCTGGGGAACCTGACGCCCATTGACGCCCTGAATACACTGTATCAGCTTCAGAACAAATTGAAAAACAGGTGGTAGCATATGAACAAGATTCAAGTACTGGATCAGATAACCATAGACAAGATCGCCGCCGGCGAGGTGATCGAGCGCCCGGCCTCTATTGTGAAGGAATTGGTGGAGAATTCTATCGACGCAGGCGCCACGGCGGTGACGGCAGAGATCAAAGAAGGCGGGATCTCCTATATCCGTATTGCCGACAACGGCAGCGGAATTGAGAAATCCCAGGTGCCTTCTGCTTTTCTGCGCCATTCCACCAGCAAGATCCGCACAGCGGAGGACCTTACCCACATCGCTTCCCTGGGGTTCCGGGGAGAAGCGCTCTCCAGCATCGCGGCAGTGTCTCAGGTGGAACTGATCACCAAGACAGAGGCGGAGACATTCGGCACCGTCTACCGGATCGCAGGAGGAAAGGAAGAGGGCATGGAGGATACCGGGGCCAGAGACGGTACTACCTTCCTGGTGCGCCAGCTTTTCTACAACACTCCCGCCCGGCGTAAATTCCTGAAGACGCCCATGACAGAGGCAGGCCATGTCAGCGACCTTATGACCCGGCTGGCCCTGTCCCACCCGGAGATCTCTTTTCAGTTTATCAATAACGGCCAGTCCAAACTCCACACCTCCGGGAACGGCAACCTGAA
>ENA-OPBO01001998-OPBO01001998.1-human-gut-metagenome-genome-assembly--contig:-NODE-1998-length-13029-cov-6.537614_pt1 | contig 13029 bp, 9 predicted proteins | sample MGYA00241071_ERZ501458 | MGnify/ENA primary metagenome ERZ501458 (study PRJEB25962, sample SAMEA2042509) | human gut metagenome | biome: human gut; feature: human-associated habitat; material: faeces...
CCCTACACGAATCTTGTTCAAGGCTTCAATAAAATCTGGATTATCTTGACGTACAATGTTACGGAAAATTACGGGCTTAAAGTGCCAACTAGCCCATTCATCAGAATTAAATGCATATTCTTTTCCGCCAGCAAAGTACTGTCGCTCATAATCTGTACTTACAATTGGGGGCAATTGATAAAAGTCACCTACAACAATAAGTTGAATAGGCTGCTTATTTTCCTTTTCTGCCAATCTAAGGCTTTCGCTGAGCCACTTAAATATATCTGCTCTTACCATGGAAACCTCGTCTAAAATGACTCTATGAGTGCCCCTAAGAGATTTTGGCATTGTAGTAGGATGGTCATTAATTGTATCTGTACTCAGCTTTAAATGTAACAAACGATGAATAGTTGTACCACCTACATTAACAGCGGCTCGTCCAGTTGGTGCGCAAACTCTTGTATAATCATCGTTAAATTTATGGATAATGTACTTAAGTAAGAAGCTCTTACCTGTACCAGCTGAACCAGTTAAAAAGACATTTTCGCCCTTTTCAATTAATTCAATTGCCTTGTGTTGCTCAGCATTTAGCTTAACTTTTGACCAATCAATCTCTTCTTGACTTTCTGATAAAGCACTTCTTAGTTGCGTGTTAAAAACTTTATTAGCCTTTTTATGCTTACCTTTTTTCTCAGTAGTTTTGTATAAGCTATTTAAATAAGCAATGGCTTTATTTTTAGAACGATAACCATAACCATTACAATTATCGACTACCTTATTTGAGCGATCGACAATAATGTATCGATCACCTTTTTTCATTTTGACCTTAACCAAAGCTAAATCTTCGAATTCATATTTTTTAGTAATATTAGCTAAGTGTATTGGTTTTTGTCTAGCAGTAACTTTTTGCGAATGGATAACTTGTTTTACCTCTATGGCTCCATTTTTCCATTCCTTTACAGCTGAATCGACATTATCTTTAATCAATTCAGCTTTTTTAGGCTTGTAGTCAAAATTAGCTTGAAGAAATTTTAAAGCCTTTTCTCGTGTTTTATATCCCCATCCATTGCAATTCTCAATGATCTCACCATTTTTACCATTTACAATAACGAAACGTCCATTATGTTCAACAATTCCTGCATCAACAGCGTTGCTATGAGTTAATTTCTTAATCGGTGTTTCCTGAACAGCCATTAATGTCCCTCCATAATTTTTTCAAGCAATTTTCTTTTTTTAAGTATTTAAAAATAAAAAAATATAATCTTAGTGTAGTTTATTTAAGTAGTTGGTATCTATGTTTTTATCATGCTTACACATGTATTTGCACATGCAATTGAAAATGCAAATTTAATTCAAATTGCAATTGCATGTGTAACTAATTATAATAGATAATATAAGCATTTTTCAATGAAGGAGAAAATAATGGAAGTCATTACTTTTGCGACGATTAAGGGTGGAATAGGTAAGACAACCCTCTCATATAATTACGGCGAGTATTTAGCTAGTAAAGGGCATAAAGTTCTGCTCATGGATTTGGACCAACAAAGTTCGTTAAGTAGAACTTACGGTATTACAGATCAAGAAGGTACTGTAGAAGAAATTTTTAACGTTTACAATGACGATGAAAATCGCAAAGAAGTTAAGATACATCATGTAAATAAGAATGTCGATTTAATTTCTGGTACAACAAGATTAGATAAAGTGCAAAGCCGCCTAGAAACGCATAACAATAAAAACTTAATTCTATTTATGTGGCTTCATCAACACTATGACGATATTGTTGCTAATTATGATTATATGATTATTGACTGTCACCCAGATATTGGTATTGCAACTAAAAATGCGATTGCCGTTTCTGATGCTGTCCTAAGTCCAGTAACTCCTTCGAAATTTAGTTATGATTCAATCACTGAATTAGAAACACGAATGAAGGAATTGAAAAAGGAAACTGTAGATGTTATGTCAGGTAACACCTTGATAAGAGCTAAGGTGTATTATATTGCAAATATGATTAAGCATAATACAGGAATCAGTAAGGACTTCTTAAAGAGTATTAAAGAAGATAAGGAAGTCGAATGGATAGCAGAAATACCTGAACGTGAAATTTTTAATCGCTCAACATACTATCAGGTACCTATTTGCGAGATGGAACAAATGGCAAACACACCATTATCTGAAATTCCAGATGACTATAAGAACAACAAGGATTTCATGAAGATGCGCAATTATTTTGCTAATCAAAATCCCAAGAATTATAAGCAAATTGACGATATTTTTGATACGATTACAAAATATGTGTAATTGCACATGCAAATACACATAGAAATGCAATTGCATTTCTATGCGTAAAATAATAGTTTGAGAATAACATAAGGAGGATAAAATGGCTTTTCCAGAAAACTTTCCTAAATCAAGTGCATTTACTCGTGATGCAAAAATTCAACAATCAATTGAAGAAAATGAGAAAAAAGACCGTTTAGAACAAGAGAAAGAATCTACAAACGATTTAGTAAGTTCAGTTCCACGTAAGAAACGTAAAAAAGAAAAAAAGACATATATGACAATTTATGTTAGTCCAAGTGATAAACGTATTTTAAAAAAGGCTAGTCAAGAATACGGGTATAATTCAATTAGTGAGTTAATCAGAGCTTGGGCAACCGCACTTGAGCAAGATTTGAAGAAATAATTTTGTTTAGTTTAGTCGCTTTGTATTTTTGTGAATATAGAAAAAAATCTTTTCTCAAAATAATAAGCTTAATGAATGAAAAAATATTGAAAGGTAGGAATCCATGGAATCGAGAGAAATAATAAATAGTGAGGATGGTTTGATCCCAATTAGCGGTAATAATGATTTTGAGAATAAAATTTTTCAGATTTTATTCGATGAAGCGAAAAGAACTCTTAAATCAGAGATAGAAATTCCAGGTAAAAAATCAAACAGCTAATTGACTATAATGATGACGTACCAAATATTAATTATGTGGATCAAATTACAGCGGCATTAAATAAACCTCAAAGTATTAAGGGTAAAAATAGAAAGGGAGAGATATTTAAAGAATGGTTTCTCCTATTTCAAAAGATTCGAATTTATGAAAATGATTTAACTATTCGTTTCTATTTTTAGTGATCCTTGTATATAGTAATTATCCCAATATTGTTAGGTAATGAATATCTTACATACGAGATTCATCTGTTTAAAACATTGTTAAACGTGTGTTATAATATATATTGCAACGAAGAAAATATATCTAAATGATAGTACTCAAAAAGCTCTACCTGGTGTCGAAATAGGTAGAGCTTTTCTTTACGCTTAGCGGCAACATACTAAGTGTGAGGGCAGACTACGACTACTTGTGATTGTTGTCTCGATGGTCCAGCCAATGTTCGAACAGTGCAAGCACTATACCCACAATGATGGGTGCAACAATCGAAGAAAATATATCCATGATAGGCTCACCTCCTCTCAAGATTAGGAGGAAGTAGTCGTTGATAATATTTTACCATGAAAAGATATGAGCTTAACATAGGCGAGAAAATGCAAAAAAATACGGCGTCTAAACAGATTGCCGTATTTTTGATAACTTAACGTTTTACATCTTTGTTTTAGCTGTTGATGCAGTTCTTTGCCTAAATAGCCTTCGTCGCCAAGAAGATAGTAATTAGATGGATGGGTATTTTCCATCAGTTCAACTGTCTCCCTGGCATCATGAACTGATGCCTTTGTTACGACATAATCAAGAATGTAACCGTCATCGCTAACAATGGCATGAACTTTGAAACCATAGAAGTAAATTTTCTTGGTGGCCTTATAACCAATGTTGGCATAACCGCGAAAAATTTTAGCACGATAGTTGCGAATTGGTTGGCAAACAGGTACCGGAAAGCTGTCAATGATCAAGAACTGTCCATTCAGGTCAACCTTTTTATTCATTTCTTGCCGTATCTGATAAATCAATTGCAATAGCTGACGTGAACGCCGATTAAAACGTAAGTGTGATAAACAATTGAAACATTCACAGAATCTTCTTTGTGATTCAATTCCTGTCTTAGCTTGCCAGATAAGTAAAGCCAAAATCAGACTGTCCGTAGTTTTAATTTGATCAATATTTCGCCGATGAGTAAACTCAGCCGGTGCATACAAACGATACCAGTGCCGACAAATTACCACTAAATCTTTAAAACTAACTTGTAAATGGTGGCTAAAACGCTTAAGCTTAAGGCAGTTCAATCAGATCAGACTCTTTTTTTGATACTACAACTTGAGTCTAGTCCGATTGGACTTTTTTATTAACTAAAACGATTTAACTAGCACCACGCGTAAGTTAATATATCTTTAACGATACTTGCATAAATAAAAGTACCAATAAAGATACATGTGTGTCTAACAGAGCATGTTGTTACTAAATCTTTATAGAAAAAGAAAAAGATCGAATCAAAAAGATTCGATCAGCAATATCATAGGTCCATTTGGAGTTTACTGATAATTTGAGATATCAGATTGTTAATTGTGTTTAAGTCCACAATAAACCATTCACGGGGATGTATTATTTTTCCATTTCCTGCTCTAATATCAACATCTAAACGATATTGAGCTAATGCATGATGCAATGCTGTTTCTAAAGCTTCAGGATTTAGGTTAATAACCTGATATTCAGCTACTACTTTAACGGGTCCGTATAAATATGTTGATTCATTTTCGGCATTAGCTATTCTTCTTTCAACCGTGCCTGAAGTAAAGCCGACTTTGTATAATGGATGATCCTCTTGAATTCTTTTAACGTCAGCATTATTACTTAATGATTTGAGTACATAAATATATCCTGTTACTTGATCATCTGCACTAAATTCAAATTTATCATTGGGGTCAGTAACAATTTTCCCAAAAGATCCACGTTTTCTACTTCCATAGAGAGAAGCAATTAAGCCATTACGTAAAGGATAATTCTCTGTCCCATTTTCGTAAATAACATGTAAACGAGCATCAGTATCAGCATCACTTCGAGTATTATTTTTAAATTCAGAACCAATAGATTCAATGTACAGAAGTTGACCATTAAGCACATAGAAATGATGAAGCTGAAGCTTATTATTTCCATAGCGAACTAACTGGCGTCTTCCCGAAGTTAAATCCTTTTGAACCTCTTTAAATAAAGGACGATATTTGCTGAAATCCTCCATTGCTTTTCTTTTAGATTTATTCTTCGGTATATTCTCCTGGGATTTTTTAAATTCATTTAACGAGCCAGTATCAAATAACTTAGAATTTAAAGTTGGTCCTGAATTATCAAATAACACAGAATCATCGTTTAAGATATCATCTAGTGAATTAAAGCTCATCTTTTCCTTGCTGACTTTTTCTTTTAAATTTAAAGTCTGATCCTTTGTCTTTAACAAGCCTAATTCATCATATGGCTTAAGGAACTCTATTCTTTCAGGATCTTCACGAATTCCTTTAAGACGACTAGCCAAGCGTCTTTCCGTTAGTCGACTCATATCCATCGTCTTTTCAGGTTCTTTACCATTATGATTCTTTACCCAAGTTTCAATCTCTTTAAATTTTTCAACTTCTGGATCATAGCTTGGTTGAGTCTTTCTAGGTTTAGTCAGTAATTCATCAGCGGCAGGATCATTAAAAATATCGTCTAAAGAACGTATCTGACGTGAATTATCTATTTTCATTTCTACGTGCTCTCATATCACTTAACTTAGCTAATGCATAAGCCATGCGTACTTCTTCTTCGTTGTTAGAATTTTTATCTGGTTTACGCCCCGTTTTTTCTACAAAAACTTTGGCGTTCATATATAATTGCATTAACTCTTCATCAGAGAAATCATATTTCTTAGCATCAATTGAGCGTTCAATAATTCTAAGAGTATCACTATCAATATTTTGGGACATGACATCGTAAGCTCTTTGAAATGGATTGATTGACTCAATCAAGTTAATATCAAGGTCATTAACATTGATGAACTTATCAGCCATTTTTAAAAACTCGTTTGTATTGCCTTCTTGATCGACTGAAGAATCCACCTTTGCATGACGTAAAACCGTATCAGCCACTACGTACTGACTAACTTGATCTACTTCATCATTGCTTAAATCAGGATAACGAGTCATAACGACTTTAGGAATAAGCTCCTTATTCATTACTTCAGCATCTACATTAGCGGCTATACCATTCTTTACATCTTGGTCTTGTAAAATTGCTGCCTTTAAATCAGGCAAGTCATTTTCAATAATGCTTTGAGCCCTCTTAGTAGTTGGTTCTTTAAGTCCCTTAATTAAAATATCTGCATCCCCGTTGGGTTGATCGGATGGGTGTCTTCTCCGCTTTAAATGAATTTCAGGTGCAAGAACTTGTTCCATTAAGAGGGATGCCGTAATAGCCTTCAATATTTGGTTAACGGCATATTGAACAGCATCATCTTTAGCATCTGGCTGTTCAATCATATTAGTAAACTGGGCATGTATTTTATTTGAACTATCCCGAGTTACTCGGCCGATGATTTGAACTATTTCGGTCAATGAGTGACGATAACCAATAGTCAAAGCCTGTTCAGCCCATGGCCAATCAAAACCTTCTTTAGCCATGTTTAAAGCTACAATAATATCTAAATCATCAGCACTACTAATATTTCTTAGATACTCTTGGACCTTTTCTCTACCATCTTCATTAACCAGATCAGCAACTTTTAATAATTTACCAGTTTGTTTACTCTTAATGGTATAAATACCAGTCTTATCATCTCTATCAACTAGATTACCAATTGCATCAAATATAGCGTCAACTTCATTGTATTTATCCTTAGTCGATTCACTAGAATTGATACTTGGAATATGAATAATCGTCTTCTTAGTCGTATCAATCGCATCTGGTAAAGCATCTAAATATGAACCTTGATAAAACTTATAATCAATTCCAAATGACTTTAAGTATTGGTAGCCATCCAGTTGCTCATAGTAGGTATAAGTGACCTTATCAAATAATTGTTCATCTTCTGGTGAAAGAATCGGCTCTGAATCTCCTCTAAAGTAAGAACCTGTCATAGCCATAATATGAGCAGAAGAATTATGCATGATATTCTTCAAAGCAGTACCTAAAACAGAACTATCATTAGATGACACATGGTGAAATTCATCAATCGCAACCATAGTATTATCAAAGGCGTGATCATCAGCTACTTTTTCATAGGCAAATCTTAAGGTAGCATGCGTACAAATTAAAATTCTACCTTCTGGAGAATTAAGAAAGTCCACTAACTTTTGTACTTTGCTTTCATCCCCACCTGGAAGAGTTAAATCATATTGTGGATCAACTTTCCAATCTTCATAGAAGCCGTATTTGACTAATTCAGTATTCTTAAATGATCTCCCTATTGATCTTTCTGGAACAGCTACGATAATCTTTTTAACGCCTTGATTAGCTAATTTATCTAAAGCTACGAACATTAATGCTCTAGATTTACCTGAAGCCGGTGGAGCTTTAACTAAAAGATATTGAGAATTACGGTGTTGGTAAACACGCGCCTGCATTTCACGCATCCCTAATTCATTGGTATTAGTGCTTTTACCAGTTTGATGATAATTTACTTCAACTACGTTTTTATCTTGCATTTTTATTACCTTTAATTTAAAACTTTTAATGCTTCTGCATGTATTCGACTATCCTTCTTCATACAAAGTAATTCACCACATGCAATAAATGATTGAATAATATTCGATTGACCTGGCAATGTCTTTAAAAGGAATTCTTCTGCGGTTACTTCAAAGCTTTCAATACTTTTAGTTCTTCTATCAACGTCCTTACCAATAAATAATCCTCGTCGAGCATCATAAACAAAGTTTAAGTGGGATGAAGCGTTTCTAACTTTTTTATTTAAAGCATTAATTATGAAGGACCAATCGGTTTGAGATTGTCTCAAACGATTTATTAAGCTACCTGCTGATTCAAAATATAAAGATTCTAATGAATAATCCTGTCCATGAATTAGCCGATCAATACATACTAAATTAGCTAAAATCTTAATATCCAATTCAAATGAATTCTTAAAGTCGTCTATTAATAGTCGCGCTAACATAGTTTTTGAAAAATTAGGGTTGCTTTTCATACTATCTATGTAAGAAGTGGTTTCTACGTGTTGTTGAATATAAGTATCGTACGCAACTCGATTCTCAAGACCTCTATTTTCTTTTGTTCCTAATACCCATGCGGCAATTAATTTGGCTGTCTCTTCGAAATTTATTGCCCATGCTTTTTCAAATATAGCGTTCAACTTTTTAGTCATACTTTTTAATTCACCATAGCCAGTATTAGTTGGAACAAAAAGCGCAGCATAGTCTTGATAAAATTCTTCTGGTGTTTTAATTGGTTGATTCATTTTCGTTCACTTTCTTACTGTACATATCTAACAATAAAGCTAAACGTTCATTGTCATCTCTAAAACCATTAGGTTTATATGCTCGATCTACCACTTGATCAAGTTCTTGATGAGCCTTTAATAGCCTTGGATTCATTGGTTTAGGATTCTTTTCAGCAAGTGGTGAACCATATAATTCTGCTAAAGTTCCACCCTCTTCTTCGCGAATATCAAGAATATTTAAAACCAGTTGTTCAATTTCATTTTTCCTTCGAGTAGATAGCCTAGGAGTAGGGAAAGTGTTATAGACAAGACTAGCAGAATATCGATAATCTGTTTTTAACTTTCCTCCAATGGTTCTTAACCAAATCATATGTATTTTAGATTCTATTAAACCTAATACATAAATTGGAGCATCATAAACAGCATTAGCCGAATCTGGAACAACGGTTTGATTATCCACAAAAGAGGCAGGTATATAATATCTATTTTCAGAACTATGACGTGGAACAATCAAAGTCCGTTCTTTTCCAATACGTTGTTCTCGATAACGCCAAGATACAAAAGCTAATTTATTAGTTCCTTTATCACTCGATTTCTCTCTATGTTCTTTAACTATGTTAATTCTTTTCTTGACAATAGGATTATCACTGTAATGCAAATAATCTTGCTCAGATGTAAACCATAGGCAGTAACTTATTCCACCGTTTAATAACTCCTTTGCACCTATTATCTTTTTAAATTTCTTCTGAAGTTCTGGATATCTTTGAATACATTGTTGATATTCTGAAAGTGAAAATTTCAGTCCCCCATTATCATTCTGCATATCACCTAATTGCATTTTGGGTAGATCATTTAACATATAATTAGTTCGTTTAACTATAATATTCGTACCAGCAGTTAAATAAGGCGTTATATTTTCTACTTTTCTCTTCATAGAAACACTGTAAATATATTTATTACAGTCTAATTGACTGGTTAATCCAATTATTACTACCTTAACTGCAGCATTTGACTTAGCATTATTTCCCCATTTAAATGAAGTATAAGCAAAATTAATTTCTATGTTTTTCTCCAATATATAGTCCCATAGAATTGAAACTTGTTCTCCTTCGCAAATTGAATTTGTTGATACAAAGCAAAGTTTGGATACTGTATTACGAATATAATTTGTCCCTTTTATAAACCAACCTGAAATATAATCTAGTGATTTATATTTTTTTAGAGTGTTACTAGCTATTTTTAAATCTTCTTTTTGAATTTTATTTTGTCTCTTTGAACCTAAGTAAGGTGGATTACCAAACAAATAAACCTCATCATCCTTCTTATGAGGTAGAATCTTCTCCCAATCTAGTCTCAAAGCATTACCACAGACAATAGCTCCTGCATGTTGCAAAGGTAAAGTAGGACGAACAGCATTGTTAATCTCATCCCTAAGCTTAATATTCATCTGGTGTTCTGCAATCCATAGTGAAAGACGCGTAGTATCACAAGCAAAGTCATCAATTTCAATCCCATAAAATTGATCAAGCGTTACAGAAGGCAAATACATCATAGCCTTACCGCTACCTTCTTCAGCTAGAATTCTATTTTGCTCTTTCAAAATATCAATCTCTAGTTGTCTCAACTGTTTATAAGTTACAATCAAGAAATTACCAGAACCACAGGCTGGGTCCATAAACTTGATCTTGCCAATACGATCATAAAGTTGCTGAAGCTTCTTATAATTTCCTTTACTCTTTTCAAATTCATTTCTTAAATCATCAAGGAACAAGGGCTTAATGACCTTCATAATATTTGGTACAGAAGTATAGTGCATCCCCAAATGACTACGACTGTCTTCACTGGCAACAGCTTGAAGCATAGATCCCAGAATATCAGGATTAATCTGATCCCATTCTAGTTTCTCACCAGCATCAATAATTAGTTTTCTAGACTTAGCTGTAAACTTCAAAGATTCATGCTGATCCTTAAACAAATCACCATCAACGTATGGAAAGTCTGCTAGCCAACTAGGGGTATCGACTGGACGATCTTCTTTTCTAACATCTAAGACACTGAATAACTGACCAATAAAACTATTTAAATCACTACCATCAAGTTTAGTTAATTCCTTTAGTCTGGTAGTAAACAGATTTTTTTCAAAAATATCTGTATCTTCTGCAAAAAGGCAAAATAGTACTCTAATTAAGAAAAGATTCAGTCCCTTTCTTGTAGCATTAGGATTATCCTTAACAATCACATCATATAATTTAGCAAATCTTTCAGCTGCTCTAATATCAGCTGGATTCTCTTTATCAAAGTCAGCCTTTTCAATTCCATTCCAAGCTAAAAAGAACTCAAACTTCTGTGGCAATCTTTCAAAAGGGATACTCAATGTATCATCTGTTTTAGTATCGTATGCTAAGACTTCTTTAAAATTGGTAACAAATATATATCTAGGTTTAGTTCCTAATTCATCAACTTTAGCTTTGACATCAGTAAAAGACTGCATTAAATCCTTATCAGTTTGCTTATAATAAAGCTTATTTTTCAAGTAAACTTCACCAGCAACATCAGATAAGTTATTGATGCCTTTCTTTAATTTAGTAATGGTTGCTTTAGGGATGTCATACACACTTAAAAAGTCATAAATGAAATTATCATAATTCTTCTTATCAACTATTTTGAAAATTTGATCTTCAATTTCTGTAATCGCCATAATAAATCTAATCCTCGTACCATGTTAATTTATATAATTTATTTTATCTTATTTAATATAAAAAGCACTCACCCTGTGGTGAGGTGAATGCTTTTACAACTCATAATCGCGTTTAGGACGTGTTTTGAAGTAGTAAGTATTTAACCGAGGATTGAAGATACCCACCTCGGTGAATTCTCCATCTTTAGCTGCTTTTAAATTCTTAACTTGTAAGATATCTAAATTATCATCAGTCATTAAGCCAACGATCCATGCGGTAGTATCTTTCTTAAGATCAATATTATACGTTTCTTCTTTTAGATTATTCCAATCTTTGCCGACGTAACTATAGCCATTAACTCTTAATTCCGTAGGTATACCTTTTTCCTCAAAGAACTTCTGAATTCTGTTAAAAATGACCTTTAAATGCTTAATATCCGTATCGTTAGCATTAATATCTACCCACTTACCCTTTTCATAAGCAATAATGTATCGGCTAATTTTACATCCATAGACAAAAAATTTATCTGGCAATTCTTTGTCTACAGGAATCTTTTTGAAAGTATGCTCATATTCGATAAGCTTAGTACCCGCTTTATCATCTATTTGATTAGCGATACCTGCACCCTTGTTTGCATCATTCAAACTGAATTGCTTATTGATGTAACAATAATCTATTAAAAACAACAGAATTTGGCGAATTTGCTCTGTTGTTAAACTTTCCCCTTCATTTGATATATGACCTAAGCTATCAAAGTTAAATACATGTTTACTTAAATTAGCGTCTTCGTATGAAACAGTATGATTAACAACCAAATTAACAGCTTTTTTAGTTAATTCATTAGCTGAACCCATAAGTTCTTGTGACCTTTTTTCAGCTTGTGATTTAACAAAGGTTAGAATATCAGGATTAATAGTAGTAAGATCTAATAAAAATCCTTCATCCCTACGCGGATTAAAAATCATCAACTTCTTGATTTGATCAGGACTAACTATCTCATCTTTTAATAAGACACGATAAAGGAATAGCTGTCTTACCCAATTTGGAGCCATTGTCGCTCTTTTTGATACTTTGAAGTCAATTAATGTATCGGCCGCCAAATAATCTCCATCTCCTGTAATTAAGCCATTTTCAGTAGCTGAAGCATAACTTGTCCTGATTATGCTACCTATTTTATTTAGATAAACTTTGGCTCTATTAAGCATAATCTTGTAATGCGAGATTGTAACTTCATCTGGATATATACTTGGCGGAACATATAAGCCACTGCGAATTCCTTGTTCCCAAGAACATATTTCTAGTCCCAAATTAAATACATCGTCTTCAAGATCATCAATTTTCTTATTGTCTATTAAAACCTTGAATGTAGCGCAATTAAATAAATATCGTTGTGTCTGCTCTTTATTGGCTAATTCACTAACACCACGAGCAGACTCGCCAAATGCATCATCATCTTTTAAAACAATTACGCGAGTCAAAAAGTCTATTAAAGTTCCTGTTGTAGCGGCAGATATATTTTCATCTTCCAACGAAAGAGCGCCAAAATTATCAGATAGATACTCAATTTTTTTGAATTTTCTAGCACTAACTATCTTGGATAATGGCAACAATTTAGAATTAGAGGCTACTGTAGTTACATTTTCTTCTTTCATTTTTATACCTAATCACTAAAAAACTAATATCGTTATTACAATTTTAGCATTTTTGAGTATTAGAAAAGCATCATGTAAATGACTATTTAAGTCTATTTATCTAATAAGCAATAAAGTGGTCAGCATGTTCTTGGAAACCATATTTATTCCGCTCTAACCATGAAACTGAAAGTCCAAAACGAGTGGTTGAAAAGTCTTGTGAGTTCCAAGTTAACATGATTTTAGCATGCTCAAGTTCCGTAGTATTGAATAACATTGAAGTAATATCATTAAAAATTGCACGTTTCAAATCAGTAATTGTACCCGGATTTAAAATTGAAGTGCAACACTAAGTGTTAAACAAAAAGGCCATGAAG
>ENA-OPBO01002006-OPBO01002006.1-human-gut-metagenome-genome-assembly--contig:-NODE-2006-length-12975-cov-2.954644_pt1 | contig 12975 bp, 10 predicted proteins | sample MGYA00241071_ERZ501458 | MGnify/ENA primary metagenome ERZ501458 (study PRJEB25962, sample SAMEA2042509) | human gut metagenome | biome: human gut; feature: human-associated habitat; material: faeces...
AAAACTGTAAACCATGTGATTGCACAATCTGTAAACTATCTTACTGCACTTTACACATAGGCCGCCCCTTTTCGCACGCTCGTGCGGCTTTGGCATCGCAGGCATTGCGGTTTGTCAATATTTTCATATTAACACATTATTTACATATGCGGCATTGTGTGGCAAACTACGGCAATGCTATAATAAAACAAGCAAAAAACTACTGCATAAGGAGGAAAAAACATGAAAAGACTATATGCTCTCGTTATAGCCTTGTTGATGCTGTGCGCGGGCTGCAACGTTAAAACCACGCCTGAGCCGCAGACGATACCGCCGGTAGAAGCTCCTGTGCAGCAGGGAGGAAACAATACAGCCGCGCCGGACGAAAGTATGCCGACGACCCAACCGACGGAAATCTCCGAGCCTGTTGAGAACGATATCAGCCCCGAAATACCGGACGATCTGCGGGAAGCGCTTGAAAGCGCATATACGGCGGCAATGGTGGATAATGCCGATGTGGCAGGCACAATGACGGGATTTGATTCATATGTGGGTTCTGATGGGAAAATTTATTGCAACACGCTGATAAATAGCGAAGATAAAGAGCACTATGCCCAGTATGGTGCGGACGGCAAATGGGTGAAATATGGCTCGGTACAGATAATCGGCGGTAAACTCAATGACGACGGCACGAACATTGATGGGCAGATAATGATATTGTCCAAGAAATACAGCGGTATATTTCATATTCTGAAACAGGGAAAAGCTGCTGCCGACATAAACCCGATATGGCTTAACCTTGGAGGGAAGATACGGGCATATAAAATGTTTGCCATACAGGCGGTGGAAATAGATGATTGGAAGGACTTCATATCGCATAAAAGCGGATATATTCCGCACGAAGCATATGAGCTGATAGAAAGCATTGAAAACATGGATGCCGATGCACGCACGGCATATTATGCCAAAGTTGCCAAGGAGTTTAACGGCGGCGCAATAACGATTGCGGAAGATGATAAAGTTGTGATCGTTTGCGGGATAGGTCTTAATGACGGCGAATGGAAAAACAAAATGGCTGTTGTATATTGCGTGAATATATAAGGCGGTCTACTCCCGCCCGTTCGACATATCCCTACAAGGCGTATTGATATTACACATATGCTATGGTATAATGATTAAACATTTGAATCGGAAAGGGATGATACGTCTTTATGGACGATGGGAGTCCGATAGGATACCTTATCGCTATCTTTGCCTTTATATTGGGCGGAGGGTACTTCGCTGCGACAGAGATCGCTCTGGCCAGCGTTAACCGCATACGCATAATGAGCTATGCGGACGATGGCAACCGCCGCGCAAAGCGGGTGCTGTATATTTTGGATCATTTCGACAAGGCGCTCACCACGCTTTTGATAGGCAACAACATAATGCACATAAGCTGCGCCAGCATTGCCACGCTGATGGCAACCAAGCTTTGGGGCGTAGGCTATGTTACCCTTACCACAATAGTTACAACTATTGTGGTGTTTCTTGTTGCCGAAATGATACCCAAACGCTTTGCAAAGGCAAACAGCGAAAAGTTTTCGCTTGCCGTTGCGGGGTCGCTTCTTTTCTTTATGAAGGTGCTTGGGCCGCTGGCGTTCATATTCTCCGCCATAAGCCGCTTCGTAAGCAAGCCCTTTAAGAAGAACGAGGAAGAAGAACCCACCGTTACGGAGGATGAGCTTTACGACATAATAGAGAGCATCCCCGAGGAAAGCGACATAGACGAGGAAAAGGCCGAACTTATGCAGAGCGCGCTGGAGTTTTCCGATACTTTCGTGCGCGAAGTACTCACCCCTTGGGATAAGGTGGTCAAGCTGAGGCTGGACATGAGCGGGGACGAAGCCATGGCCGTGATACGGGACGATATCCATTCAAGATTGCCCGTTGTTGATGCGGAAGGCAACCCCGTAGGCATGGTGCAGATAAGAAAATTCCTGCGCACGCGCTATAAGAATGCGAGCGTAAGCGTTAAGGACATTATGGACGATATCCATTTTGTCAATGACGATATAGCCATAGACGATCTGCTTACAGCCATGAGCAACGACAAGACGCACTTTTCCGTTGTGCTGGATAAGGACGGCAAAACCATAGGCATAGTTACTATTGAGGATATACTTGAGGAGCTTGTGGGCGAGATTTACGACGAGGACGATAAGGAGGCGGCTGAATAATGGCTACCGCATGGGATTATATAGCGATAGTGATATTTATCGTGTTTTCCGCGTTCTTCTCGGGTTCCGAAATAGCGTATGCTTCCGTGAACGAGCTTAGGCTTAAAAAAGCGGCGGAGGCCGAAAACGGCAATAAGCTTGCCAAGCTTGCTTACAGCATATATTCAAACTATGACGATGCGCTTATAACCATACTTATAGGCAATAACCTTGTGAACATAGCCTCCTCATCCGTGGCTACGGTAATAGCCATAGATATAATGGGGGACAAGGGAACATGGGTGGCAACGGCCATAATGACCGTTATAATACTAACGTTCGGCGAAATAGTGCCCAAGATAGTTGCCGTGCAGACCGCATTCGATTTCACACAGATTGCATCGATACCGCTCAAGGTGCTTATGATAATCACGTTCCCCATAGTATGGCTGATACAGCGCGTTCTCAAGGCGCTCGATAAGCTTATGAAGAAGGAAGATGAAGAGCCTGCCGACGCCATAACAGAGGACGATCTTGAAACGATAATAGATACCGTTGAGGACGAAGGCGTTATAGACGAGGATAGGGCGGATCTGCTGCAAAGCGCACTTGATTTTGACGATGTGCTGGCATACGAGGTCATAACCCCGCGCGTGGACATGGTCACGATAGACATTGAGGACAGTTTTGGGGAAATACTTGAAACAGCCAACGACTCTGGATATACGCGCATACCCGTTTATGAGGACACGGTTGATAACATAATAGGCATACTGCATCTGAACCATTTTTATAAGATGCTTGCCGAAAAGCCGGACGGGTTCGATATTCGGGACATACTTATGCCGGTGAATTTTGTGCATAAGACAATGCCGCTTGACGATGTGCTCAAGGAAATGAAGCGCCGCCAGTGCCATATGGTAATAGTTACCGATGAATACGGCGGAACCATGGGCTGCCTCACCATGGAGGACGTGCTGGAGCAGCTTGTGGGCGACATTTGGGATGAAACGGACGACATAGAGCCGGAGATAACCCAAACGGGCGACGACACATACGACGTGGACGGCGACATGCGCATAGAGGACTTCCTTGACGAGATGGATATAGACGACCGCGATTTTGACGACGACAACGCGACCGTTGGCGGCTGGGCAATAGAAATGCTGGGCGACTATCCAAAGGTTGGTGATATGTTTGAGTACAAGAACCTTACCGTAACGGTTAAAAAGCTGCAAAACCGCCGCGTTGTGCTGGTGGGCGTAAAGGTTTGGCCCGTGAAGGAAGAGGACGAAGAAGAACTGTAAAAAAGGCGAATATGCGGCGGCTCCGGCAAATGGCGGGGCTGCCGTTTTTTGTGCAAACAGTTAAAAATCTATTAACTTTTAATCTCTCCCCATATATGGTAAAATAAATAAAATAGCATCAGTATGCAGCGGAGGAATATGAAAAGATTGCTTTTTGCGCTGCTGGCGCTGCTTACGGCGGCGTTTGCGGCGGGCTGCGGCGAAGAAACAGAGGAGCCGCATATAAACATTGGCGACATGGAAAGCGGCGCGGGCATAACCAGCGCGGCCGATCTTGCTGCCTTTTTTGAATCCGGCGGTGAAAGGGCCGTGCTTGCGCGCTCGGTAGATATGGAGGACGCTATGCTCACCCTCAGTGCCGCGCGCGGGCATATAACAATAGAAGGCCGCGGGAACACAATATCCGGCAATGCGGACTGCGTGATACGCCTTGAGGACGGGGCGGAGCTCACGCTTGAGGAAGTGAACATAACCGGCGGCGCGGCTGGCATAGGCGGGCTTGGCTCGGGCAAAATATCGGGTCAGGGCGCGATAAACGCCGTTGCGCACGCGGTGGACTTTGCCGCGGGCATTGAATTCGGCGAAAACAGCCGCTTTTATATCAAAAGCAACCGCGGCTGCGCAATACGGGCGGGAATGCTTAACATGGGCAAGGGCTGCGCGGTTTATGCCCAGGGCGGCGAAAGCGCAAGCGCCGTGAACATATTTGAAGAGGACATCTTGCTTGATGAAGGCGCGCTGCTTGAAGCCATGACGGAGGCCAATTATAACGCGCTAAAATGCACCGGAACGCTCGTTATGCAGGACGGCGCAACGCTGAAGGTGAAAAACAATGGCGAATACCACGGCGCGGAGCTTAATGAAATTGAGCTTTACGGCGTGACCAACATAGAAGCGGACGGGGGAGACAAGGGCGTTGGCATGTTTGCGTTCAGCGCGGACGGCGATTATTATGCGGTTGGCCATTGTGAGCCTGAAATGGTGATAGAAACGGGCAACGGCAGCGTAACGTTCGTAAACGACGCGGCGGACATACCCGAACCCACGCCGGAACCCACCCCTGCAACGGAAGAATAATAAAATACACGGCCTATAAAGGCGAAAGGAGACGGCATGGGCAGACAAACGGGCAGACCAAGCTTCCGCGCGGTGCGCAGGCGCAAATATATTGCACGCAGGATAATGGTGCTTATTTTGCTTGCGGGCGTTATAGTAGGGCTTGTATTTTTGACCAAGGCATTATTTGCGGGCAAGGTGACGCCGAACGGCGGCGCAACGCCAACGCCGGAGCTCAGCGAAACTCCGACAGAGCCTACGCCCACGCCTAAGCCTACGCCAACGCCCGAGCTTGACGCGGCGCTGACCGTGACCGAGCAAAGTGCGGACGCATTGAGCCAGATAGGCTTCCATTCGGAAATATTTGTGCGGCGCGATCAGACGACCGCATATACGCGGGAAGAGAACATATACTTTGGCCGCGGCGATAAATACAGCGATCTGAAGGGCGTTATAACCTACGGCGGAAACAATTTCCGCTCATCCTTTGCATACGGCGGTGTGAACGCGCTGAGCGGGCAGCTTACCACGGCGTGGGAAAAGAGCATAGGCCAGCTTGACTGCGGCACGGACGGCGTATGGACGGGCACGGGCTGGACAGGCATGCCCATAATAATACAATGGGACAGCGAAACCAGAGCACTGCTGGGCATTGCGGAGGAGTTTAAGGCCAAGGACGGCTTTACGGAAGTGATATACCCTGCAATGGACGGCAAGATATATTTCTTTGAGCTGAACACGGGCAAGGCAACAAGAAGCCAAATAGATATGGGCGTTGTGAACAAGGGCACAGCTGCTCTGGACCCGCGCGGCTATCCGCTGCTGTATCTGGGCCAGGGCGTGCAGAGCACAAGCGCGGAAGGCACATACGGCGCATGGTTCAGGGTAGTGAGCCTTATAGACAACAGCGTCATAAGCACATTCGGCGGCAGGGACCCCGCGTCTAACCGCCAATGGCAGGCATATGATTCTTCGCCCATATTCGCATCCGATGCCGATACGCTTATAATAGGCGGCGAAAACGGGCTGCTGTATACCGTTAAGCTGAATGCGCGGTTCGATAAAGAGGCGGGTACGGTAAGTGTTGACCCCGGTAGGCTGGTAAAATACCGCTATCACTTTTCCGGCTATTCGGACAGCGACGGCGCGCGTTGGTACGGCATTGAAAGCTCCGTTGCGGCATGGCACCAATACGCATTCTTCACGGATAACGGCGGCATGCTGCAATGCGTAGATTTGAACAGCATGACGCTTAAATATGCCGTTGATACAGACGGAGACGGCGACGCTGGCGTTGTTATAGAGGAGAGCGCAGATAATAACACAATATTCCTTTACGCTGCAAATAAGGCGGACGGCAGGAACGCCGCAGACGGACGGGACAAGGCCTATATACGCAAAATAGACGGCCGCACGGGAACCGTTGCGTGGACAAAAACATTCGATGCATCTGCCGAAAATGCCGGCGGGGCATACGCGCCGGTGCATATAGGCAAAAACGAGCTGAACGGCACCATAATAGCAAGCCTGAGCGCCGCTGCGCTGAACGATGGCACGGACGGTGGGCTTATAATAGCACTGGATAAGTCCACGGGCGAAGAAAAATGGCGCGTTGAGCAGGCGGACGGCATATGGAGCGCGCCCGTTGTGATATACGATGAAAACGGCAAAGGATATATACTGCAATGCGACCGCGGCGGCAAGCTTACACTTTACAGCGGCATAGACGGGCAGCAGATGTGCTTAATCGACCTTGGTTCGCGCATTGAATCGACCCCTGCGGTGTTCAACAACACTTTGGTTGTAGGCACGCGCGGCGTGGACGGCAGCGGGCAGGGGCCGAAGATAGTGGGCATAAGAATAGGATAGCGCAAGCTATGCGCATATACGGGGCGGCACGGCCGCTCCTTTTTATGCAATGGGGCTAAAAAACGGCAGCGGACTCAGGGTTTGTGAAATCAATTCAAAATAATGAAAAAAGGATATATTTATCGCGGCTTGTGCGGTAAAATCGTAGTATAAGGCTTAAGGAGATGGGAAAAAGTATGGCGTATTTGTCGCTTAAAAACGTTACCAAGGAATACCATAGCGGAGAGGTAACCATAAAGGCGCTGTCCGGCGTTAATCTTGAAATAGAGGAAGGCGAACTTTGCGTCATAGTCGGGCCTTCGGGCGCGGGCAAAACAACGCTTTTGAATATACTTGGCGGCATGGATTGCTGCACTGGCGGCGAAGTTGTGCTGGACGGCGAACATATTGAAAAATATGACCGCAAAGCGCTCACAACATACCGGCGGGACACGGTTGGCTTTGTTTTCCAGTTCTATAATTTGGTACAGAATCTTACCGCGCTTGAAAACGTTGAACTGGCGAGCCAAATCTGCAAGGATCCCCTGCCGCCCAAGGATGTGCTTATTCAGGTTGGCCTTGGCGAAAGGCTTTCAAACTTTCCTGCGCAGCTTTCCGGCGGCGAGCAGCAGCGCGTGGCGATAGCGCGTGCGCTTGCTAAAAATCCAAAGCTTATGCTTTGCGACGAACCTACAGGTGCGCTCGACTACCAAACGGGTAAGCAGGTATTGAAGCTTTTGCAGGATACGTGCAGAAAAACAGGCATGACCGTAATAATAATCACGCACAACTCCGCCCTTGCACCAATGGCGGACAGGGTGGTGCACGTTAAAAACGGCACCGTTGCATCGGTTGAACTGAACGCAAAGCCGATGCCAATAGAAGAGATAGAATGGTAAAGGAGGCTGCATGAACGCGCTTACGCTTAAAAATCTGCTGCGTGAAATAAAGCGCACCTTTACCAAGTTCCTTTCAATCTTCGCCATATGCGCGCTGGGCGTGGCGTTCTTTGCGGGAATAAGGGCCACCAGTCCGGACATGAAGGAAGCCGGGGACAGGCTGTATAACACATACAACCTTTCCGATATAAGTGTAATTTCAACTTCCGGCCTTACGGCGGACAATATACGCGACCTTGAAAGCATAGAAGGGATTCAGGCCGTGCGTGCATCGCTTTTTGTGGACGCAATGGCAAGGGGTACGGGCGAAAAGGAAAAGAACCTTCGCCTTTATTCAATGCCGATAAAGCTGAAAAGCGAATATGCCCCGCTGATAGACCTTATACCCGATTACGGCATAGATACTTCGCCGGAATACGAGATGAACGGCGTTGAAATAGTGTCCGGCCGCATGCCGCTCAACGATACCGAGATCGCGCTGGACAATACGCTTGAGGGTTCGCTCGTGAAGCAGCTTGGGGACGAAATAACGCTCACCACATCCGGCGGCACAGTTACGCTGAGAGTCGTCGGTTTCATACGAAGCCCAATGTACATAAGTATGTTTGAACGCGGCACCAGCAGCATAGGCAACGGCACAAGCGACGGCTTTGCCTATGCATCGGGCAACGCGATATCAAGCCTTGGCACAAAGCTGCCGGTAATGAGCCTGCTAAACACATATTATACCCGCGCTGACATTGTTATTTCCGGGAAAGAGGGACCCAGCGCATACAGCGACGAATACGAAGCGCTTGTGAACGAAGTTACCGACCGCATAGAGGATTATGCATCCACCCAGAGCGGCACATGGTATATTCAGGACAGATCCGGCAACCCCGGGTATTCGGATTACAGCGAAAATACGGACAGAATTGCTGCTGTGGGCGATGTGTTCCCGCTTATATTCTTCATAGTGGCGGCGCTTGTGTGCCTTACCACAATGACAAGGATGGTTGAAGAGCAGCGCATTGAAATGGGCACCATGAAGGCGCTTGGCTACGGCGGCTGGCAAATAGCCATGAAGTATGCGGTCTATGCCATGTCCGCCTGCATAAGCGGCGGCGTGGTGGGCGCTATAATCGGTTTTAAGCTGTTCCCGTATGTAATAATGAAGGGCTATTCCATAATGTATTACCTTGGCAAGCTTGAAACGCCGTACAGGGCAGACATAGCGTTTATGGCTATTGCGGCAATGGCTGTCTGCACGGCCGCGGCAACATTTTCCGCGTGCTATGCATCGCTTAAGGAAGTGCCGGCAACGCTCATGCGCCCCAAGGCCCCAAAGGCCGGCAGGCGGGTGCTGCTTGAAAAAATGCCGTTCATATGGAAAAAGCTCAGCTTTACCTCCAAGGTGACGGTAAGGAACCTGTTCCGCTATAAAAAGCGCTTTTTCATGAGCGTTATAGGCATAGCCGGCAGCGGGGCGCTGCTTGTTACGGCGTTCGGGCTGAACGATTCAATATTCGGCATAATCGAAAAGCAGTTCGGCGACATTTGGCAAATGGACGTGCAGGCATATGTGTATGAGGCCATGCCGCTTGCCGATATGCAGGAGCTGCTCGGCAAAAACCCGGCAAACGACGATTTTGATTCGGTTATGTTCTGCCTCGATTCCCAAATGGAATGCAAAAACGGCGGCAGAAGCCAAAGCGGCGTGCATCTGCTGGGCGTTGAATCGGCTGAGAGCATGGCCGGGCGCGTAAGCCTGCATAATGGCGGCACGCCCGTAACGCTTGACGACAGCGGCGTGGTCGTTACGGCAAAGCTTGCGGAAACGCTTTCAATAAAGGTCGGGGACGAGATAAACATGCGTACCGGCGGCGAGGATCACCTTATGCGGGTTATAGGCGTTGCGGATAACTATGTTTATCATTATGTGTATATAACCGCGGCGTACTATGAAACCGTGTTCGGCAAGGCAATGCAGTACAACGGCTTCATGGGTAACCTGAAGGACGGACTTACGGACGAAACTATGGACGCTATGTCCACCCAGCTTTTGAGCGACAGCCGCATGTATACCGTCCGCACGATAGGGAGCATATATGCTTCCGTATGGGATTCACTCAGCATTCTCAATTATGTTGTGCTGGTGCTGATACTTGGTTCGGGCATGCTCACGTTTGTGGTTATGCTGAACCTGACCAATATAAACATAGGCGAGCGCATGCGAGAGCTTGCAACGCTGCGGGTGCTTGGGTTTTACGATAAAGAAATGTATGATTACATATTCCGTGAAAACAATGCTCTTTCTGTGATAGGGGCATTCGTTGGGCTTTTGTTCGGCAAAATAATGCATCTGTTCGTCATACGCACCTGCGAGGTGGACATGGTCATGTTCGTGCGCAGCGCAAAGCCGCTCAGCTACGTTTATGCCTTTGCGCTAACGATAGTATTTTCGCTGATAGTCAATCTTTTGATGCGGCCCAAGGTCAGGGCGATAGATATGGTTGAATCGCTCAAGAGCGCGGAATAAAGGAGGGAAAACATGAAAAAATCGTTTAGGATAATCTGCCTTGTGCTGGCGATAGCCTTCGCGGCAAGCATGCTGATATCGATAGTGTGCAGCATTGCGCTGGCGGACGGCATGGATACCCGCGGGGAAACGGTTTACGTTGAAACGGATGCGGAAGGCAACGTGCTTTCGATGATATCAAGCGTGTATATAACCAACATGTCCGGCGCAGATACCGTTACGGACGACACAACGCTTACCAACATAAAAAACGTGCTTGGCAGCGAAGCACCCGCGATAGACGGCACAAAAGCAACGTTTAAGGCCGAAGGCGAGGACGTGTGCTATCAGGGCGAGGCGAGCGGAGATTTGCCGTTTACGCTCACGCTCAGCTATTATCTTAACGGCGTGAAGATGAGCCCGAAGGAGATAGCCGGCAAAAGCGGTCGGGTAAGAATAGAGGTTGAGTGCAAAAGCACGCTGAAGCGGCCTGTAACGGTGGACGGAGCTGAAAAGGAACTGAATGTGCCGTTCAGCGTTATAGGCATGATGACGCTTGACGAAGGCTGCACGGGCCTTGCATCGGACGCGAAGATATCCTCCCAGGCGGGCGTTACAACAATAATGGCCGTTATGCTGCCGGGCCTTGCGGAAAGCCTTGAAATAGAGGAAACGGACAAGCTGAAGGACAGCTTTTACGTTGAGATGGATACGGAAAGCTTTGAACTTGACAAATGCACGTTCATAGGCATGACCGGCATTGTAGATGAAAACGACCTTTCAGGCATAGACGATGTTGAAGGGCTGCTTACGGCGCTGGATGAAATAAACGAGGCCAGCAGCGCGCTTTATAAGGGCGCAAGGCGGCTGCGCAACGGCGCAAGCACGCTCAGCGAAGGCATAAGCGAATATATAGACGGCGTTACTGCCGCGGCGGACGGCATGGGCCAAATCAAGGACGGCGCGGAGCAGCTTAACTACGGCACGGGCGAAGTGGCAGGCGGTATGGGAACGTTTGCCGCATCGATAAGCGAAATAGTAGCCAAGGTGGATGAAGCAAAGGCAAAGCTTGACGAGCTGCAAAATCCGTCCACGGAGGTTGATGCGCGCATAATAGCAATACTTGAAAGCGAGCTGAATAAGGCGCTTGCGGGCAAGGAAGAGGAAATAAAGGAGAAGGTGCGCCAAAGCGTGTATGATGCGCTATCCGGCACGGATTTGACGGAGGAGGAGAAGCGGGCAATAGCCGATCAGGCGGCGGCAGCGGTGAAAATAGGGGACGTAAGCATAAACATAGACCTCGATACCGCCAACGCCATACGCATGGCCGTGCTGGAGCTGGATGACGTTAAGAAGGCAATTGCGAAGCTGAACGAGATAATCGCTAAGGCGGACGAAGCCGCTGCGGGTGCGGAGCAGCTTTCCTCCGGCGCGTATCAGGTATCAAGCGGCATGGATAAGCTTTACCGCGGCATAAAGGAGCTGGACGAAGGCATGGCGCTTTTGAGCGACAATGGCGAGCAGCTTAAAACCGGCACAAAGCAGCTTTACCGCGGGCTTGACACGCTGACGGACGGGCTTAGGCAGGTGAGCAGCGAGGGCATGGCTAAAATAGTTGAAGAGACGAACGAAATACAGCTTTCGCTTTCAAAGAAGGATGCTCTGCTGGCGCTTTCCGAAAGCTACACGGCATTTTCAAGCAATGCGGAGAACATAAACGGCACTGTGCAGTTCCTTATCACCACAGAGGCGATAGTTGAACCGCTGCCGATAGAAATGCCGTCGCCCTCGCCCGAGGATACCACGGGAACGGACAACGGCACGGATGCTGATGCTCAGGTGGAGAACAAGTCCTTCTTCCAAGCGATAGGCGAATGGTTTGCAAACGCCTTTGCGGCTATAAGGGGACTGTTCGATTAAGCGTTATCGGCTTCGTTTGAAGCGAACGTTACATAGGTGTGCTTTTCGGTAAGCACGCCTTTTTCTTTTAATTCGGCATAGGTCACTATGTCTGTATTTTCGGCGGAATACAGCGCGTATGTGCTGCCGCTTGCGGTGCGGGTTTCAAGTACAATGTAGGCCGTGGCCGCGTTCGCTGCATACTCCGGGGGCAGTTCTCCGGGGGCGTATTCATGGCGGGAAATTTCGCGGCTGTCCGCATCCATCTCTATGAGCGTATAGCCCAACGGCAGTTCTGCTATAACGTAATGCACGTTCACGCTTGCGGAGCTTGTTGCGGCGTTGCCTTCGGAATCGGTAACGGTGGTGCTGTCGGTCAGCTTTTGCGAAACTAATGCGCCCGCGCCAACGCCGGACGTGGATATGCCATGTCCCGAAGTAAGGTAAACCTTTCCATCCGCGGTTTGATACACGGGATTGGTGTATATCACATGCCTGTCGTTCCTGCCTGTTATGCCGTATATGGTGCATTCAAGCTCCAGCGCTTCTTCGGATGAATCTTCGTTGTCGTTGGTATTAACGGCTATTTTGCAGCCGCATACGCCCTCGTCAGTATAGTTTGAATAGCTTGTGCCGTACTCATGCTCGGTAGTGGCCATGAAGAAGGCAAAGCCGTCCACACCCGGGAAAACATACCTTTCATCGACAAGCTCCGCATAAAGCCTGCCGTTGTACTGCGCGGCGTCCGCTTCGCTTATGCTGACGCCGGACAATGCGGAAGCATTTGCGCCGATGTAGCCTTCAATATCGAAAAGGTCAACGTATTCGGTGGTTACGTATACGCCTATCAGCCTGTCGCGCGAGGCGGCGGAAGCATCCATATCGCTGCGCGCAAGTGAGCAGCCGCACAGCAGCGCAGCAATTGCCGTAAGTATTGCCAAAAGGCATATGTATCGTTTCATCATTCATCCTCCTCGTTAAGAACTCCGTCAAAATTGAGTATGTCGCCCACGTTGCAGTCAAGATAATAGCAAATTTTGTTGAGCGTATGGAAACGCACGCCCTTGCCCTTCCCGCTGCGCAGTATGGAAAGGTTGGCCTCGGTTATGCCCACCATTGCGCAAAGCTCCTTGCCGGTTATGCCGCGGCGCTTCAGCATTTCGTCCAAATTTACCTCTATCGCCATACGTTCACCCTAAATAATGCTGTCGTTATCGTCCTTAATGCGCTTGGATTCGGCAATGAAGCGGCTGAATATGAGCGCGAGCAGGGCGCAAAGCACACCGGCAAAG
>ENA-OPBO01002008-OPBO01002008.1-human-gut-metagenome-genome-assembly--contig:-NODE-2008-length-12965-cov-3.976917_pt1 | contig 12965 bp, 11 predicted proteins | sample MGYA00241071_ERZ501458 | MGnify/ENA primary metagenome ERZ501458 (study PRJEB25962, sample SAMEA2042509) | human gut metagenome | biome: human gut; feature: human-associated habitat; material: faeces...
CCGCCGCCGCGTTCAGTGACTCGCAGTGCTCGCTCATGGGGATGCGCACCGTCTTGTTGCAAAGACGCAGCACCTCCCCGGAAAGCCCCCGGCCCTCACTGCCGATGGCCACGGCACAGCACTGATAATCTGCCTTCCGGGCATCCACAGTATCGCTGCGCAGTGCGGCGCCATAAAGCGGCAGCCCGCTTTTTTGCAGCAGCGCCGCCAGTTCCTCCACGGAACAGTTCCACACCGGGCAGCGGAACACCGCCCCCATGGTGGCCCGCACCGTCTTGGGGTTGTACAGGTCCGCACAGCCGTTCACCAGCAGCAGCCCGTCAGCGCGGAAGGCATCCGCTGTGCGCAAAATGGTCCCCACATTGCCGGGGTCCTGCACGCCGTCGAGCACCATGTACCGCGTCCCCGTCAGCTTTTCCGGCAGCGGCCGCTCCGGCATGCCGCACACTGTCAGGACCCCCTGGGGTGTCTGCGCCGGGGATACGGAACGCATGACGTCTTCCGGCACCCGGACATGACGGACCCCCGCCGGGATGGGCGGCAGGGGTACCTGGTCCGTGGAAATCACGGTATGAAGTGCCCCCTGCCACAAGAGGGCTTCCTCCAGCAGCTTGGGACTGTCACAGAGGAATTCGCCGCAGCGGCGGCGATAGGAGGCGGAGGCTGCCAGCTTTCGCAGATGGGTGCAAAGCGGATTCTGCCGGCTGGTAATGGTCTCCATGGTGTTCCTCCCTTTTCTATCAGCCAGTCCCTCCGCCTGCCCTTCACAGGGGGCGCTGGGGACATAATGGCCAGTATATTTAATGTATTATAGCAATGTCTGTTTTCTTTTTCAAGCTGTCTTTGTGAAATTTGCGCGGCAAACCCGCCGCTCCCGCCGCATGCGGCAGGAGGGCGGGCTCAAGCATTGTGTTCCGTCTATCCTCGGCTTACCGGGGACACTGTGGTGGAAATCAGCTGTATGGCACATTGTCTTCTGCGCACTCCCGGCAGCACCACAGGGTATTTCCGCCGAACGGGCAAACTTTTCCACATCGTTTTGTGGAAAAGCCGATATTCCGTATATTCTGCCGCCCACAGGACCACTCTGGGCACAAATCTCAGTACATGCGCCCTTCCTTGCCGTATCGGTTGGGCGCATTTTCCCACAAATCCGCGTTTTCCCCCATCTGGTCCCGAAGCCGGGCAGAGTGTTCCTCCAACCACTCCAGCACATCGGCCGGGACCTGGGTCTCATAAGCATCCAGATTCTGCCGCAGCTGGCGGACATTTCGGGCACCCACCAGGATGCTCCCCATTCCCGGGCGGGCCTTGAGGAAATTCAGGGCCAAAGTGGACATATCATATCCAGTCTTCTGGCAAAGGCTGCGGAGTTCATCCAAAAAGGCGAAGATCTCCCGCTCGAAGCCGCCGTCGGTATGGCGGCCCGCGCCCCATTTGGAATCATACATCCGGTTGGCCCGGCGGTTCATGGGCACGTCTTCCAGCGTCCGAAACTTGCCGGTCAGCAGGCCCTGCGCCAGCGGGCTGTATGCCCAGAGCAGGATATGCTGTTCCTCCATAATGGGGCTGAGCTGATACTCCGCCAGCCGCCACACCAGAGAATAGGGCATCTGATTGAGCGCAACACCGTAGGGTGCCACATGCTCCAGGCAGTGAATCCCATGGTTGCAGACGCTGGCCATGCGGATCTTGCCGGCCTTCTTGAGCTCGTCAAATGCACCGAAGGTCTCCTCTGCCGGGATCTCCTCATTGGGCCAGTGGATCTGGAGGATGTCGATGTAATCGGTCTGCAGCCGCTTCAGTGACGCCTCGCAGGCCGCGATCACATCATCGTGATGGAGATGGTCTGAATAGACCTTGGTTGCCAGCACGGCCTCCTGCCGGCGGCCCTTCAGGGCCTGGCCCAGCACCAGCTCCGCCGCGCCGTCTCCGTATTTCTCCGCCGTGTCAAAGAGGTTGATGCCCCGGTCCAGCGCCTCGTGCACCGTCTCGATGGCCGCATCCCGATCGCAGCCGCCCCAGACCGGCGCCCCGGAAAAAGCCCAGGTGCCCAGGGACAGACCGGAGATTTTCGTCTTTCCGTCGTTTAACAGCTTGTAGTCCATCTTGTGCGCGCTCCTTTGTAAAAAGTTTGACACTCCGCCGCCCCGGGGCCGTTTGTACGCTCTGCCTTTTCCGGTGCCGGCAGGGATTAAAAAAGCGGCTCCGGCTATTTCCGGAGCCGCTTGCAGGCGTTCTCCCGCTCTTAGTCCAGCGGTTTCATCGTGGGGAACAAAATGACCTCACGGATAGTATCAGAATTGGTCAGGAGCATGACACACCGGTCGATGCCGATGCCCAGTCCGCCCGTGGGAGGCAGGCCATACTCCAGCGCGTTGATATAGTCATCGTCCATCATACCGGCCTCGCTGTCGCCCTTGGCCCGGGCCTCCACTTCCTTCTGGAAGCGCTGCTTCTGGTCAATGGGGTCATTGAGCTCGGAGAAGGCGTTGCCCATCTCACTGCGGCAGATAAACAGCTCAAACCGCTCCGTCAGGCGGGGGTCCTTGGGGCTGCGCTTGGCCAGAGGGCTCACGTCCACAGGATGCATGGTGATGAAGGTGGGCTGTACCAGCTTTTCCTCCACCTTCTGGTCAAAGCTCTCATACAGAGCGTTGCCCCAGGTGGCTTCCTTGCCCTCCGGCAGCACCACACCGGCAGCCTTTGCAGCCGCCCAGGCGGCTTCGTCGTCCGTGATGGACATGAAGTCGATGCCCACATACTGCTTGACCGCCTCTGCCATGGTCATCCGGGGCCAGCCGGGGGTCAGGTCGATCTTCTCGCCCTGCCACTCCACCTGATAGGTGCCCAGGATCTTCTGGGCGGCGGAGGAAAGCAGCTCCTCAAAGAGGTCCATCATATCGTTGAAATCCGCATAGGCCTGGTAGAGCTCCACGGAGGTGAACTCCGGGTTGTGCTTGGGGTCCATGCCCTCGTTGCGGAAGATCCGGCCGATCTCATACACCCGGTCCAGTCCGCCCACAATCAGCCGCTTGAGGGGCAGCTCCGTGGCGATGCGCATATACATGTCGATGTCCAGGGTGTTGTGGTGGGTGATGAAGGGGCGGGCAGTGGCACCGCCGGAGATGGTGTTGAGCACCGGCGTCTCCACTTCCATATAGCCCCGGTTATCCAGGAAGTCCCGGACATGCTTGATAAACTTGGAACGGATGATGAAGTTCTGCTTCACCTCCGGGTTGACGATCAGATCCACATAGCGCTGACGATACCGCAGTTCCCGGTCCTGCAGGCCGTGGAACTTCTCCGGCAGGGGCAGCAGTGCCTTGGAGAGCAGGATAATGTTCCGGGCTCGGACGCTCATCTCGCCCCGCTGCGTGCGGAACACTTCACCCTCCACACCGACAATGTCGCCGATGTCGTACTTCTTGAACGCCTTGTAGACCGCCTCGTCCATCTCGTCCTGACGGGCATAGAGCTGGATGCGACCGTCCCGGTCCTGGAGGTCACAGAAACTCACCTTGCCCATGCCCCGCTTGCTCATCAGGCGGCCGGCCACCTTGACAGGCTGGCCCTCCAGGGCGTCAAAGTTCTCCTTGATCTGGGCAGAGGTATGGTCCCAGGCAAACCGGGTGATCTGGAAGGGGTCATGCCCTTCGGCCTGAAGGGCGGCCAGCTTTTCCCGGCGGACTCTGGTCTGCTGGCTCAGGTCCTGCTCGCTCTGCTGGGATGTCTTCTGTTCAGCCATCGTCTCTCTCCTTACCGCTCGATCTTCTTGACCGTGTACTCAATGTTGCCCCGGGGCGCTTCCACCGTAACGGTGTCCCCCTCCTTGGCACCCAGCAGGGCCTTGCCGAAGGGAGACTCCTCAGAAATGACGCCGTGCATGGGATCTGCCTCCTGAGAGCCCACGATCCGGTAAGCCGGCATTTCCTTGCCGCTGCGGTCCACCACAACGACCTTGCAGCCGATGGTGACCACATTGGTGGGGGCGTTGCTCTCGTCCACAATCACCACATGCTGCAGAATCTCCTCCAGCTCGGCAATCCGGGAATAGAGCTTGCCCTGCTCGTTTTTGGCCTCATCGTACTCGCTGTTCTCACTCAGGTCGCCAAAGCCACGGGCCACCTTGATCTGCTCCGCCACTTCGTCGGAGCGGGTTGTCTTGAGGTAATTGAGTTCTTCCTGCAGTTCCTGAGCGCGGGCCGCGCTCATCCGGTATTCCTTTTCCATGTCCACGGTTTCCTTTCCGATTCTTTAATCAGGGAGGGATGGTCTCTCCTGTGCATACTTATTCTATAATATCATTAGTGCTTTATTATAGTGATTGAAACCCAAAATGTCAAGTTGGAAGCATCTTTTGTGTCTCTGTCTGGGGTACGCCCACCGTGATCTGTCCCGGCCGGAGTGCCCCCGCTTCCCGGAGCGCCGCCAGCAGCTGCCCCCGGTCCGCTCCCACCGGCAGCCGCTCCTCCATAGCCGGCGGCAGCAGCAGCGGCGGCAGCGGCGTGGAGGCACCTTCGTAGAGAGGCAGGACCGCCCCACCGGGCTTGAGGTCCTCCCGCCGGTCAAAGAGCAGCAGGACATCCGCGCCTTCCAGCTGTTCTTTGGCGGGGCTCAGCAGCAGCGACACCCCGTACTCCCGTCTCAGCTGGCGGCAAAGCTCTTCACCGCCGTAGGGCAGGTCCAGAAGTACATAGCGGTTGCGCAGAGACAGTTCCGTCACCACCCGCACCAGTTCTCCCGTAAGCTGGGCTCCGGCCACCGCGATTCTGGCCGTCCCCGGGGAAAGTGCCTTGGCCTCCATCACCGCACGGGCCCAGTCCGCGGCCAGCGCCCGCCGCAGCGTCACCGTGGATACCGCCCGAATCCCCTGCCGCTCCAGCAGGTCCTGGTAGGCGAATTCGTCCGGCAGCACCGCCCGGGTAATCCCCAGTTTCCGCAGCCGCTTGCCCGCCGCGCTTACCCGGCGGCGCAGCACTGCCTCCGGCGTCTTGGGCCCCCGGGCAATCTCCGCGCAGGTAAAGCGCATATGCAGAATGCTCCTCTCCCCCACCCGCAGGCTCCGTCCCCGTTTCTCCGGTATTTTCCATAGCAGCAGTCCGATCATAATAAAATTCCTCCCGCCCCATCCTACGGGGCGGGAGGAGGTTTTATGCATTTTAAGCGCTTCCGGAAAGGGTGTAGCCGCTCAGATATCCCATGCGGGGTTCCGCACCGTCGCTGAGGGGATTGACCCGCACACCGTTCTCCGTCACCTCAAAGTGGAGGTGGGGTCCGGTGGAGTTGCCGGTGGAGCCGGTGATACCGATGACGTCCCCCTGGTTAACATACTGGCCGACGCTCACCTTCCGGCTGGACATGTGGGCATACAGGGTGGTATTGCCGCTGCCGTGGGAGATGACCACGTAGTTGCCGTAGGAGCTGGAGTACTGGGACACAATCACCGTTCCCGCCTTGGCGGCATACACCGAGCTAGTATAGCCCACCCGGCCGATATCAGTGCCCTTGTGGTTGGTGGAACCAATGCCGCCAGGAGACGCCCGGCCGCCCACCGTGGAGGTGATGTACCGGCTGTTCACCGGCCAGATGTAGCCGCCGGGGTTGGACTCCGTGGACTGGCCGCTGGCGGCCTGCTGGGCGATCAGCTGGTCGCTCAGACGCTGGGCCTCCGCCCACAGGGAATCCTGTTCCGCCTCCAGATCTGCCAGCACAGCCTCTGTCTCGTTTTCGTTTGCCGTGAGCTGCTGGATGACGGCATTGGCCTCACTGCGCTGGGTATTCAGTTCACTCTTTTTGGCCTCCAGATCCGCCTTGGCGGCCTCTTCCTCCGCCTTGCCGGTTTCCAGATCCGACTTCTTGGCCTCAATCTCATCCTGCAGTGCCTGCAGTTCATCGATCACCCGCTGGTCTGCATCCATGATTTCGTTGATAATATCCAGCCGTCCCAGCAGATCGGTAAAGCTGGTAGCCTTGAAGAGAACGGACCAGTAGCTGACAGTGCCCCGTTCCTCCATGTCCCGCACCCGGGCACAGAACAGCTCATACTGTGCCTCTTCCTTTTCCTCAGCGTCCGCCAGTTCTGCCTCTGTCTGCGTGATCAACGACGCGTACTCGGCGATCTGAGCCTCGGTATTTTGAATCTGGGCCGCGGTGTTGGCGATCTGCTGATCCAGCAGCTGCTTCCGGGCCATGGCCTCGCTCTTGTCGTCGGACAGGGAGTCCAGCTTGCTCTGCAGCTCTTTTTTCTTCGAATCCAGGCTGCTGGCCTGGTTTTTCAGATCATTGACGTCCGACCAGGTGGCCGCTAGGACAGGACTTGCTTCCGCCGCGACCAGAAGCACCACCATGGCCATTGCGGCCAGGCCCCGCCCCAGACGCGCAAAGCGGCGCCTGGCTTTTTTCTGTTCCATGAACTTCACCTCACACCTGCAGGAATTTGCGAATGGCGGCAAGACTTCCGCCCACACCGATCAAAATGCCCGCTCCCGCAAACACGCCTGCTACAGGAGCCCACAGCTGACTGAAGGGGATCACCCGGATCAGCTGCAGCGTATCATTGGTATCCACGCCCTGGGCCACCGCCTCATACAGCGCCCATTGCAGGAAAAAGGCGATGATCGCGCCCAAAAAGCCGATCATGAAGCCCTCGTACACAAACGGCCATCGGATAAAGCCGTTGGTCGCGCCCACCATCCGCATGATGGCGATCTCCTCCCGGCGGTCGAAGGTGGTGAGCTTGATGGTGTTGGAAATGATGAACACCGACACCACGAACAAGATGGCAATCAGTGCAACGCACACCACGGTTGCCACATTCCGCACCGTGACAAAGCCGCCGGCAATCTCCTCAAAGGCGTTGACCTCCGCGATGCCTTCTACTTCCTTCACTTTCTCCACCGTCTGGCTTTGCAGCTTCAAATCTACCATCCGGATGGCAAACCGGTCCCGCAGGATTGCCGGGTCCAGGTCCTGAAACATCTCCTCGTCGGGGTACTGGGCCTTGAACTCCTCCATGGCCTCCTCCTTGGAGATATACGTGGCGGATGCCACGTTCGGCACCTTCTCCAGCTCGCTTTGCAACGCCCTGGCCTGCGCTTCGGTATAGGAGTCATCCACATAGGCCAAGATCTCGTTTTCCTCCTCCAGATCTGCCAAAAGGGCATTGGCGTTCACCGCTACCAGGGTAAAGGTCCCCATGATGAGCAGACATGCCACGGTAATGCCGATGGCCGCGAAGGACATGAAGCCATGGCTGAACATATTGCTCAGGCCCTCATGAAAAAAATACCGAAAATCGTGCCGTTTAGCCATGGATATGCCCTCCCACATAGCCGCCTACGCTGTCGTTGACCACGTGGCCGGAATCGATGGTGACCACCCGTTTGCCAAAGCGGTCCACCAAGTCTTTTTCATGGGTCACCACCACCACAGTGGTACCCAGCTCGTTGATTCTCACCAGCAGGCTCATCAATTCCAGAGACCGCTCCGGGTCCAGGTTGCCGGTGGGCTCATCAGCGATGATGGTGTTGGGGTTGTTCACCAACGCCCGGGCAATCGCCACTCGCTGCTGCTCGCCGCCGGAGAGCTCCGTGGGATAACTGTTGGCCTTCTCCTCCAGTCCCACCAGATGCAGCACATAGGGAATCCGCTTGCGGATCTCCTTCTGGGGTGCGCCTACTGCCCGCATGACAAAAGCCAGGTTGTCATACACAGTTTTCTTCTCGATGAGCCGGAAATCCTGGAAAATCACTCCCAGGGTCCTCCGCATCAGGGGAATCTGCCTTTCCGAAATGTTGCTGACAGAAAAACCGTTGATCATAATGCGCCCGGCGCAGGGCTCCACTTCGCCGGTCAAAAGTTTGATAATCGTGGATTTGCCGGAGCCGGAAGGTCCCACCAGGAAGACGAACTCCCCGTCCTCAATGGTAAGGGTGATCCCCTTGATGGCCTTCGTGCCGTTGTCGTACACCATCTCCACGTCTTTTAAACGAATCATGCAGACACCTCACGCGTGTTTCATAATTTTCCGAATATCAAGACGGCTGTATCCGCCAAAAGGTTCCCGATTTCCCCTATTTGGCGGCATAGTCGACATAATGCCTAATCGAATTTCATTATATACGGTTTTTCCCGCCCATGCAACTGCATGTTGAAAGAATTCACAAAAAAAGTAACAAAAGTTACAGGCCTGCGGCCAGCCTCAAAAAATGAAACGCATCCCCGGACGGCATTCATCCGGGGATGCGGTCAATTCGATGTAAATCAGGAGTCAATGCCGCGGCTGGTCAGGTACTTTTTGACCATCAGCGCCACCTTAAACGTAATGGCATCATCAAACTCCCGCAGGTCCAGCCCCGTCAGCTTCTTGATCTTCTCCAGCCGATACACCAGCGTATTCCGGTGGACAAACAGCTTCCGGGCAGTTTCGGAGACATTCAAGTTGTTCTCAAAGAACTTGTGGATGGTGAAAAGCGTTTCCTTGTCTAGGGCGTCAATGGGGTTCTTCTTAAAAACTTCCTGGAGGAACATCTCACAAAGCGTGGTGGGCAGCTGATAAATCAGCCGGCCAATGCCCAGGTTCTCATAGTTGATGACGTATTTTTCCGTGTCAAAGACCTTGCCGACTTCAATGGCGATCTGGGCCTCCTTATAGCTCTTGGCCAGATCCCGCAGATGGATGGCAATAGTGCCGATGCCCACCACCACTGTGGGATCGCTGCCGGCCCGGAGAGATTCCTCCACAGAGGCCGCGATCTTGTTGAGCTCCTTGATGCCGGAGCCCTCCGGCATCTGCCGGATCAGCACCACGTCTCCCTCGCCCACAGAGAGGACAAAGTCGCTTTGCCGGTCGGGGAACTGGGCCTGGATCACGTCCGTAGGCACGGACTCGCCCTTTTTCAGGGAACGGATGACGAATACGCCTCTGGGCATATCCGCCGTGACGCGCAGTTCCTTGGCCCGCATGTAGATATCGCCCAGCATGATATTGTCGGAGATGATGTCCTTGATAAAGGCTCCCCGGTCATGCTTCTCCTCATAATAAGACTTGGCGGCATTCAGCGCCACCGTGGCCATGGCGCACACGGTCCGGCTGACCTCATTGTCACCAAAGGCAAACGCCGCATAATCAAACTGATTTCCCCAGCCGTTGAGCGCCTTGAACGTCTTTCCGTCTGAAGTGACCATGGTACCGCCGGCATTGTTGATTACCGGGACGTGCTCAGCCCAGCGCTGGCCAATCATGGACAGCTCACTGCATGCAATGACGATTCCCTCTCCATCAATTACACCCACTGTGCGGTCTGTATTCTCCTTGAGCTGCAGTACCACATTTTGAAAAATCCTTCCAGACATGGCCGGTCCTCCTCACCTAAAATCACACAGGAGCTTTGTGCAAATTGTCAATATCAATTCAATGGCAATATTATATCGAGGTTTTCGGCAGAATGCAAGATATTTTTTCTTTTTTCAACAAAAAAACCTTTTTTATTTTGGTGAAGATTTGATTTTTTTCAACGCTGTTTTATCGATTTCGTAACCCGTTGATCTCTTCATCTGTCAAAAAACGGTAGTTGCCTCTCGGCAGTTCCGGATCTAATGTCAAATTGCCCATCCGTACCCGTTCCAGGTACTGCACAGGCTTCCCCCGCTGGGCCAGCATCCGCTTGACCTGATGGAATTTTCCCTCCCGCAGCGTCACATAGGCCTCGCTCTCCTCTCCCGCGGAAAGGATTTCCAGTCCGGCGCTCTGACACACCAGTCCGTCATCCAGCACCATGCCGGCGGCAAAGGCGCGGCAGTCCTCCTCCGTCAGCCGGCCGGTGACCCTGGTATAATACACCTTATCCACATGGTGCCGGGGTGAGAGCAGGTCGTGGGCCAGACCGCCCTCATTGGTCAGCAGCAGCAGTCCCTCCGTGTCCTTGTCCAGCCGCCCCACCGGAAAGAGGTTTTGACGCTGCAGCTCCTCCGGCAGCAGATCCAGCACCGTCTTTCCCCGTCCATCCTCGGTGGCGGAGAGATATCCGGCAGGTTTGTTGAGCATCACCCAGGTGTACTGCCGGTAGGTCAGGAGTTCCCCATTGACCATGATCTCTGTCGTCTCGGGGTCCGCCTTTTCCTCAGCTGAGGCGGCCAGCCGTCCGTCCACCAGGACCAGGCCCTGGCGCACCAGCGCTTTGACCTCCCTCCGGGAGAACTTCCCCGTGGATGCAATGATTTTATCCAGCCGCTGCTTCTCCATTTCCCGCATCCTTTCTTATGCACTGTCATCAGTTTATCATAATTTCCCGCAAAAATGAATAGGAAACAAGCAGGAGGGATGCATATGCTGATTTGGACCGCCCGCGTTTCCAAAAAGAAAACCGCCGCCATAACGGCGGCGATCCTAGTTGTGGTGCTGGCTGTAGTGGTAGTGCTGGGGAAACACGCCGATTCGGCAGACTCCAATCTGCCCCAGCTGGCAGACAACGAAGCCCGTGTCTCCTATCTCCAGTCCATGGGCTGGGAAGTGGAGCCGGAGCCGGTGGAGACACTGCAGTTTCTGCTGCCGGAAAAACTGGAGGAACCCTATCTCACATATAACGAGCTGCAGGATTCCCAGGGGTTTGATCTCTCCACAGCCTGTGGAAAACAGGTCTCACGCTTTACTTATACCGTCACCAACTATCCAAACCGCCCAGAGGGCGTGCAGCTGAACCTTTATGTCTGCGAGGAGCAGCCGGTGGCAGGAGATGTGCTCTGTGCCGGAGCAGACGGGTTTCAGGATACCCTGGTCTACCCGGAAACCGAAGCGAAGTGATCCGTTTTTAGCAAAAAAAGACTGCCGCATTTGCGGCAGTCTTTTTTTAACAGAGATTAGTCGCCGATGATCTCGGTGACAGCGCCGGAACCCACGGTACGGCCACCCTCACGGATAGCGAAACGCAGGCCCTTCTCAATGGCGATGGGGGTGATCAGCTCAACGCTCATCTCGACGTTATCGCCGGGCATGCACATCTCAGTGCCCTCGGGCAGAGTGATGACGCCGGTCACGTCGGTGGTACGGAAATAGAACTGAGGACGATAGTTGTTGAAGAAGGGGGTGTGACGGCCGCCCTCGTCCTTGGTCAGAACGTAAACCTGGCCCTTGAACTTGGTGTGGGGATGAATGGAGCCGGGCTTAGCCAGAACCTGGCCACGCTCAACACCAGTACGATCGATACCACGCAGCAGAGCGCCGATGTTATCGCCAGCCTCAGCGAAGTCCAGAGACTTACGGAACATCTCCAGACCGGTGATGGTGGTGCTCAGACGATCGGGCTTGATGCCGACGATCTCCATAGCATCGCCAACCTTAGCAATACCACGCTCAACACGACCGGTTGCAACAGTACCACGGCCAGAAATGGTCATGACATCCTCGATGGGCATCAGGAAGGGCTTGTCTTCCTCACGATCGGGGTTGGGGATATAGGTGTCAACAGCGTCCATCAGCTCCTTGATGCAAGCATACTCGGGAGCATTGGGATCAGTGGAGGTAGACTCCAGAGCCTTCAGAGCGGAACCACGAATGATCGGGGTGTCGTCGCCGGGGAAGTCGTACTCGGTCAGCAGCTCACGGATCTCCATCTCGACCAGATCCAGCAGCTCTTCGTCGTCGACCATATCGCACTTGTTCATGAACACAACGATATAGGGCACGCCGACCTGACGAGCCAGCAGGATGTGCTCACGGGTCTGGGGCATGGGACCATCGGTAGCAGCAACGACCAGAATAGCGCCGTCCATCTGAGCAGCACCAGTGATCATGTTCTTAACGTAGTCAGCATGGCCCGGGCAGTCAACGTGAGCATAGTGACGAGCGTCGGTCTGATACTCAACGTGAGCGGAGTTGATCGTGATACCACGAGCACGCTCCTCAGGAGCCTTATCGATGTTGGCGTAGTCCATGAAGTCTGCGTCACCCTTCAGAGCCAGGTACTTGGTGATAGCAGCGGTCAGAGTGGTCTTGCCGTGGTCAACGTGACCGATGGTGCCGATGTTCACATGCGGCTTAGAACGGTCGAACTTTGCCTTTTCAGCCATTGGAATATCCTCCCTTAATTTAGGTTTTGATATTTGGTTACAACAACCCTGCAAGATGCAGACATTGCATTGCAAGGCTATTCTACTAAATTTGCCCTGTAAAATCAAGTGCTTTTACAGGAAATTTTGCCGGAGCTACACTACCCCGGCAAAATCTTTATCCGTTTTTCAACGATCAGCCCTTGGTGCGGCCTGCGATGATCTGATCAGCGATGTTCTTAGGCACCGGCTCGTAGTGAGACGGCTCCATGACATACTGGCCACGGCCCTGAGTCTTGGAACGCAGGTCGGTAGCATAGCCGAACATCTGAGCCAGAGGCACAAATGCATTGACGCGCTGAGTACCAGCCATAGCTTCCATGCCCTGGATCTGACCACGGCGTGCATTCAGGTCGCCGATAACATCGCCCAGATACTCATCGGGAACGATAACTGCAACCTTCATGATAGGCTCAGTGATGATAGGATCAGCCTTGCGCATAGCATCCTTGAATGCCATAGAACCAGCAATGGAGAAAGCCATTTCAGAGGAGTCGACCTCATGATAAGAACCATCCCACAGGGTAACCTTGACATCAACGACAGGATAGCCAGCCAGAACACCGGACTTCATAGCACCCTGGATACCGTTGTCGATAGCCGGGATGTATTCCTTCGGGATGGCACCGCCAACGATGGCGTTGACGAACTCGTAACCCTTGCCGGGCTCGTTGGGCTCGATCTTGATCTTAACATGACCGTACTGGCCCTTACCACCGGACTGACGTGCGTACTTGGTCTCCTGGTTGGCCTCTTTGCGGATGGTCTCACGGTAAGCAACCTGAGGTGCACCCACGTTTGCTTCAACCTTGAACTCACGCAGCAGACGGTCAACGATGATCTCCAGGTGCAGCTCG
>ENA-OPBO01002010-OPBO01002010.1-human-gut-metagenome-genome-assembly--contig:-NODE-2010-length-12955-cov-4.822791_pt1 | contig 12955 bp, 9 predicted proteins | sample MGYA00241071_ERZ501458 | MGnify/ENA primary metagenome ERZ501458 (study PRJEB25962, sample SAMEA2042509) | human gut metagenome | biome: human gut; feature: human-associated habitat; material: faeces...
TTCTTTGGGGCTCCACCCCGTTTCTTTGGGCAAGCACCAAAGAAATGGGGTGGAACAGGCAGCACAAGGTAAAGACAACCAACAGCAAAACGGCGAGTTCCGCCCAGCCAAAAGCTACCCCCGGGCGGGGATGGAACCCCGCCCCTACAGTGGCTGCGCTTTCCTCCCAACCTCCCATAAGCAAGCTAAAAAAACACCGCCCGTTTTCAACGAAAAACAGGCGGTGTTTTGTGACTTTGGCCTCAGTCCGCGAGGGAGTCTTTGTCCTTGGGAATGATGTTGTGCAGGATGAGGGCCACGATGGTGGCAACAACAACGGGGGACTTGCCGAAAACCATGGTGAAGGTCTCGGGGAACTGTCCAATGGAGTCCGCCGCCTGCCAGACGCCGACGCCGAGGGCCACGGAGAGGCCGACAACGGTGACGGTGCGCGGGCTGAGGCCCTTGGAGGTGATGAGCCTCATGCCGGTCATGGCAATGGTGGAGAACACAGAGACGGTGGCGCCGCCGAGGACGCACTGGGGTATGGTGGTCAGCAGGCCGGAGAACTTGGGGATGAGGCCCGCCAGCAGCATGAAGCCCGCAGCAACGGCGAAGACGAAGCGGTTTATGACCTTGTTCGTCGAGACTATGCCGACGTTCTGGGAGTAGGTGGCCGTGGGCAGGCCGCCGAAGAAGCTGCCGAGCATGTTCGTCGCGCCGTAGCAGAGGATGCCGCCCTGGAGCTCGTTGTCCGTAGGCTCGCGGTCCATGCCGCCCACGGTGGTGGAGGTGAAGTCGCCTATCGCCTGCACCGAGTTCACCGCAAAGAGCAGGCCCAGCGCTATGCATGCCGCCACGTCAAAGCTCATGCCGAAGGGCACGAGGTGCGGGGCCTCGAACCAGCCGGAGCTGGACAGGCCGGAAAAGTCCACCATGCCGAAGCAGAGGGCGACGATGTAGCCGAATATCATGCCGAAGAGCGTCGCCGCGAGCTTGGTGATGCCCTTCGTGTAGTTGCTCAGTAACACGACCATGGCGAGGGTCAGCAGCGCGACCACCCAGTTCTGCCAGGAGCCGTAGACCAGCGCCTCGGTCAGGCCCTTGGTCTGGACGACGAGCTCGTAGGTGTTCGAGGTGCCGCCGGCCATGTAGTTGATGGCCGTGGGATAGAGGGAGAGGCCGATGGTGAAGACTACGGTGCCCGTGATGATGGGCGGGAAGAACTTGCGTATCTTCTTGAGGAAGAGGCCGACGATGACCGCCACCGCGCCGCCGACCAGCATCGCGCCTGCAATGTTCGCAACGCCGAGATGCCCGCCTTCACCGGCTCCGGCGATGGCCTGCATGCTCGGGACGTAGGCAAAGCTGACGCCTATAATGACAGGAAGCCCCGAGCCGAAACGGAATCCGCCCTTTTTGCCGCCAATGGGGAAAATCTGCAAAAAGGTAGAGATAGCCGAGACGACCAGCGAGGCTTGAATGAGTATGACGCGGTCGCTCATATCGAGACCGGCCGCGTTGGCAACGATGATGGCAGGGGTGACGCAGCCGACTATCATGGCCACGAGGTGCTGGAAGGCCAGGGACAGCGAAGCGCCCATGGGAGGTATGCCGTGAGTTGTAAACAGCAGCTCACGGCCGCTGAGTTTCTTTTCGTCCATTTATTGCTCCTCCGATTCAGCGGGCTCCCTGCCCTCCAAGAGAGGAGGGCAGGGGCAGATTATCTTTTGCTTGGCGTTCTGTCGCTGTCAGCAGAACTTGCGCTTCTGGGCGCGGTCTTCGAGGGCTTTGAGGGCGGCGGCGGGGTCCTTGCTCTTGGCGAGGAAGATCATCGCCGCGATGATGTAGGGCTTGTAGCTCGCTTCCTTGTACAGCGGCGTGCGGTAGCGGTCGAACACGCTGGCCTCGACCTCGCCGTCCTTGCAGCTCACGTCGTTGATGTCGGCAGGCAGGCAGTGCAGGTACAGCGCCTTGCCCTCCTTTGTCGTCGCCATCAGCTCCTCGGTGCAGCACCAGTCCTTGTGCTCCGCGTTCTGCGCCAGCAGCTCCTTCTCCAGGGCCTTGATGCCGTCGGTGTCGCCCTCGCCGTACAGGTTCGTGCGCTTCTCCATCGCGGCAAACGGAGCCCAGCTCTTCGGATACACGATGTCCGCATCCTTGAAGGCCTCGGCCATGCTGTTCGTCCTCTTGAAGGAGCCGCCGGAGGCCGCCGCGTTCTTCTTCGCGACCTCTTCGACCTCAGGCATGACCTCGTAGCCCTCGGGGTGGGCGAGGACGACGTCCATGCCGAAGCGGGTCATCAGGCCGATGACGCCCTGGGGCACGCTCAGGGGCTTGCCGTAGCTCGGGGAGTAGGCCCAGGTCATGGCCAGCTTCTTGCCCTTCAGGTTCTCCACGCCGCCGAACTCGTGGATGATGTGCAGCATGTCCGCCATGCACTGCGTCGGGTGGTCGATGTCGCACTGGAGGTTGACCAGCGTCGGCTTCTGCTCCAGCACGCCGTCCTTGTAGCCCTCGGTCACGGCCTCCACAACTTCCTTCTGGTAGGTGTGGCCCTTGCCGATGTACATGTCGTCGCGGATGCCGATGACGTCCGCCATGAAGCTGATCATGTTCGCCGTCTCGCGCACCGTCTCGCCGTGGGCTATCTGGCTCTTGCCCTCGTCGAGGTCCTGGACCTCCAGGCCCAGCAGGTTGCAGGCGGAAGCAAAGGAGAAGCGGGTGCGGGTGGAGTTGTCGCGGAACAGGCTGATGCCCAGGCCGGACTCAAAGATCTTCGTGCTGATGTTGTTCTCACGCATGTAGCGCAGAGCGTCAGCCACCGTGAACACGGCCTCCAGCTCGTCGTCCGTCTTGTCCCAGGTCAGGAAGAAGTCGCCCTCGTACATCTCCTTGAAGTTCAGGGCGTTCAGCTTGTCTATGTACATCTGCAGAGTCTTGTCCATTTTTATTACTCCCTTTCTCACTTAATGTCGTTGTCGGTCAGCGTGGCGCGGAACTGGCTCACGTCCGCCGTCTTGTTCTCTTCCTTGTACAGGCCCGGCACGGCGGCGTACACCGCGGCGCAGGTCACGAGGTCCTGCTTCCAGGTGATCTCGTTCGGCGCGTGCGCCTGGCTCTCGGCGCCCGGGCCGAAGCCCACGCAGGGGATGCCGTAGCGGCCCTGGATGGCCACGCCGTTCGTCGAGAAGGTCCACTTGTCTATGAGCGGGCGGTGACGCAGGTGCATGGCGCCCTCGGGCCCGATGCGCTCAGCGCCCCACAGCGCGTGGTGCGCGTCCACCACGGCCTGGACGTGCGCGGCGTTCTCCTTGTTTATCCAGGTGGGGAAGTAGCACTCGGTCTCATAGACCTCGCCGGTCCAGGACGGGCGGTCGTACATGTACATGCTGACCTTCACGTCGTCGCCGTACTTCTTCACGTTCGGCAGGTTCCGGATCTCCTCCAGGCAGCTGTCCCAGGTCTCGCCCGCGGTCATGCGGCGGTCGATGGAGATGGCGCAGGAGTCGGCCACGGCGCAGCGGCTCGGGCTGGTGTAGAAGATCTGGCTCGTGGTGCAGGTGCCGCGGCCCAGGAAGCGGGCGTCCTCGTAGTGCTCGGGGTTGTACTTCGGGTCCAGCATCTTCACGAGGCCCTTTATCTCCACGCTGTCGTCGGCGGGGTTCTCGTTGAGCGCCCTGACGTCCTGCAGGATGTCCGCCATCTTGTAGATGGCGTTGTCGCCGCGCTCGGGGGCGGAGCCGTGGCAGGACACGCCCTTGACGTCCACGCGGATCTCCATGCGGCCCCTGTGGCCCCTGTAGATGCCGCCGTCCGTCGGCTCGGTGCTTATGACGAACTCGGGCACTATCTTGTCCTTGTTGTAGATGTACTGCCAGCACATGCCGTCGCAGTCCTCTTCCTGCACGGAGCCGACGACCATGATCTTGTAGCCGGCGGGGATGAGGTCGAGGTCCTTCATTATCTTCGCGCCGTACACGGCGGAGGCCATGCCGCCCTCCTGGTCGGAGCCGCCGCGGCCGTAGATGACCTCGTCGTCCTCATAGCCCTCGTAGGGGTCGTGGGTCCAGTTCGCGATGTTGCCGATGCCGACCGTGTCGATGTGGGAGTCGATGGCGATGATCTTCTCGCCGTCGCCCATCCAGCCGATGACGTTGCCGAGGCCGTCCACCTCGACCTTGTCGTAGCCCAGCTTCTCCATCTCGGCCTTGATGCAGGCGACGACTTCCTTTTCCTCGCAGCTCTCGCTCGGGTGCGAGATCATCGCGCGCAGAAACGCGCTCATGTCGGCCTTGTAGCCCTCGGCGGCGGATTTGATCTTTTCAAAGTCCATCTTGCTCATCCTCCTATGTAATTGTTGTTCGCCCAAAAGTTAAAGTTTTCGCCCGCCTTTTTCAAAAGGCGGCAGGGTCCAGGGACAGCGTCCCTGGCCGCGCCCCGCAGGGCGCGGAACCCCCCCATGCTCAAAAAAGGTCAGGAAGGGGGGTCCAGGGGGGAAACCCTACCAAGGGGTTTCCCCCCCGGTGCCTCACACGTTCTTGCCTTCCCAGACGATGGCCTTGTAGTTCTCCGGGTCCGTGTCGCCCTCAGTGGAGAACATGAGCACCACGCTGTTCTCGTCGAGGCCAATGGCCTCTTTCAGCTCCGCGTACTCCGGGTCCGTCATCAGCGTGGCCACAAGGCCCATGCCCACGGCGCCGGACTCGCCCGAGACGACCTGCGGGTCGCCCTTCACCGGCGCGCCGAGCATCCTCATGCCCTTCGCCGCCACCCAGTCCGGGCAGGAGACGAAGAAGCTCGTGTGGTTCTTCAGTATGTCGAAGCCTATCGTGTTCGGCTCGCCGCAGGCCAGCCCCGCCATGATCGTCTGCAGGTCGCCCGTGGCAAACCTGATGCTCCCGTCGCCCGCCGCCGCGCTGCGGTACAGGCAATCCGCCGCCTGCGCCTCCATGACAACCGTCGTCGGGCAGTTGTCCGGATAGAGGTTCGCAAAGTAGCCCTGGATCGCGCCCGCCAGGCTGCCCACGCCCGCCTGCACGAAGATGTGCGTCGGCCGCTCGCCCAGCTGCTCCGAGGCCTCAGAGGCCATCGTCCCGTAGCCCTCCATTATCCAGGCCGGGATCTTCTCGTAGCCGTCCCAGGCCGTGTCCTGCACCATGACGCCGTGCTCCGTGGCCTCAGCCAGCGCGTTTGCGCGGCGCACGCACTCGTCGTAGTTCACTTCCTCGATCGTGACCTTCGCGCCTTCCTTGGCGATGTTGTCGAAGCGGGTCTTCGTGCTCCCCTTCGGCATCAGCACGACCGCCTTCTGCCCCAGCCTGTTCGCCGCCCAGGCCACGCCGCGGCCGTGGTTGCCGTCAGTCGCCGTGAAGAATGTCGCCTGGCCGAACTCCTCGCGCAGCTTCTCGCCCGTGAGGTAGGCGTAGTCGCACTCCGACACGTCCTTGCCCACCGCCTCCGCGATGTAGTTCGCCATCGCGAACGAGCCGCCCAGCACCTTGAACGCGTTCAGCCCGAAGCGGTAGCTCTCGTCCTTCACGAAGAGCTTCTTAAGCCCCAGGTACTTCGCCATCCCGTCCAGCTTCGCCAGCGGCGTCTCCGCATACTGCGGAAAGCTCTCGTGGAACGCCCGCGCCTTCTTCACGTTCTCCAGGCTCATCACCGGCAGACTAGCATCCGCCGTCTTCGGCATTCCGTTCGCTACCCATTTTATCTTGTCCATCTTCAATGCCCTCCGTATCAGTCGTACATAAGCCAGGGGAAGCGCGCCGCGACGGCCTCGATGACCTCGGCGACCTCGCCCGGGACCTTGGTCTCAGCCGCGCCGAGCTCGTACTCGTAGCTCTCGCCGGCGAGGCGGACGGCAAACTTCGTCTTTTCTGCGTTCACGGGGGCGAAGCCGCTGTTCTGGCTGCCCTCCATCTCTGCGGCGTTGCAGAAGAGGGTCAGCTTCTCAAGGTAGGGGGCGTGCTTCTCGGGGCAGAAGCTGGCGCAGTTGCCGCATTCGTTGCACATGCCGTCGATGTGGAGCATCTGCGTGCGGCCCTCGACGGGGATGACCACGTTGGCCCTGTTCGGGCAGAGGGTGGCGCAGCTGCCGCAGACGGTCTTGCAGAGGGGGGCGTAGCCGTCAAACTCGGCGCGGGACTTGCGCTTGCGGCCGGTGCGCACGGCCCCGGCGGGGCCGCAGAGGGTCTTTGACAGGCGCTCCTGCGTCTCGGCGTCCGGCTTGGGCGGGGGAGTGATGGCCGCCTTTTCAAGGGCGAGCGCCATGGAGTTGAGCCTGTGGTAGCCGCCCGGCTTGAGGATATCGGTGCAGACCGTGATGGGCATGAGCCCGCCGGCGTAGAGCTCGGCGACGTTCTGCGCGTTCGCGCCGCCGCAGTAGCTGATGGCCAGCTCGCCGTCGAATTCCTTCGTCAGCGCCGTCGCCACGCCGAGGCTGAGGGGCAGGAGGGTGCGGCCGCTCATGTACATGGCCTCGTCGGGCAGCTCGCCGCGCAGGACCTGGACGGGGAAGGTGTTCGTCAGCTTCACGCCGAAGGCGAGGCCCAGGGCCGCGGCCTTCTCGCGCAGCCTGCCGAGCATCGGAACGGCGTCCGCATACTGGAGGTCGGACTCAAACTGCTCGCGCCCGAAGCTGATGTCGGTGAAGCCCAGGTCGTCAAGCGCCTTGCGGGCGTACTCGTAGCCGAGCAGGGTGGGGTTGCACTTGAGGTAGAGGTTCAGGCCCTTGACCTCCATGAGGTAGCTGGCGATGCCCTCGATCTCGCCCGCGGGACAGCCGTGCATGGTGGAAAGGGTGATGCTGTTGCAGACGTTGGCGGAGATGGCGTCCACATCGGCTGCGGTCATGTACTTGCAGCGGGGCAGGGCCTCGATGAGGGCCTCGCGGCAGTCCTTCCAAATCTCAGTGCCGGAAGCGTCCTTCAGGCCCTCGATGAAGCGGTCTATCTTCTCGCTCTTGATGCCGGCGAGGTCGTAGCCGACGCTCATGTTGAAGACGAAGCCGTCCTGCCTGCCTAGGGAGAGCTCCTTGGCCAGCAGATGCAGGAGGAACCAGGCCTTTATGTACTCCTCAAAGGCCTGCTGCACGGTGAGCTCGGTGCTCCACTCGCAGTTGTAGCCCTCGTCCTCCGCGAGGATGCAGGGCTTGGAGACGTGCAGGTCCTCGCCGTCGATTATCTGCACGGTCTTGAGCTCGAACATGCGGCCGCCGCAGACGTAGGATGCGGCGATGTTCTGCGCGAGCTGGGTGTTCGGGCCCGCCGCGGGGCCGATGGGGGTCTCGAGGAAACGGCCCATGAAGGGCGCGGGGCGCAGCTCGCCGTCCCCGGCGCGGTAGAGCTTCTTGCAGCCGAAGATGGAGCCGCTCTCCTCCCACTCGCCGAGAACCCAGTCCAGCAGGGCCCGGAAGGGGATGCAGTGCATACGGTCGCTCATTTTACTTGCCTCCTAATATATTCACAAAATTTATGCTCAGCCGTTGAGGATGCCCCAGAGGCGCTCGGCGCTCTCGCAGACGCGCGCGTTTATAGCGGCCTCGTCCGCGCAGGCAAGCTCGCGGTCCTTCACGAGGACCTTGCCGTTCACGACGGTGTGCGTGCAGCGGCGGCCTTCAAAGCCGAAGAGGATGTGCCCGTCGATGTTTGCGTCGGAGAAGGGGGTGAAGGGGCGATAGTCGAACACCGCGACGTCCGCCGCCGCGCCGGGCTTCAGCACGCCGAACTCGCGGCCGAAGTACTTGCCGGCTATCTTCGGGTTGTTCTTGAAGAGCATGTCCGTGGCCTCGCACCAGCCGACGTTCGGGTGGCAGGCGTTGTGGCGCTGGATGCCCACGACGGTCTTGCAGGACTCTATCATGTCGTGCGTGTAGGCGTCCGTACCCAGGCCGACGAGGATGCCCTTGGCGTACATCTGGAGCACAGGCGCGCAGCCGACGGCGTTGGACATGTTGCTCTGCGGGTTGTTCACGACCATGGTGTCCGTGGCCTTCACTATGTCCATCTCGGCGGTGTTGAGGTGGATGCAGTGGCCGAGGACTGTCATGGGGCCGAGGATGCCGTGGTCCTGGAGACGCTGCACCGGGCGGCGGCCGTAGTTCTGCAGGCTGTCGTAGACGTCGTTCATGCCCTCGGAGACGTGGATGTGGAAGCCCGTCATGCCGTCGTTGGCCTTGACCATGCGCTCGAAGGTCTTGTCCGAGATGGTGAAGAGGGCGTGGCCGCCGAACATGGCCTTGAGCATTTCGGAGGGGTTCTTCTCGCAGTAGTCGATGAAGTCCTTGTTCTCCTGAACGGACTGGATGGATTTCTCCTCGCCGTCCCGGTCGGAGACTTCGTAGCACAGGCAGGCCCGCATGCCGAACTCCTTGGTGACCTCAGCGATCTTCATCAGGGAACCGGGAATCTCACAGAAAGAGGCGTGATGGTCGAAAATCGTGGTGACGCCCTGCTTGATGGAGTCGATCACCAGGGCCTGGGCAGAGGCCTTAGTTGCCTCCAGGTCCAGGTTCCGGTCGATGTACCACCACTGGCCGTCCAGCACCTCGTAGAAATTGGTGGGATTGTAGCCGTTGATGGACAGGCCCCGGGCCAGGGCGGAGTAGATGTGGGTGTGGGCGTTGATGAGGCCCGGCATGATGACGCCGCCCTTGGCGTCCACAAACTCCGCCTGAGGGTATTTGGCCTTCAGTTCCGCGGTGGTGCCCACCTCCACGATCTTGCCGCCGTCGGTGACGACGCCGCCGTCGGGATAGTATCCGGTGCCATTAGGGTCCCGGGTGATCACTTTGCCGTTTGCCAGTAAGATCATACAAAAAACCTCCTTCGTGTTTCCCTGTTGCGTGTGGTTTCAAAAAAGAAAAGGCGCTTCAAACCTTCCGGATTTGAAACACCTAACATCCATGAATGATAGGTGTCAGCCCGTGCGCGCAGCACTACGTTGCAGCTATCATCCTTTACTTATGCTTGTATTGTACCGGATGCTCTGCTAAAATGCAAGCAGGGAGGCTGAAAAATTTTCAGCCTTGTTTTGTACACAATGCCAGAAAGCGGGGAACCTTTTCTGGATATTCCCGTCAAAACGGGCAGGAGGTGGCAGGAGATGAGAAAAATTTTGCCAATTTTGGCGGCAGGTCTGCTGCTGTTGAGCGGCTGCGGAGAAGGGGGAGAAGTCCCGCAGCTTGAAGCGGCCGGCGAGCCGTCTGCCGGGGTTTCCGAAGGACTGACCATGGAGCTGGAGCATCCGGTCTATGACCCGTCCCTTACATCTTATACCTATTTTATTGAGAACAACACGGAGCAGAGCGTGGACTTTGGAGAGGCGTATACCCTTCAGCGGCAGACAGACGGAGGCTGGGAAGATCTGACGCTGCGGGAAGATGCCGGGTGGAACGCTGTCGGCTATACGCTGGAACCGGGGAGCACCAAAGCTCTGACCTGCGGATTTTCCCTGTTTGAAGAGGCGCCGGAAGCGGGGGAGTACCGCTTGGTGAAAGAAGTGGGCGGAACCACACTGTACGCGAAATTTTCCTTGGGGGAGAGCCGTTACACGGCGGAGACGCCCTATGGCTATGCACCGCTGGAGGAACTGCCTGAGGAATACGGTATTCCGGACATCGATTCCGATACATCCCAGGAGGGCGGGGACACAGGCGTGCTCTTTACCAGCGGGGCGACCCTGGGTGAGGATCTGATCCCGGCTTTTCTGGAGAAGGTATCCCTGGATGTGCCCTGCCAGCTGCGGACGGTCCAGGCCTACGGGGAGAGCCGTCCCATGGTCATTGACGTGATCTATGAAAACGGTGCGTTTCTCTGGAAAATGCGGGATGCGGGGGAGATCACCCAGCGCCGGTTTTCCTACATTGTCACCGATGGGACGGATCTCTATCTCTCCAATGGCGCCGACTGGGACGCCGGGGAGCAGTATGGGGACAAGCGGGTGTTCCTGGTGCCGCCCATGGCCGGGGAGAAATGGGTATCCGATGTGGAGGCCATGACGACGGACCGCCTGGCGGGAAACACCGCGCGGTACAGCCTCTGGTCCGATGATGGGGTCTGGAACGTCTGCCTGACGGAGGAGCCCACGGCTTTTTCCGTCAGCCGGCAAAAGGCGGGAGAGGGAAGCTGGGGCAAGCGCTTCGACCTCCAGGACTGGGACGGCATAGAGACCTCCATCACCGGGATCAGGTGGCAGGCGGACGGCGTCCTGCTCCTGACCTGTGAGACTGTGGACGGTGGGGCCAGCAGCCTGCTCTTTGATGTGGAGACGGCGGAGCTGCAGACGCTCTCCAGCGGCACGCCCAGACAGGAGACACAACTGGAGAAAACGGCGGAGGATACAGCTCCGCCGTTTTTTTGAACCATTTGAAAAATAAAATTGACAAGAAGGTATCCTTTCTGATATGCTGAAAAAACTGTAAAAAAATAAAAGAGAAAGGAATTGTTTCATGCTGGGAGACTTGATCGGCACCTTGAGCAACTACCTTTATACCTACATCCTGGTGATCCTGCTGATTGCGGCGGGATTGTATTTCACTGTCCGGACGCGTTTTATCCAGTTCCGTATGGTGCGGGAGTCCATCCGCGTGGTGGGAGAGCGCCCGGAAAAGGAGGGCGCGGTTTCCTCCTTCCAGGCACTGATGGTCTCCACGGCGTCCCGGGTGGGTACCGGCAATATCGTGGGCATCTCCACTGCCGTGTGCCTGGGCGGCTATGGCGCGGTGTTCTGGATGTGGCTGATCGCCATCATCGGCGGCGCCTCCGCCTTTATTGAATCCACCCTGGCCCAGATCTACAAGCGCCGCAATCCGGAAACCGGCGAGTGCTACGGCGGCCCTTCTTATTACATTGAGGCGGCGCTGCACAGCCGTCCGCTGGCGGTGGTGTTTGCCATCACACTGATTTTGACCTATGCCGGCGGCTTCAACATGGTGGCGTCCTATAATCTTCAGTCCACCTTCGCCGGATATTCTTTTTATGATCCCGCCACCACCCCCTGGGTGATCGGAGCGATCCTGGCGGTTTTGGTGGGGTACTGCCTCATGGGCGGCGGCAAGCGGATCATGAAGGTGACCTCCACGCTGGTGCCGTTTATGGGCGGTATGTACGTGTTGGTGGCGCTGATCGTGGTGGTGCTGCATATCCAGCTGCTGCCTCAGGTATTGGGCCGCATCTTTTCCGAAGCTTTTGACTTCCAGTCGATCTTCGCGGGCTTTACCGGCTCTGCCATGATGTACGGTATCAAGCGGGGCCTTTTCTCCAACGAGGCGGGCGTGGGTTCTGCTCCCAACGCGGCGGCGTCTGCCCATGTGAGTCACCCGGCTAAGCAGGGCCTGGTGCAGATGCTCTCCGTGTTCATCGACACGCTGCTGATCTGTTCCGCCACGGCATTTATGCTGCTGTGTTCCGGTGTGGAGCCCACCAAAGGCCTGGAAGGGGCACCCTACGTGCAGGCGGCGCTGCAGAATGTGTTCGGCGCCGCGGGCCCGGTGTTCATCACGGTGGCCATGGTGCTTTTTGCCTTCACGACGCTGATCGGCAACCTCTATTACGTGGACAATGCCCTCAACTATATTGTGGGCCGCGTGCCTGCCCGGGAATTTATGGTGCTTTTCCGCATCAATGCCATGATTGTCATTTTCATCGGCGCCGGCCAGAGCATTGATCTGGTGTGGAACCTGGCGGATGTGCTGATGGGGCTGATGGCGCTGATCAACCTCCCGGTGATCCTGATCCTGGCCCGTCCGGCGCTGGATGCCATGAAGGATTACGCCGCTCAGCGCAAAGCGGGAAAAAACCCTGTTTTCAAAGCCAAGCACATTGGCCTGGAGGGAAAAACCGAATACTGGCAGTGACAAAAGAGGACGCATATGCGTCCTCTTTTTTTGTGAAAAATTTCAGGGCATGTTTGCAGTAAATTTACAAAAACTACTTGAAACGCGAAACGAAACCGTATAATATAGTTTTCGAAATTAAATTCAACGCTGAACCGGGAAACCGGAGAACCGAGGAGATACGTTATGCGAACAGCGTCCATTGCAAATCAAGATTGTCTGAACAGACTCCGTTCCGTGCGAAAGGCCCGCTTTCGGGCCATGAACGAGCCGCCTCATCTGACACTGGCGGAGGAGATTTTCAACGCCGTAAGCCACGGCGCGGGGGCCCTGGTGGCGGTGGCGGGAATGGTGCTGCTGCTGGTGCAGTCGGATACGGGGATGAAGATCCTGGCCTCCTGTGTGTACGGCATCAGCCTGATCTTCATGATGACCATGAGCAGTGTCTACCATGCCATGCGCTCCGGGTCCACCGCCAAACGGGTGTGCCGCCGGTTTGACTATGTGTCCATCTATCTGCTGATCGGCGGCACGTTTGCCCCGGTGCTTCTGGTGTATGTGGGAGGGGTTCTGGGCGTCACGCTGTTTTGCGTGCAGTGGGGCGTGATTTTGCTGGGTGTGACGGCGGTGGCCGTGCTGGGGCCGGGCCGCTGGCGTCCGCTGCATTACACGCTTTACTTCCTCATCGGTTGGAGCGGGCTGATGTTTATCCCGGATTTCTGGCAGAACAACCGCCTGCTGCTGTGGTTTATCCTGCTGGGCGGCATCGCTTATACTCTGGGGATGATCCCCTTTGCCCGGAGCAAAAAGTACGATCACTGTGTCTGGCATCTGTTCGTGCTGGCGGGAGCCGCGCTGCAGTGGCTGGGAATCTATTTTTGCATTTATTAAAAAGAAAAAGTAAGCTGCCGCGGGAAATTTCCCACGGCAGCTTGTTTCTTGTAAGCAGAACGGTTTATTTGGTACCGAAGATCCGGTCACCCGCGTCACCAAGGCCCGGCACAATGTAGCCGTGCTCATTGAGCCGCTCGTCCACGGCGCCGCAGTAGATGTCCACGTCCGGGTGGGTCTCCTGAATGTGGCGGATGCCCTCCGGCGCGGCCAGCAGCACCATGAGCTTGATATTCCGGCAGCCCC
>ENA-OPBO01002012-OPBO01002012.1-human-gut-metagenome-genome-assembly--contig:-NODE-2012-length-12952-cov-6.507793_pt1 | contig 12952 bp, 13 predicted proteins | sample MGYA00241071_ERZ501458 | MGnify/ENA primary metagenome ERZ501458 (study PRJEB25962, sample SAMEA2042509) | human gut metagenome | biome: human gut; feature: human-associated habitat; material: faeces...
GGGTTGCGCTCGTTGCGGGACTTAACCCAACATCTCACGACACGAGCTGACGACAGCCATGCACCACCTGTCTAGGCTCCTCTCGGCCACGGCGTTTCCGCCGCTTCACCTAGATGTCAAGCCCTGGTAAGGTTCTTCGCGTTGCTTCGAATTAAGCCACATGCTCCGCTGCTTGTGCGGGCCCCCGTCAATTCCTTTGAGTTTTAGCCTTGCGGCCGTACTCCCCAGGCGGGACACTTAATGCGTTAGCTGCGGCACGGAGGGACTCTCCCCCCACACCTAGTGTCCATCGTTTACGGCTAGGACTACCAGGGTATCTAATCCTGTTCGCTCCCCTAGCTTTCGCTCCTCAGCGTCAGTTGTGGCCCAGAAGGCCGCCTTCGCCACCGGTGTTCTTCCAAATATCTGCGCATTCCACCGCTACACTTGGAATTCCGCCTTCCCCTACCAAACTCAAGTCCGCCGGTATCGGGAGCGGGCGGGGGTTGAGCCCCCGGATTTGACTCCCGACCTAACGGACCGCCTACGAGCGCTTTACGCCCAATGAATCCGGATAACGCTCGCCCCCTACGTATTACCGCGGCTGCTGGCACGTAGTTAGCCGGGGCTTCTTCTGCAGGTACCGTCACCTTGCGGCCTCGTCCCTGCTGAAAGCGGTTTACGACCCGAAGGCCTTCATCCCGCACGCGGCGTCGCTGCGTCAGGCTTTCGCCCATTGCGCAAGATTCCCCACTGCTGCCTCCCGTAGGAGTCTGGGCCGTGTCTCAGTCCCAATCTGGCTGGTCGGTCTCTCAACCCAGCTACCCATAATCGCCTTGGTGGGCCGTTGCCCCACCAACTAGCTAACAGGCCGCGGGCCCATCCCTCGCCGTCTGGGCTTTCCCGGACCCGCCATGCGGAGGGTCCGGAGTATCCGGTATTATCCACGGTTTCCCGAGGCTGTCCCGGTGCGAGGGGCAGGTTGCCCACGTGTTACTCAGCCGTTCGCCACTTTATACACACCCGAAGGTGCTTTAACCGTTCGACTTGCATGTGTTAGGCGCGCCGCCAGCGTTCATCCTGAGCCAGGATCGAACTCTCCGTTCAAATGCCAGGCGGCTGAAGCCGCCTTACAGTGTGAGTGGTCGGTCCGTCCCGTCCATAGATCCCGCTGATCTCGGATTCGCTGAAATTGACGTCTCTGACGTGGCGTCAGAGTTCGAAATTTCGCTTGTCTGTCTTCGTCGATCTCTCGATCGCAGTATCCGGTTTTCAAGGTTCGCCGCGCTGGTCGGGGGCGCCTGCCCCGTCGCTGCGCGGGGATTAACTATACGCACCCGGCGGCCCCGCGGGGGCGGGAATCGCGAGGTTCACGTTTCCTCCACAATTTGAGGATGGACCCCGTCCTATATGCCTCGCCTCACGACGCTGCACGCTGCGGTGAGCAGCTCGTCTCTGTCCTGCTTCGTCGGCGCCTCCGCGTACACCCGAACCACGGAGCTCGTCCTCGAAGGGCGAACGAGCACCCAGGAGTCGTCGTCGAACTGCAGCCTCAGGCCGTCCGCATGAGAGACCTCAACGGGACTTCTCCCTGCCAGCTCCCCGGGATTGAGCCCCGGAAGGACGTTTCTGAACGCCTGGGTCGACGCCGCGTCGAGCCTGAGGTCACGTCGCGCATAGCACATCGTCCCCACGGACCCCTCGAGCTCCTCGGCCATTGTCGACACAGACTTGCCCGAGCGCGCCACCATCTCAACGGCGAGCAGGGCAACGAGCAGTCCGTCCCGCTCCCGCAGATGCGTGGGCACGCAGACGCCCCCGTACTCCTCGACCCCCATGATCACGTCAGCGTCGAGCACCTCTCTATATATCCTCGAGAAGCCGACCGGCACCGACGTGATGCTGCAGCCGAGGCGCAGCGCCTCGCGCGCTATGCACGCCGAGCACGTGAGCGTCGTCACGACGCGCCCGTGAATCCCGTGACCCATCACGAGGTCGCCCAGCAGCATCGGAACCAGAACGCGTGCAGGGAGGAGCCGTCCTCGCTCGTCTATGACGGCAGCGCGGTCGGCATCTCCGTCGAGGGCGATGCCCATGTCGGCCCCCTGCGCCACAACGGCCTGCTCGCACGCATCAACCCACGGCTCTACCGGGTCGGGGTGAATGCCCCCGAAGTCCTCGCGCGGTTCGACATGCATCTCCACCACATCGCACCCAAGGTCTCTCAGCAGGCGCGCGAGGTGCGTGGTGCCCGACCCATACATGGCGTCAACGACCACGCGCGGGGCCCGCCGCGCGATGGCGCCACCATCCACGACCGAGGCGAGCTCCTTCAGGTAGGGCCCAACGAGATCGCACTCCTCGAACGCGCCGCGCGACTCCGGAGGGGCAAGCGAAATTGCCTGTTCGACCTCGTCGAGGAAGCGCCTTGAGACCGGCCCCCCGTCCACCCCGCGAACAAGAAGCCCGCCGTACTCGCACGAGAGCTCGCTCGCCGTGAGCATGATCGCGCCGCACGCCTGCTCGTCGCGCGCGCAGCTCCAGCCCACCGTCGCCGTGGGGCACGCAACGTCCGACACGCGCACGACAAGGCCATACGAGGAGAGAATCCCCGCCGCGAGCCGTGCGAGCTCGCGCGACTCGTGGCGGGTGTCAAAGCCCACATATACGACCGTCCCCGGCGCGGCGTCCGACCAGACGAGCCCAAGACCGTCCGCAACGCGAGCGACGCCCTCGGCGTCGAACCCGTCCTCGTAGCGCGCCCTCCAGCCGTCGCTCCCGAAACGGATGATGTCGCCCCTCCTATCCAAGAACCGCCGTGCCCTTCTCGCCAAACTCCTCGCGGAACGCCTCGCTGAAGGAGGGGTCCTCGAGGGCCATGCGGGCGTTCGTGGCTGCCCAGGCGGCCGGGGTGCCGGTATCGCAGCCCTCTGCGGGGTCGACGACGAGCGCGTACATCTCCTCCTCGGCGAGCAGGCGCTCCATGGCGTCGGTCAGCTGGATCTCATTGCCGGCTCCGGGGCCCTGCGTCGCAAGCAGCTCCATGATACGCGGGGAAAGCAGGTAGCGGCCCACGATGAAGAGATGCGAGGGAGCATACTCCGGGCGGGGCTTCTCGACGAGCCCCGTGACCTTCCAGACCGCGCCCTCCTGCTCGCCCTCGGCCTCAGTGCCCGGGAGGCACCCCACGCACTCGCCCGCGATGATTCCGTAGCGGCTCACCTGGTCTGCGGGCACGGGCGCGACGGCAATGACCGAGGCGCCGCCGCGCTCGCGGGAGACCTCGGCCATGCGGACGCACATCTGGCGATCGGGAACGAAGTAGTCGCCAAGAAGGACGAAGAACGGGTCGCGGTCGATCTCGTCGGCAGCCTGGAGGACGGCGTGGCCAAGGCCGCGGGCCTCGTCCTGATAGACGAACGAAACGGGAAGCGTCGAGGCCTCGTGGACGCGGGCGGCCTCTGCGGTCTTGCCACGCTTGCGCAGCGTTGACTCGAAGGCGTGGTCAACGGAGAAGTAGGACTCGATCTGCGGCTTCTCGTGAGAGTTGACGATGACCACGCCGTCGACGCCCTCCGGCTCGAGGGCCTCCTCGACCACGTACTGGATGACGGGCTTATCGAGCACAGGGAGGAGCTCCTTGGGAGTGCACTTGGTCGCGGGGAGGAAGCGCGTCCCGAGACCGGCGGCGGGGATGATTGCCTTCATGGGGTTTCCCTTCGGTAGGTTCGTTGCGGCGCCGCCCGACCCAGTCCGGCGGCACAAGAAACATACCCCATCGGGCCACTGACGGAACGTCCTTCTCTGCAAGCGGACGAAGAAGCGCGCCCTCCGCAGAGGAGGGCGCGCAAGCCACACAGTGAGTTCACATGTCTGGAGATGCCGTGCAGTTAGTTTGGGACGTCGATGCCCTGTCGCTCAAGATAGGAGATGAGCCGCTCCATCGTGTCCTCGGACAGGACGTGCTCCATGAGGCACGCCTCCTGGTCGGCGACCTCCGGCTCGACGCCGAGGTCCGACTCGAGAAACGTCCTGAGCGCCCGATGCGCCCGCCACACAACGGCGGCGTAGCGGCGGCCCTTCTCGGTCAGCGTCACGCGACCGTAGCGGTTCTGCGCGACCATGTCGGTCTCCTTGAGCATGGAGAGCGCCTTGTTCACGCTCGCCTTGGAGACTCCCAGCTGCTCGGCAACGTCCACGGAGCGGACGGAGCCGTCCGCAGAGCCCCCCTCGGTGGACAGGCGGTAGATCGCCTCAAGATAGTCCTCCCCCGCGCGGGTGAGGGCGTGGTCGCCCTGGACGCCGTTGTTAATCATGTGGTCTCCCATTTCCTACGTAGCTGCGGGGCCTAGAGGTCGTCGTCCTCGCACTCGATGCTCGTGCGCCGCACGCGCGCGCCCAGCGATGCGAGCTTCTCGACAAAGCCCTCGTACCCGCGGTCGATATGATGGATGCCCGAGACGGTGGTGATGCCGTCGGCCACGAGGCCAGCCATGACGAGAGCCGCTCCTCCGCGCAGGTCGGGGGACTTCACCTGCGCCCCGGAGAACCCGTCGACGCCATGGACAATCGCATGATGGCCCTCGATCGTGATGTTCGCGCCCATGCGAGAGAGCTCGCTCGCAAGCATGAAGCGGTTCTCGAAAACGTTCTCCGTGATGATGCAGCTCCCCTTGGCAAGGGCGAGCAGGCACATGGTCTGCGCCTGCATGTCCGTGGGAAACCCGGGGAAGGGAAGCGTCTGGATGTCGGTCGGAACGAGCGGGCGCTCGCGCCAGGCGGTGCAGACGCGCTCGCCGCACTCAATCCTCACGCCCATCTGCTCGTACTTTCTGAGGACGAGCCCGAGGTGCTTGGGCTCAAACCCGCGAACGGTCACGGGATCGCCGGTGAGAGCGCCGATGGCCAGGAAGGTCCCGGCCTCGATGCGGTCGCCCACGACCTTGTGCGTGACCGGGCGGAGCTCGGAGACCCCCTCGATTTCGATGACGGGAGAGCCGGCACCGCTGATCTTGGCACCCATCTCGTTCAGCAGGTTGGCGAGGTCAACGATCTCAGGCTCGCGAGCCGCATTGTCGATGGTGGTGACGCCCTCGGCGAAGACCGACGCCATCATGAGGTTCTCGGTGGCACCGACGCTCGCAAAGGAGAGCGTGACGGTCTCGCCCTTGAGGCCGTGCGGGGCGCTCGCGTGGATGTTGCCGTGGTCGACCTTGAACTCGACCCCGAGCGCCTCGAGGCCGAGGATGTGCATGTCGATCTTGCGCGCGCCGATGTTGCAGCCGCCCGGCATGGCGACGACCGCCTTGCCAAAGCGGGAGAGCAGCGGCCCTAGGACGGCAGTCGAGGCTCGCATTTGGGCAACGAGGTGGTAGGGAGTCTCCCACGAGTCGACGGTCGAGGTGTCGATCTTGAGCTCGTGCTCGTTCACGACCTCAATCGTGGCGCCGATGTTCTTGAGCACCTTCCCCATGACGTGGACGTCTGCGATGTTGGGGACATTGGTGAGCGTGGTCACGCCGGGCGCCATGATGGTCGCGGCCATGAGCTTGAGGGCCGAGTTCTTGGCCCCCTCGACGCGCACCTCGCCCGTGACGCGATGCCCACCCTCAATCTGAATGACGTCCATGAGGCCTCCGTGCTAGCGCTGGCCCGAAGCCGAGCCCTTGGTGACTTGCTTGAGCAAAAGGTTACACCACCGGACCTTGCTCTCGTAGTAGGCGCGGCGGTGATCGCCCTCCTCAACCTGGTCGAGATGCTCGAGGGCCAGCTCGCGCGTCTCGCGAACCTTGTCCGCGTCGATGTCGTCGACGCGGCGGGCGTGGTCGGCGAGGATGATGACGCCGTCGTCGTCAATCTCGGCATAGCCGCCGGAGACGACGACGTCATACTCGTGGCCGCCGTCGCTCTGGAGGGCGGTGATGCGAACGACGCCGTCCCCGAGCGCGACGATCTCGGCCGCGTGGCCCGGCCAGACGCCGAGCTCCCCGGCATACGTGACGAGGATGAGGTGGTCGACGGGCCCGTCGAACATGAGCCCGTCAGGCCGCACGAACTGGCAGTTGAGCTCAGCCATCTCGCTCCCCTAGCCCTTTGCCCCGCCGGACATCGCGGCCGCCCTCTGGCGGACGTCCTCGATCGTGCCCGCGAAGCGGAACGCCTGCTCGGGCAGGTCGTCGCACTTGCCGTCGACAATCTCGGCGAAGGAGCGCACCGTATCCTCGACGGTCACGTAGGTGCCGGGGTTGCCGGTGAACTTCTCAGCCACATGGAAGGACTGCGAGAGGAACTGCTGGATCTTGCGCGCGCGGGACACGACGTTCTGCTGCTCCTCGGAGAGCTCGTCCATGCCGAGAATGGCGATGATGTCCTGCAGGTCGGAGTACTCCTGGAGCGTCTCCTGCACCGCCATGGCCACGCGGTAGTGCTCCTCGCCCACGATCGAGGGGTCGAGCGCGGAGCTCGAGCTCGCAAGCGGGTCCACGGCCGGGTAGATGCCGAGGTCCGTGATCGCGCGCGAGAGGACCGTCGTGGCGTCGAGGTGCGTGAACGTGGTGGCAGGCGCCGGGTCCGTGAGGTCGTCAGCGGGAACGTAGACGGCCTGGACCGAGGTGATCGACCCCTCCTTGGTGGAGGTGATGCGCTCCTGGAGCTCGCCCATCTCGGTGGCCAGCGTGGGCTGGTAGCCAACGGCCGACGGCATGCGGCCGAGAAGGGCCGAGACCTCGGAGCCCGCCTGGGAGAAGCGGAAGATGTTGTCGATGAACAGCAGCACGTCCTGGCCCTGGTCGCGGAAGTACTCCGCGGTGGTGAGGCCGGCCAGCGCCACGCGCATGCGCGCTCCGGGCGGCTCGTTCATCTGGCCGTAGACCAGGCAGGTCTTCTCGATGACGCCCGATTCGCTCATCTCGAGGTAGAGGTCGGTGCCCTCGCGGGTGCGCTCGCCGACGCCCGTGAAGACCGAGGTGCCGCCGTGCTGCTGAGCGAGGTTGTTGATGAGCTCCTGGATGAGGACCGTCTTGCCAACGCCCGCGCCGCCGAACAGGCCCGTCTTGCCGCCGCGGACGTAGGGCTCGAGAAGGTCGATGGCCTTGATGCCGGTCTCGAAGATCTCCGTCTGCGTGGTGAGCTCGTCAAAGGCGGGCGCGGGGTGGTGGATCGGGTAGTACTGGACGTCGTCGGGGGTCTCCTTGCCGTCGACCGGCTGGCCCATGACGTTCCAGACGCGGCCGAGCGTGGAGGGGCCGACGGGCATCATCATGGGATGGCCGGTGTCGCGCACCTTGAGGCCGCGCGTGAGGCCGTCGGTCGAGGACATGGCCACGGTGCGGACGACGCCGCCCGGCAGCTGCGACTCGACCTCGAGAACCGTGCTCACATGGCCGACGGGAGTGTCGCCCTCGACGGTGAGCGCGGTGTAGACGCTCGGGACCTGCCCCTCGAACTGAACGTCAACGACGGGCCCGACAATGCGGACGACCGTGCCCACGCCCACGGAGCGGTTGAGCTTGTTGTAGGCCGCCTCCTCGAGCGCGGAGCGCGGCTCCAGGTTCTTCTCTGACATCAGTAGTCCTCCAATGCGGACGCGCCGCCGATGATCTCGTTGAGCTCGGTGGTGATGGCGCCCTGGCGCTCACGGTTGTACGTGCGTGCGAGCGAGTCCAGGACCTCCTTGGCGTTGTCGGTCGCGGACTGCATGGCGCGGCGGCGCGCACCGTGCTCCGCGGCGGCGGAGTCGAGCAGGGCGTGGAAGATGACCGTCCTGAAGTAGGCCGGCATGAGGTGCCCCAGAACCTCCTCGGGAGAGGGGTCAAACGCGAAGTCCGTGTGCTCGCGCACGCCCACCGTCGAGAGCGCCTCGCGCTCGCGCGGCTTGTTGGGCATCGTGAGCTGCTCCTTGGTGAGCGGGAGCAGCTGCTCGGTCACCTGCGTCTGCTCCACGCGGTTCTTAGCGTGCCAGTAGTAGAGCACCACGCGGTCGATGGCCCCCGAGGCATAGCCGTCCATGACGTAGGAGGCGATGCGGTCCGCCTGGTCCATGTTCGGCTCCGAGGAGATGCCGACGAACGACATCACGGGGGCCGTCTTGCGGTACGTGAAGTACTCGGTGGGCTTGCGCCCGCAGGTTATGACGGACGAGGAGACCCCGCGCGCCGCGAGCTCCGCCATCTCGTGCTCGACCGCGCGCTGGGGCAGGATGTTGAACCCGCCCGCGAGGCCGCGGTCGGACGCGATGAGGATGAACAGGACGTGCCTCTCCTCGGCATGCTTCGCCAGGAGCGGCTGCGAGGCGTCAAACCCCGCGGCGGCAACGTTGGCGAGCATGCGCGTGATGGCGTCCTTGTAGGGCTCCGCCTCCTCGGCCCTCGTAAGCGCCTTGCGAATCCGCGCGGTGGAGATCATCTCCATCGTGCGCGTGATCTGCATGGTGCTCTGGATCGAGGAGCGGCGCCTCTGTATCTCGCGCAGGTTAGCCATCGGGCATTACTCCTGACCGAGCGAGGGCGCGCCGGCGTGGTCGACCGTCGGCTCGGCGTTCTTCTCGACGTCCTCGCGCACCTTGTTGGGGTGCTCCTTGAGAAACTCCGCCTTGAAGTGGGCGATGTGCGTGCGCAGGCGGTGCTGCTGGTCCTCGCCGATCTTGCCCTCGAGCAGCGAGTCGCGCAGGCGCGGGTGGCGCTCAGCCATGTAGCGGGCGAGCCCGTCGCGGAACAGGTTGACGTTGCCGAGGTCGATGTCGTCGAGGAAGTCCTCCTTGGCGGCAAAGATGGCGATGATCTGGTCGCGCACGTCAAGCGCCGAGTAGCGCTGCTGCTTGAGCAGCTCCATCATGTGGGCGCCGTGGTTGAGCTGGTACTGCGTCGTGGCGTCGAGGTCGGAGCCAAACTGCGAGAAGGCCTGCTTCTCGCGGTAGGCCGCCAGGTCCAGACGCAGCGTGCCCACGACCTGCTTCATGGCCTTGACCTGCGCGTCGCCACCGACGCGCGACACCGAGATGCCCACGTCGACCGCAGGGCGCTGGCCCTGGAAGAAGAGGTTGGACTGCAGGTAGATCTGGCCGTCCGTGATGGAGATCACGTTCGTGGGGATGTAGGCGGAGACGTCGCCCTCCTGCGTCTCGATGATCGGGAGCGCCGTGAGCGAGCCGCCGCCGTTGGCGTCGGAGAGCTTGCAGGCGCGCTCGAGCAGGCGCGAGTGCAGGTAGAAGATGTCGCCGGGGTAGGCCTCGCGTCCGGGCGGACGGTGCAGCGTCAGCGACATCTGACGGTAGGCCACCGCCTGCTTGGAGAGGTCGTCGTAGACCACGAGGACGTGTCCGCCGGGGTGCTCGGCGTCCGCGGGGTTGCCGTGCTCGTCGTTGTACATGAAGTACTCGCCGATGGCGGCGCCCGCCATGGGGGCGATGTACTGCATCGGGGCGGAGTCGGCGGCCGTGGCGGCCACGATGACCGTCTTGTCCAGGACGCCGCGCTGCGAGAGGGACTCGCGGATCGTTGCGACCGTGGAGGCCTTCTGGCCGATGGCCACGTAGATGCAGATCATGTCGGTATTGCGCTGGTTGACGATGGCGTCGATGGCGATTGCCGTCTTGCCCGTCTTGCGGTCGCCGATGATGAGCTCACGCTGGCCGCGTCCGATGGGCACCATCGCGTCGACGGCGAGCAGGCCCGTCTGGACGGGCTCGCACACCGGCTGGCGCTCCATGATGCCGGGGGCCTTGAACTCGATGGGGCGGCGGTGGGTGGTGTTGATGGGGCCGAGGCCGTCGATCGGCTGGCCGAGCGGGTTCACCACGCGGCCGAGCATCGCGTGCCCGACCGGGATGTCCATGACGCGGCCGGTGGTGCGGCACTCGTCACCCTCCTTGATGTCCTCGACATCGCCGAAGAGGACGGCGCCGACCTCGTCGCGGTCGAGGTTCTGGGCGAGGCCGAAGACGTCGCGCCCGGTGAGAGAGCTCGTGAACTGGAGAAGCTCACCGGCCATGGCGGTCTTGAGGCCCGAGACATGCGCGATGCCGTCTCCGACCTCGGTCACGACGGAGGCCTCCTGGCGGTCGACCGTGGCGCTGATGGAAGCGAGCTCCCTGCGGAGGGTGTCCATGATCTTCTGCGAGCTGATGGAGTCCGTCACTTCTCCTCACCTCCAATGAACGAAGAGGAAAGCGTCTTTCTGATGTTTGCGAGCTGGGCGCGGACCGAGGCATCGTAGCGCTTGCCGCGCACCTCGAGCATGATGCCGCCGATGATGCCGGGGTCCACGCGCTCGACGAGGTAGACGGGGGCGTCAAGGTCACGCTCGGCCTTGCTGAGCACCTTGGCGCGCAGCGCCTCGTCCATGGGGACGGCCGTGGTGACCGTCACCGAAACCGTCCGGTCCTCGGCGTCGAGCAGCTCCTTGTACTGCTTGGCCACCTCCGCCACGAGGTCGAGGTCGTCCTCTCGCTGCATCGCGGCAAGGGTCTCCAGAACCTCGGGGGAGAACTTCTTGGCGTGCTGCCACTGGACGAGGTCGGCGTTGGCGCGCCCCTCGGAGCGGGCCGCCTCTATGAGCGCCCGGGTGTAGGCCTCGACCCTGTCGGCGTCGGAGCGCTTAGTTGCCATTTGAGGTGCCCACTTCCGCGAGGTACTTCTCAGCAAGGCGACGCTGCTGCTCCTCGGTGAGGTCGTTGCCGATGATCTTGCTCGCGATCTCCACGGAGAGGTCCACCACGGAGCCGGAGAGCTCGATCATGGCCTTGTGACGCTCGGAGCTCACGGCGCCATGCGCCTTGGCGATGATGTCAACGGCCTCCTTCTGGGCCTTGGCGAGGATGCGCGAGCGCTCCTCCTCGGCCTCCTTCTTCGCCTTGGCGACGATGGCCTCGGCCTCGCGGTGCGCCTCGACGATCTTCTCGTCATAGGCACGGGCCTGCTCGGCGGCCTCGACCTTGGAGCGCTCGGCGGCGTCGAGGTCGGACTGGATCTTCTCCTGGCGCTTCTCCATCATCTGGAGCACCTGCGGCCAGACGAGCTTGGCAAGGACGGCCCAGATGATGAGGAAGGCGATGAGGGCCGGGACGAACTCGGCCACCTTGGGAATGAGGATGTCGGCGCCGACCGCGGACTCCTCTGCGAGCGCCACCGTCGGCATCGCCATCAGCGCGAGGGAGATGCCCCCGGAGAAGGCCGCGGCCGAGGCGGCTCTGTGTGCGGTGTTCTTCATGCGTGCCTCCAACTCGCTCGTGCGACAGCCCTTACTTGACGATGAGGCTGACGACGAAGCCGATGAGGGCGAGCGCCTCGACGAACGCCGAGCCCAGGATGAAGACCGTGAAGAGACGGCCCTGGACCTCGGGCTGGCGAGCCATGCCCTGAGCGACACCGCTGGCGGCAAGGCCGATGCCGATGCCCGCGCCGATAACGCCGAGACCATAACCAACGACACCGAGAGCTCCCACTGTTCCTCCTTTGACATCCGCCCCGCGCTCCTGTCGCGCACGTTGGGGCGAGTTCAAACCAAACGTACTATGCACTGCGGGCGTGCCCGCGAGTTGCCGCTGCTACTCCTCGTCCGACTCCGCGATCTGGATGTAGACCGCAGAGAGCAGGGCGAAGACATATGCCTGGATGGCGGCGACCATGATCTCCACCACGTAGATGACGAGCAGGATGCCGACCCACAGCACGGACGCGCCGGCCTGGATCGCCGTGGCCACGGAGAAGGCCTGAATCATCGGCTCGAAGAAAAGAGAGGCCAGAATCGCAAAGGTGCCCATGACGACGTGGCCCGCGAAGAGGTTGCAGAAGAGTCGGACGGCGAGCGTGATGAGGCGAAGGATCGTGGAGAAGACCTCGATGAGCCACACCAGCGCGTTGAGCGGGAAGGAGACCCCCTCCGGGGCGAGGCTCTTGACGTAGCCGAGCGCGCCCTTCTTCTTGATGCCGCACACGATGAAGTAGACGAACGAGCAGAGCGCGAGCGCGGCCGTCGTGGAGATGGTGCCCGTGCCCGGCTTGCAGCCCGGGATGATGCCCACGATGTTGTTGGCGAGCACCACGAGGAAGATCGACGCGATGAACGGGAAGTGGCGCTTCCAGGACTCGCCGAGCAGCCCCTTGCACATGTCGTCGCGGACAAACTCGACGAGGTACTCCATGCCGTTCACGAAGACGCCCTTGGGAACAAGACCGGCCGCCTGACGCTTCTTAAACGCAAAGAGCACGACGAGCATCAAGACGATGGCCACGGCAAACCAGAACGAGTACTGCGTGAATCCGGCGACGTCGAGATTGCCGAAGATTGCCTGGGACTTAAAGCTCCCGACGAGCTCGTTGACCTCTTCGCCCAGGCTGTCCAGCGGATTGCCCACGCTCATCCTTCCCTTCTATGCGGGGAACGGCCGTTGGCCGCCCTCCAGGCGCGAATCGCCTCGACCGCCCAAAAGAGCAGGAACGAGCCGACCAGCGCACAACCGAACTCCAAGAAGCCTGCGTTCGTGGCAGCATACACCACGAGCAGGACAACGGTAAGCACGAGAAACGACATGCTTACCGCCGCGAGGCCAGCGGCGAGCGACGCCCCATGGCCTCCCCTCAGAGCCCGCTCGAACAGCACCGCAGGCGCGACACACCCAAGAAGACCGAAGAGCGCGCCGGAGGCGATGGCGACCTGAGATTCCAAGCGCGCGCCTCCCGTCCGAGCGAATTAAGGACATTCGAAGTCTAGCGCGACCGCGAAATAGGTCAAGCAGCGCCCATCCCGCCCCCAATTCGTCACATTCCGGAGAGCGCGGGGGCGAGCGCGTGGTTCTTCTCGCGGCGTTTGCGGGTGCTCCCGCGGCGGTCGTGCGGGCGCTCTGGCGCTTTGACGTGGTCCTTCTCGCCGATTAACGCGCATAATCTGCTTCTAGGTTATATATCTGCAGATGAATTTCTGGCGTTTGTCAGATTTTGTGCGTTAATCGCGGGGTGCCGAGACCGCAGCCGCCGCC
>ENA-OPBO01002013-OPBO01002013.1-human-gut-metagenome-genome-assembly--contig:-NODE-2013-length-12940-cov-2.641676_pt1 | contig 12940 bp, 10 predicted proteins | sample MGYA00241071_ERZ501458 | MGnify/ENA primary metagenome ERZ501458 (study PRJEB25962, sample SAMEA2042509) | human gut metagenome | biome: human gut; feature: human-associated habitat; material: faeces...
TTTATTATAAGTCTTAAAACATCCTCAAGATCAGAATCATCAAATAATATTGGAACAATTTGGTCCATAACTTCACTAACTTTTGTTTGTGTTAGTATTTCTTCATTAAAAAATGTTACATCTTCTGATGAAATTACAATTTTTGAAATAGAAATAAGACCTCTAACTTTGTCATTTTCATCGAGAACAGGAATTGTTTGATAAGATCTATTTGATAAAACAATAATAGCATGTAAAAGTGTATCATTTTCTCTAACAACTGCAACTTCGCTAGCTGGAGTTATAATGTTTGCCGTAGGTTGATTAAATAATTTTTTTAGATTTTCCCCAATCATTTTTACTCCTTCTTAAAAAATAGCCTTTTGTCAAAACAAAAGGCATTATAGAGTATATTATGTAAGCACACCCAAGCTCGTAAATTAAAATCTATACGTTACTCAAACAGCCAGCTCATGATAGGTGACCTTACGGCACATAAGAAGATCTACTTAATGCTGCTACGTTCCCGTCCTGACATGGTTCATAGTTTCCTATTGCGTAAGACCCATCAATCAACACCGCTTATTTAAGGCAGACTATATATTTTAAAATCCTAACTTGGGAATTCAATCCTGCTATAGCGGATTGCAGGTTACAAGGCACCGCTAACTCCCCATCTAGTGCATGGCGGAGAGCAAGGGATTTGAACCCTTGATACACTATCAATGTATACACGATTTCCAATCGTGCTCCTTAAGCCACTCGGACAGCTCTCCATGCTTACAGATTAAAACTATACTTTAAAATTGAAAAATTTCAAATCAATTTAAAAATTAAAAAAATATTTTCACTATGGTATAATCTTTAGGGAAAGGAATTATTATGGCAAAAGCTTTATATAGAGAATATAGACCCCAAAAATTTTCTGATGTTTTGGGACAAGATAGGGTTGTAAATGTTTTAAAAAATCAAGTTAAGTCTGGGCAAATATCTCACGCATATTTATTTGCAGGAGAGAGAGGATGCGGAAAGACAACTTGTGCAAAAATTTTTGCTAAGGCAATTAATTGCCTTAATCCAATCGATTCATCTCCTTGTGGAGAATGTGAAAATTGTAAATCAATAGAAGAAGAATCAACAATGGACGTTGTTGAAATGGATGCAGCAAGCAATAGAAGAATTGACGATATTAGAAATTTAAAAGAAACAGTTGTTTATCCACCAAATAATTTAAAATACAAGGTTTATATTATTGACGAGGCTCACATGATTACAAGAGAGGCTTTTAATGCCCTATTAAAAATTATGGAAGAGCCACCAAGTCATTTGGTTTTTATTCTAGCAACAACAGAAATTGAAAAAATTCCAAAGACCATTTTGTCTAGAGTTCAAAAATTTGAATTTAGCAAAATTGGTAGAGAAGATATAATCAAACAAATTGATATAATTTTATCCGATAGAAATATTACAATCGAACAAGAGGCAAAAGAGCTTATTGTAAAAAAAGCAAAGGGTGCTATGAGAGATGCTCTTTCGATTTTAGATCAAGTTTTATCAATTGACAAAAATAATTTTACATTGAAAGATGTAGAAAACATTTTGGGCCTTGTTGATTTTGAATCATTGGATAAATTAATAGCTAATATAATTTCATATAATCAAAAAGATTCCTTGGACTTGCTTTTTGATTTAAGAAATAATAACAAAGATGACAAGGATATTTTAGATGGGCTTGTTGGATATTTTAGAGATATTATGATTTATAAGACAAGTCAAAATCAAAAATATATTGAAAATTTAGATTATTTGGATTTGATAAAGGAAAAAATAGAAAAAATCTCATCTGATAGGATAGTATCTTACTTGGAAATTTTAAATGATTATTCAAATAGGATGAAAATATCTGATAATTCAGCCTTGCTTATGGAAATGGCGATTTTAAGGCTAATTAATTTAAAAGATGATGAAAATATTTTATCAAGATTAAAAAAATTAGAAGAAAATAATTCTTCAAATTCAATAGATATTATAAATAAATTAGTGGATAAAAAATTTGAAAATATTAATCTGAATAATTTTATAAAAAATTCTAATCCTAGCCTAGATTATGAAAAAAAAGAAGAAAAAAATATTGAAAAGTTTGATGAAAATGAAAAAATATTTGAAGAAAAAAATAAGGATATAGAAAATAAAGAAATTGATAATAAGATTGAAGAAAATTTTGAAAATAAGCATAGTGATAATGAAGACATAAAAAGTGAAAAAACATTTGAAAATATAAGCTTAGATAAGGAAGAAGAAAATATTTTTTTAAATGAATTTACCTCATCTTGTTCACCTATTTTAAAAGTTTGGATAAGGGATGAAGGATTTAATTATGACATAAATGGTGACATTTTTACAATTTATTTTACTAATAATTTATATTATCAATTTTTAGAAGGCTCAAAAGCAAAAATTAAAGAAATTTTAAAAAATGTAAGTGGAAGAGATTTTACCATAAAGGTATCAAGTATTGACAAAAAAAAATCTAACAAGAATAATAGTATAAGAGAATCAAAAAATGATTCGAATGATGATGTGATGAAAAAACTAGAAAAAGTTTTTGGAAATAATTTAATAATTGAAGAATAAAGGAGTAAAAAATGGCAAGAGGCGGATTCCCAGGCGGCGGAAATATGAATAGCATGATGAAAAAAGTACAAAAAATGCAACAAGAAATGGCAAGAACCCAACAAGAAATTGAAGAAAAAGAATTTTCTTCAACAGCTGGTGGTGGAGTAATAGAAGCTGTTGTTAATGGAAAAAAAGAAGTTGTCAAAATTAAAATTGATGAAGATGTTGTAGATCCTGAAGATACAGAAATGTTAGAAGATCTTGTTGTTGCAGCAATAAATGATGCTTTGAAAAAAGCAGATGAATATAGTCAAAAAGAAATGGGAAAATTAACAGGCAATATTAATATTCCTGGATTGATGTAATGAGTTTATATCCTGAAAGTTTAAATAAATTAATAGAACAATTTCAAAAGTTACCAACTATCGGCAAAAAAAGTGCAGAAAGACTTGCTATGAGTATTGTTGGAAGAGATTTAGAAAGCGTAGAAGAATTTTCAAAATCTTTACTAGAAGTAAAATCCAAAATTCATCCTTGTAAAATTTGTGGAAATTTAACTGAAGATGAAATTTGTGGAATTTGTAAAGATATTTCGAGAGAAGAAAATACAATTTGTGTAATAGAAGATGTTAGAAATCTATATGCAATTGAAAAATCCTCAGTATATCATGGCAAATATCATATTTTGGGAGGTCTTATTTCTCCTTCTGATAATGTAAAAGCTGAAGATTTATCTATCGATAAATTATTAGATAGGATTGATAAGGAAGATATAAAAGAAGTTATTTTAGCTATTTCATCAACGATAGAAGGAGAAACAACTAGCTTATTTTTGGCACATTTATTAGAAGGAAAAAATGTAAAGGTATCGAAAATAGCATCAGGAATTCCTGTTGGCTCAAATTTAGAATATTTTGACCAATTGACATTGGAAAGAGCTTTGGAAGATAGAAGAGAAATTTAATTATATTAGAAATTTCTAGATAATTTGTGATATAATATAAAAAGAAATAGAGATAAGTTTTTAAATGAAATTTATCTAATAATTATTTGAAAAACTTATAAAATTTAGTGGAAAAATTTAAAGCTGAATATAAAACTTAACAAAACCATCCTTATTAGGGTGGTTTTTAAATCTTAAAGGAGAATGAAATGGCAAAATATGATGTGAAGTCAAAAAATGCAGAAGAATTTATCAATCATGAAGAAATTCTTGAATCATTAGATTATGGAAGGGATCATAAAAATGACAGGAAATTAATTAAAGAAATATTAGAAAAGGCAAAAAAAGCTCACGGACTTAGTCACAGAGAAGCCTTTGTTTTGCTTTCTTGTCAAGAAGAAGATTTAAATGAAGAAATTTTTTCATTGGCAAAAAAATTAAAGGAAAAATTTTATGGAAATAGGATAGTTTTGTTTGCACCTTTATACCTGTCAAATTATTGTGTAAATGGTTGTTTGTATTGCCCATATCATGCAAAAAATAAAACAATTCCAAGAAGAAAATTGAGTCAAGATGAAATAAGAAAAGAAGTGATTGCACTTCAAGATTTAGGACATAAAAGACTAGCTCTTGAAACTGGTGAAGATCCAGTAAATAATCCAATTGAATATGTATTAGAATCAATCAAAACAATTTATTCAATCAAACACAAAAATGGATCTATAAGAAGGGTTAATGTAAATATAGCAGCAACAACTGAAGAAAATTATAAAAAATTATTGGACGCAGAAATTGGTACATATATTTTATTCCAAGAAACCTATAATAAGAAAAATTATGAATTGCTTCACCCAACAGGTCCAAAACACGATTATGATTATCATACAGAATCTATGGATAGGGCAATGAGTGCTGGAATTAATGATGTTGGTTGTGGAGTTTTGTTTGGTCTTCAATCTTATGAGTATGAATTTGTTGGTCTTTTAATGCATGCTGAACACTTGGAGACTAGATTTAATTGTGGACCACATACGATTTCTGTTCCAAGGGTTCAACCAGCAGATGATATAGACCCTAATGAATTTGACAATTCGTTGAGTGATGAAATGTTTGAAAAAATCGTAGCTTGTCTTAGACTTGCTGTTCCTTATACAGGAATGATAATATCTACAAGAGAATCTAAAAAAGTTAGAGAAAAAGTATTGGATCTTGGAATAAGCCAAATTTCTGGAGGATCAAAAACTACGGTAGGTGGTTATTCAGAAGATATTGGAGATGTTGAAGGATCTAACCAATTTGAACTTGCTGATAACAGGACCTTGGATGAAGTTGTTGATTGGTTATTAAATATGAATTATTTACCATCATTTTGTACAGCTTGCTACAGAGAAGGTAGGGTTGGAAAAGATTTTATGAAAATTGTAAAAGATCATGGAATTGGAAATATGTGCCAACCAAACGCCATTCTTACCTTGGATGAATATTTGACAGACTATGCAAGTGAAAAAACTAGAAAAGATGGTAGGGCCTTAATAAGTAGGGAAATAGAAAAAATTCAAAACCCAGACCTTCGTGCTAATACAAAAAAATGGCTTGATGAGATTAGGGATGGTAAAAGAGATATTCACGTATGATAGCATATAACTCAGAAAGACTTAGCCTTGCCTTATTGGGTAAGACTAATTCTGGAAAATCTTCATTTTTAAATTTTATAAGTGATCAAGATGTTTCTATTGTTTCAAGTCAAAAGGGAACTACAACAGATCCTATAAAAAAATCTATGGAAATTCATGATTTTGGTCCGGTTTTATTTTTTGATACAGCAGGATTTGATGATGATACAAATTTATATGAAAAAAGAATAGAAAAAACTAAAAAAGCCATAGAAAAGGCTGATATTTTGCTTTATTTTCTCTCAATAGATGATGAAATTAAAGAAATTTATGCTTTAAAGGAAAAATATGACAAGATAATTTTTATAGCTACTAAGCAGGATTTAGAAATTGGAAATGATTTGCTAGAAAAATTTAAAGATTTTTCTCCACTAGCTATAAATATAAAAAATAATCATGACAGGGAGAAATTTTTTGATAAGATTAAATCCACCTACAAAATTGAAGACAATTCTATAACAAAATCTCTTGTAAAAGAAAATGATTTAGTTTTGTTGATTATTCCTCAAGATGCTGAGGCTCCAAAATATAGGCTTATAAAACCTCAAGTTATGACTATTAGGGAAATTATAGATAAAAATGCAATTGCAGTTTCTACAAATCTTAAAAATTTAGAAAACACCCTAAATTCATTTAATAAAAAGCCAGACCTTGTTATAACAGACTCTCAATATTTTAAAGAAGTTTATAATATTTTGGATAAGGGCATAAGGCTCACTTCATTTTCTGTTTTATTTTCAGCCTTTAAGGCTGATATAAATTATTATATAGAATCAGTAAAAAAACTTGACCATGGTGCAAAAAACATACTAATTGCAGAAGCGTGCTCACATCCACCAATATCTGAGGATATAGGAACAGTTAAAATTCCAAAACTTTTGAAAAAAAGATACAAGGATATAGAAATCGACTTTCAAAGGGGAGAAGATTTTGAAAATATTGAAAAATATGACCTAATAATCCAATGTGGGGCTTGTATGTTTAATAAGAAATATGTGATGGAAAGAATCAAACAAGCTAAAGAAAAAAATATTCCTATGACAAATTATGGAATTGTTATAGCCTATCTAAATGGAATCTTAGATAAAATTTCAATATAAAAGCCTTGAGCTAAAGCTCAGGGCTTATTTTTTAATATATCCAAACTTATAGTGTAAAACTTTGAAGGATAAACTTTTTTATTATTTCTATTTTTTAAAGTTAAAATATATAGGCTATCTTTTGCCCTAGTAAGACCTACATAAAAAATTCTTCTTTCTTCTTCTAGTCTTTCAAAATAATTTTCTTCATCCATGATTAGTGGAAATTCATTTTTTATCAAATCAATTATAAAGACCTTATCATATTCTAATCCCTTAGAAGAATGGATGGTAGTTAAAGATAAATTTGTCTTTATTAAAGATTTGGATTTTTTTTCTAAAATTTTTATCTTTTCATAAACTTCATCTAAAGATTTACATGATTTAGTAAAGTATCTGAGACTTTCTATATAAATATCCTTATTTACGGTTTCTTCCATATATTTTCTGCTTTTCATATTTATATAAGAATTATAAGATAGACTTTTGTAGATGAAAGAAATTTTCTTTTCAAGCTTAAGCTTTCTAAGATGTTTTAATTTTTTCTCAATATTAAAAAGTGCATCCTTTTTGTAATCTTCAATGTCTCTATTTTCATAAAATTCAAAAACATTTTCATTTATTGCCTTATGGGATAAAGATTCAATATCATCTTTAGAAAGATAAGTTGAAATCTTATAGTAAATATCTGAGAAAATTTCTACATTATCAAAATCTTCAGAGAAATTAATTATATTAACCATATCGGTAAAAATTTTTGATTCAAAAAAATCTAAAATATTTGAATTTATAGAAAAATCAATATTTTTATCTAATAAATAAGAACTTAGAGAGATAGCAGAAATATTATTTCTAAATAAAATACCAGTTTTTTTATTATCTAAATTTTCAGTTATATAGTCATATTGCTTGGTAAAATTCTTAAACTCTTTTAATTTTATCTGATCATCAAAGTCCCTACTTAGCTTATAGGTTTTTTTATACCTATTTTTGTTTTGAGATATAAAATAACTTGCCAATGAAATGATTTTTTTCCCGGACCTATGGTTTGTATCAAGACTAATTATTTTTGCATCCTTATAAATTTCTTTAAAATTTAAAAGATACTTTGGATCTGCTGCCCTAAAAGAATAAATAGATTGGTCATCATCAGCTACTACTAGAAGATTATTTTCTGGATATACAATTTTTTCTAAAATTTTAAATTGTAAGAGGGAAGTGTCTTGACCTTCATCAAGTTGAAAATATCTATATTTATTTTTTATTGATCTTAGTAAAGACTCATCATTTAATAATTCTAAGGCATAAACTTGCATATCATCAAAATCTAGAAGGTGCTTTTGTTTTTTTATTTTTTCATATTCCAAATAAATTTTTTCTGCATTAGAAATTTCTACTTTTTCTAGATAGGAAATATCTAGGAGAGAATTTTTCATAAAAGATACTTTTTGAAAAAATAAATTTAAATCTTCTTTGGACATTTTTTTATTATTAATGCTTTTATAAATTTCTCCAACAAGATTAAATTTATTGTAAATTTTCTCATCTTCTATTAGATTTACTTGTCTATTATATTTTTTTAAATAATTTCTAATTATAAGATAGCAAAAAGCGTGGATAGTCATAAAATTTGAATCCTTGCTATCAAATCTTTTTTTCATATCATTAGCTTGGATTCTAGAAAAAGTTAAATTTAAAATTTTTGACGAATCAATATGTTCTGACAAAAATTTTATTCTTTCTAAAAGCATGGTAGTTTTTCCAGAACCTGGAATTGCCAAAACCAAAAGAGGACCGTCCAAATGTTTTGCAGCTTGTAATTGTTTGCTTGTAAATTTCATATTTATATTTTATCATATAAGTATAAGAATTTAATTATAGAGGATTTAATAAATTTATTTATTAACTTACTATTTAAGGTATAATATTTAAAACGGGAGGAATTATGTTAACTACAAATTTTTTAAAAACAAGAACTTCTACTAGAGATTTTAAAGATGAAAAAGTAGATGATGAAAAAATTAAAAAGATTTACCAAATTACAAGAGAATTGGAAAATAAATTTGGTGAAAAGGATCTTCATTACCAAGTAAATAATAAGGGAGAAGAAGTTTATTTTAAATTAAAAGGAAACGCTGGCTACAAGGGAGTTATGATAAAAGCGCCTTTGTATGTTGCACTTGATATTACAAATGATAGCAAATCTGCCCTTGTTAAAGGAGCTTATGGTCTTGAAGAATTAATTACTAAATTATCTGAACTAGGACTAGCTTCTTGCTACATTACAGTAAGCGGAGTAAGCGATGATATTTTAAAATCAGCTTTTGTAAATGCTGAGGGAAAAATTATGTCAATTCTTGCAATTGGCGAAGCTACAAAACAAGAAATTAGAGAACACAGATACGATGATAGAAAAGGAATAAATGAATTTGTATTTATTGATGATTTAGATCACAAAGCAAGTGTAGAAGAGCTTTCTCAAAGAGGACTTGATGATTTATTCTCATATTTAAGATTTGCACCATCATCATACAATTCACAACCATGGAGATTTGTTTTAAAAGATAATTTTGTAAATTTATATTTAGAAGATTACAAAGACGAAGCAAATTTAGTTGATGCAGGAATTGTAATGTATTATTTTGATCAATTAACAAAAGAAATATCAATAAACTCAATTTGGGAAGTTGAACCAAAATTAGACGGCTCAAAATACCAATTTATTGCTCAAAAAGAATTATAAAATTTTAAGGAATTTTAATGATAAGACTTTATACAGAAAATGATATAGAAAAAATGTATGGGGCTTCAGAAATTCTTTGCCAAACACACCTTGCCATAAAAGAAGTAATAAGAGCTGGAATAACAACAAAATTTCTTGACGATTTTGCAAATAAATTTATAAAACACAAAAATGCAAGACCTGCCCAATTAGGCTATCAAGGATTTCCATATACACTTTGCATATCTGTAAATGATGAAATTTGTCACGGATTTCCTTCTGATTATGTACTTAAAGAAGGCGATGTAGTTTCAATTGATAATGTTATAGATTACAATGGAGGACTTGCAGATTCTTGTTGGACTTATAAAATTGGAAAATTGAGTGAAGAAAATGAAAAGTTAGTTGATGTTAATTTAAAAGCTCTTTACAAAGGAATTGAAGCTGCAAAACCAGGAAACAGAATTGGAGATATAGGTTATGCAATTCAACAATACGTTGAGGGCGAAAATGGCTTTTCAGTTATAAGGGACTTTATAGGTCATGGAATTGGAAAAGAAATGCACGAAGATCCACAAGTTCCACATTATGGAAAAAAAGGATTTGGTCCTAGAATAGAAGAAAATATGGTATTTACAATTGAGCCAATGATAGCAGTTGGCGATTGGAAATCAAAAATGGATTCAAATGGATGGACAGCAAGAACAAAAGATGGTTCCGTTTGTTCACAATTTGAACACCAACTTGTCATAAGAAAAGACGGAGCAGAAATAATAACTGACCAAAATAATTTTTCTTTGACAGAAGATGACAAAAAATTTATAGAATCATATAAATAGGAGATAAATCTCCTATTTTTTTTGCCAAAAATAAATTTATAAAAATGGATAATTTTACTTATTTCATTGGAAATATATATCAAATCTTATAAAAATTCATAATAAAATGTTTTCAAATTTATAAATAAATATATTTTCCAAAGAAAAATATTAAAATTTAAAGAAAATAATTAAAAATTTGTAAAAAACTTTAAAAAAGACTTAATAAGTAATCAAAAAAATGGTAAAATATAAAAGTACAGCTTTAAGGAGGAGTTATGGATATTTTAGTAATAGGATTTGCATTATTTGCAATGTTTTTTGGAGCGGGGAATTTAATTTTTCCACCAATGTTGGGATATACTTATGGAGATAAGTGGTTATTGGCATCTATTGCCTTTACAATTGTAGGAGTCGGATTAACTTTGCTTGCTGTAGTTAGTATGGCAAAAAGGCAAGGAAATATTTTTACTTTTACTTCACTTGCAGGAGATAGGCTTTCAAAAGCAATAGTTTTAATTATTGCTCTTTGTATTGGACCTTTAGGAGCAATTCCAAGAACTGCAGCTACAAGTTTTGAGATGGTACAATCAGCAGGCTTTAATGTAAATATTTGGGTCTTTACTTTAATATTTTTTGGATTATCATTGTTTTTGTCTTTGGCAAAAAATTCTGTTGTAGATTTAATTGGAAAATTTTTGACGCCACTTTTATTAATTTCTTTATTTATAATGATAATTGTTGGTATGTTAAATCCAATTGGACAAATAAAAGAAATTAATATAGATTTAAGTAAAATATTTTCTGATTCAATGCTTGAAGGATATAATACAATGGATGCTTTGGCAGCTCTTGCATTTACACCAATAATTGTAGAAAGCGTGATAAAAAAAGGCTATAAAAATCAATTATTAAAAAAGACTATTCAAGCATCATTGATTGCAGTTATAGGACTTGCTTTTGTATATATTTCACTTACATTTTTGGGAGCAAGTGCCTCAACAAGTATTGATACAGATTCAAGAGTTATTTTATTAAATTATATTTCAGAAAAAATTCTTGGAGATAAGGGGAAATTTGTTTTATTAGTCGCAATTATTATGGCATGTTTTACAACATCTGTAGGCTTGATTTCATCAATTTCCAATATATTCGCAGAATTTTCTAAAAATAAATTCAATTATAGTTTTCTCGCAATAGCAATAGCTTTAGTGTCTTTATTATTATCTGTTCTTGGAGTGGAATCAATAGTAAAGCTTACAGGACCATTTTTACAATTTGTGTATCCTTTAGCAATTGTTTTAGTAGTATTTAATTTGATTGGGAAAAATTCTCTCGATAAATTAGTAATTAGAAATTCTTTTATTGTGGTAACAATAGTTTCATTTATGGATGCTCTAGTAAGTTTGATAGACATTTTAAAAGAAATGTTTAATGTAAATGTTTCTTTGTTAGTTGGTTTAGAATCAGTATTGAAAAAAATTATACAAGTTATCTCCTTAAATATTGTAGATTTTCCATGGATAATTCCTCTAATTCTTATAATTATCCTAACTAGCCTATATTTAAAATTAAATAAAAATAAATAAATTTTTGCATCCAAATTAATTTTTGGATGTTTTTTATTAGAAATTTTTTGCAATTATTTTTTTATCCTGTATATTTTTATTGTAAGTAAAAATATTAGAAAAAGGATTTCAAAATCCAAATAAAAAATATTAGAAAATGTTTGATAAATTTTTAACTACATGTTATAATCGTATTGTAAGTTAAGATAACAATTTATCAGATATAAAATCGAAAGGGGAAATTATGACAAGAAAAGTAGTAATTGCAAGTGCAGCTAGAACTCCGGTAGGAAGTTTTGGTGGAGCTTTAAAATCACAAAGCGCAGTTGATTTGGGTGTTGTTGCAGCTAAAGCAGCTATCGAAAGAGCTGGAATTAAACCAGAAGATGTTGAAGAAACTGTTTTAGGATGCGTTTTACAAGCAGGACTTGGACAAAACGTTGCAAGACAAATTTCATTAGGAGCAGGAATCCCAATAACAACACCTGCAATGACAATTAATAAAGTTTGTGGATCAGGACTTAGAACTGTTTCACTTGCAGCTCAAATGATTTTAGCTGGAGATGTTGACGTTGTTTTAGCAGGTGGTGCTGAAAGTATGTCAAACGCCCCATTCTTATCTAATGAATCTAGATGGGGAGCTAGAATGGGAGATAAAAAATTTGTTGACGAAATGATTACTGATGGTCTTTGGGACGTTTACAATGATTATCACATGGGAGTTACAGCTGAAAATGTAGCCGAAAAATATGGAATTACAAGAGAAATGCAAGACGATCTTGCAGCAATAAGCCAACAAAGAGCAAGCAAAGCTCGTGCTGAAGGAAGATTTAAAGATGAAATCGCTCCAGTAGAAATTAAAGATAGAAAAGGCAATGTAACAGTTTGTGACACTGACGAATTCATTAGAGACGGTGTAACAGCTGAAGGACTTGCAAAACTTAGACCAGCTTTCAAAAAAGACGGTACAGTTACAGCAGGTAACGCATCAGGAATCAACGACGGTGCAGCTATGCTTGTACTAATGAAAGAATCTAAGGCAAAAGAACTTGGAGTAGAACCTCTTGCATACATTATTTCTTATGCAACAGCAGGTGTTGACCCTAAGATTATGGGTACAGGACCTATTCCTTCATCAACTAAGGCACTTGAAATTGCTGGACTAAAGGCAGATGACCTTGACCTAATCGAAGCTAACGAAGCTTTCGCAGCTCAGTCATTAGCAGTAGGAAGAGAATTAGGAATCAACCCAGAGAAGTTAAATGTTAATGGTGGAGCTATTGCTCTTGGACATCCAGTAGGAGCATCAGGATGCCGTATCCTCGTTACATTATTACATGAGATGCAGAAGAGAGACGCAAAGAGAGGTCTTGCTACTCTGTGCATCGGTGGTGGTATGGGATGCTCTACCATCGTTGAGAGAGACTAATGCAGTTATGAGAACGTCTGAACCGGCGCCAGCCTGTGGGCGGCACCGGAGAAGTTCTTGCTTTGCGTAATAGGAATCTTTGTTCCTATTTTATTAAAAGGCATAGAATCAGT
>ENA-OPBO01002016-OPBO01002016.1-human-gut-metagenome-genome-assembly--contig:-NODE-2016-length-12902-cov-2.485172_pt1 | contig 12902 bp, 15 predicted proteins | sample MGYA00241071_ERZ501458 | MGnify/ENA primary metagenome ERZ501458 (study PRJEB25962, sample SAMEA2042509) | human gut metagenome | biome: human gut; feature: human-associated habitat; material: faeces...
CTGTTCGTCTTTTATCAATTTTGTTGAATTTACAGAGATTTTTGCAGGACCTCAATCAGAATCAGAAAGATCATAAAATTTTATAATATCTGAATCATCATAATTACAAGTTTTAAATTTATCAATAAGTAATTCCTTATCAACATTATCTCGAATTTTTTGCGACAAAGTTAAGTAATCGCTAATTGATTTGATTTCTGAATAATCAACATTTATAAAAAGCTGATTTCCATGTGATTCAAATATTTCATTTCCAAATAAAACGACAAAGTCATTAACTGCATTTGCAACAAAATAATACTCACAATTATTTTCAGTAAACAAGTATAATATTTCATTTGGTATGTAGTTGTCATTAAATTCAGACCAGTAGGTTATTATAAGCTTTTCCGATTCAAAAATTTTAATCTTCATACGTTTATTAGGAAATCCATTATACTGTTCATATTCTACGATGTATTGTTCTCCCAAATCATTTGTAATTTCAATTTTATATTTAGGATTGCTAGGCACTGATTCGTAGTTGAAATTTGAAGTTTCTTTCCAAAGCCCACACGATGTCAACAAGAGTGTAGAAAGGAAGCACAGAACTAAAGGTATTTTTTTATACATAGAGCAATACTCCTTAACAAGTAAAATCAATAGTAAAAAATTCAATAAATTTAACCTAATTGAATATCTTCAGACCAATAATACCAGTTTTTGCAAAATGGTTTTGTTGATAATTTAGGAGAGTCAATTGCTAATTCTGAAATTGTCAAGGCAACTGCATGAAAAGTAGTGTCAAGCAAAAGTAGGCGGCATTTTTTCATATTGTTTATTTTTTAAATTTTTTTCTTTGGAATTTTTGTTATTTGACCCTTTTAAACAATCGACAATTGTAGAAATCCCATATCTTTGTCCTAATCTATAAATACAAGATAAAATTTTTTGACTATCAAGGCTTACGTCAATTTTTTCATAATCATCTAGGCAATTCGAACAATTATTACATTTTTCTTTTGCATCTTGACCAAAATATTCCAAAATAAAGGCCCTCAAACATTTATTTGTATTAACATAATTTATTATTGTTTGAAGTTTTTGTAATTTTACCAATTGATAAGCCCTGTTAGGAGATTGGGAAATTAGGTATTTATTTATGACTATATCTTGAGTTGAATAAAGTAAAATTGCATCAGATTTTTCGCCATCTCTTCCTGCCCTGCCCGCTTCTTGGTAATAAGATTCCATATCTTTTGGCATATTCATGTGAATTACATATCTAACATCAGACTTATCAATTCCCATTCCAAAAGCATTTGTTGCAACAATTATATTTTTTCTGTCATAAATAAAATCTTCTTGATTTTTCTTTTTTTCCTTATCGCTTAGTCCCGCATGGTACAAAGCTACATTATAGGATAATTTTTTCAAATATTTATAAGAAGTTTCAACCCTTTTTCTAGTTGAGGCATAAATTATTCCTGATAAATCTTTTTTATCTGATAAATAATTCGAAAGAAATGCCAATTTATCTTTTGGCTTTCTTACTTCAAACAAAAGATTTTCCCTATCAAATCCTGTAACTTTTACAAAAGGATTAGATAATTTTAAATTATTTATTATATCTTCTCTAACTGATTTTGTAGCTGTTGCAGTGAAGGCTGCTATTTGTATTTTTTTATCAAACAAATCATAAATTTGGGGAATTAATTTATATGATGGTCTAAAATCATGTCCCCACTGAGAAATACAATGTGCCTCATCAACTGCTATAAAAGAAATATTTAAATCTTTTATAAAATCGATGAAAAATTCATTTTCTAATCTTTCTGGGGAAATATATAAAATTTTTATTTCATTTCTTTTTATTTTTCTTAATGTTTGTGTATAAGTTTTAATATCTTGGCTTGAATTTATAAATTCTGCCTTAATTCCATTTTCTTTTAAAGAATCAACTTGATCTTTCATTAAAGAAATTAAAGGAGAAATTACAAGGCAAATTCCATCAAGCATTAGGGCTGGAAGTTGATAGCAAATTGATTTGCCACCTCCTGTCGGCAAAACTCCCAAGACGTCATTTCCTTTTAATATATTTTCAACTAATTCATCTTGCCCTTTTCTAAAAGAATCAAAACCAAAATATTTTTTTAAACTTTTTAAAATATCCATATCCTACCTTTTACCTAAAAAAAATAATTAAGCCTAAGACTTAATTATTTTCATCTTTATTATTTATATTGTCGTCATTTGAATTTGAAGATTCATTTGAAGATTGTTCATCTGGCCCATCTATAAAATCTTCTTCATTTATTTGTTCTTTTTCATTTTGATTAAACAAAATATCTCCTATGTTTGTTTTAAGATTTAGGATTTTCTTTTTATTTTTTCCAGTTTGGTATCCATCCAAAATATTTCTATAAGAAACATCTCCCAAAACAAAATTTCCTACATTTAATTTTGCATTAATATTAAAAGAATTTATCGGATCTTTAATTTTTATTTTTATATCTCCATTTTCTGTTTCCATTGATTCATTTGCCATAAGATTGCAATCAGAAACTAAAATATTTCCACTTGTTGTTGTCAAATTAGTATTTTTGATTTCAGATTTTTTTAGCAAAATAGAACCAGTTTTATTTTTAACTGCACCAGAAATTTTTGAATTTTCAAAAGAAATATTTCCGCTTTTTAAATCAAGATCCAAATCTTTACATGAAAGCCCACTTATTTTTATATCCCCAGCACCAACTCTGCCCTTGATACTTTCTAGATATTTATTTTTTGGCAAAAAAATTCTAACAATTTGAATTTTATTTTTCATATAAAGTTCTTTTCCCTTTATATCAGAAGATAATTTTAAATTACCATCTTTATATTTAGTTTTTACTTCATAGGAATAATCATCTTTATAAAGATTTGTATATTCTACGTAAGGGTTTGTAGAAGACTCTTGAATTCTTACATCACAAGTATTCAAATCAAAATCAATTGATTTTAGATCATCAAGGTCAACTCTCATAATCTTTGATGAATTATAAGAATTTTCATTAATTTCTTTTGAAGACTTGCCTTCTTTACTAGTAAAATCTATATTTCTTGACAAAAAGAAAATTAAAGCCAAAACAATAATGGCAAAAAAGCCTATAGCCATTTGCTTTTTATCAAGTTTAAAGCTATTATTTTTTTTATTTTTACTCATTTAACTCTCCCATAATAATAACTAACTTTTTAAATTGCTATAGTCTATGCTATCAAGATAAAGCCCTCCAGCTTTTAAAGTTGGATTTGCTCTTCTTGTATTATTTTCATTAAAGTAATATTTAAAATCATCAAGGCTAATTTTCCCACGGCTTAATTCAATCAAAGAGCCAGCCATAATTCTAACTTGATTGTGAAGAAAACTTTCAGCCTTAAAATATAAATACAATCTATTTTCATTCAAAACAAAGTAGCAATCATCAATTTTTCTTATTGTATTAATTATATCATTTTTTTCACTAAGCATAAAGGCTTTAAAATCATGTTCGCCCTTTAAAATTTCCATTCCTTGTCTAAGTTTATCAAAATCTAGTTTATAAGTTACCTGCTCCATATAATTTCTATAAATTGGATGGAGAATTTTATCAAGCGAAATAACATACTTATAAGTTTTTGTTTTTACTGAAAATCTCGCATGAAAATTTTTGTCTACTTTTTTTGATCCAAGAGCTAAAATATCATCAGGTAAATATTTTTTAAGATGAAAATGAAATTTATCCGCCCTAATATTTTTGGCAGTCAAAAAATTTATATACATTTCATTTGCGTGAACACCACTATCTGTTCTTCCACTAGCAATAATTCTATTTTCTTCTCCAGTAACTTTCCTAATAGCATCTTCCAACTCTTTTTGTACTGTTCTTTTGTTTTTTTGAATTTGAAATCCTTCAAATAAAGACCCATCATATTGGATCTTTAATAAAATGTTTTGAATTGTCATATAAAAAATTTAATAATAACTATACTACAAAATAAAATAAATAAAATCAAAACTAAACTATCAGTTTTTGTCATTTTTATTTCATTTAACCTTGTTCTTTCTCTACCAATTCTATAAAGTCTTGCCTCCATTGCTGTTGCAAGATCATCACTTCTTTTAAATGAATTTATAAAAAGAGGAACTAATAAAGGAATCATATTTTTTGCCCTATTAATAATATTTCCAGATTCAAAATCTGCCCCTCTTGCCATTTGAGCCATTTTTATTCTTTGAGCTTCTTCAAATAAAGTCGGAATAAATCTTAGAGAAATTGAAACCATCATAGCAAGTTCTCCTGCTGGAAAACCAAATTTTTTTAAAGGTCCTAATAATTTTTCCAAACCATCTGTTAATTCCATTGGAGAAGTTGTAAAAGTTAAAACTGAAGTTGATACAACTATCATTATAATTCTTACAAACATAAAAATAGTTTTATACAATCCTTCATAAGTTGCAGTTAAGGAAAAAATTGTAAAAAGCGTCCTTCCACTTGTTGTAAATAAATTTATAAGTCCAGTTATTAATAAAATCCATATCAAGGGCTTAACACTTTTTATTAGAGATTTTACAGGAATTTTTCCAATACTTACCATGGCAATTAATAAAATCACAAAAGGAATATATCCTACAAAACTTTCTACAAAAAATATTGTAATTATAAAAAGCAAAGATGCAATTAATTTTACTCTTGGATCAAGTCTATGAATAAATGTATCGTATGGCAAATATTGACCTATAGCTATATTACTCATTTTTAGCCTCCAAATATTTTTTCAACTCAACTACAGCATCTTCAACCGTATAAATATCATCCCTTACATTTTCGCCTCTTTCTTTTAAGGCTTTCATAAATTTTGTAACTTGAGGAATGTCTAATCCTATCGACAATAAATCTGTTTTTGTAAAGGTGTCATAAGTTGATTTGTCAGAAAATATTTCCCCCTTGTTCATAACAATAACCCTATCAACATATTTTGCCACATCTTCCATTGAATGCGAAACCAAAACAATAGTAAGTTCTGGGTCATTGTTATATAATTTTAAAATTTCTCCAAAAATATTATCTCTTCCCCTTGGATCAAGTCCTGCTGTAAGCTCATCTAAGACTAAAACTTTCGGATTCATAGAAATAATTCCGCAAAGAGCAACTCTTCTTTGTTGACCTCCAGATAATTCAAAGGGAGATTTTTCTGCTATAGTTTCATAATCAAGACCTACTGCTTCCATAGAATTTTTTACTCTTTTTTGAATTTTTTCATCAGAAAGCCCCATATTTTTTGGACCAAAAGCAATATCCTTTGCAACAGTTTCTTCAAACAACTGATTTTCTGGATATTGAAAAACAAGACCAACCTTAAATCTTATATCTCTTCTTGTCTTTTTTTCTTTTGTATTAACTCCATCTACAAAAACATCTCCATTTGTAGGAATCAAAAGTCCATTTAAAAGTTGTACTAAAGTAGATTTTCCAGAACCAGTTTGTCCAATTAAACCAATTATTTCATGTTTATTAATCTCTAAATTTATATTTTTTAGAGCGTAGCTTTTTTCTTCTCTATCTTCATTATAAATATAATCAACATTTTTTAATTCAATTTTCATACTAGCTCCAAAAATTCTTCTATATTTAAAGGCAATTTATCAAAATTATAGCCTTCTTTTTCAAGCTCATAGGCAATTTCTGTAACTTGTGGAACTGTAAGTCCTAAATCTTTCATTTCTTTAACATTTGAAAAAACTTCTCTTGCACTTCCTTCAAGTGCTTTTTTACCTTTGTTTAAAACAATTATCCTATCAGCAAGAGCTGCCTCTTCCATATAATGAGTAATATGGACAACTGTTTTTTTATATTTTTTATTTAAATCGTGTATTATATTCATAACATCGGCTCTACCTTTTGGATCAAGCATAGCCGTTGGTTCATCAAAAATAATACAATCTGATAACATAGCTATAACTCCAGCTATAGAAACTCTTTGTTTTTGACCGCCTGAAAGCTCTGAAGGAGATTTTTTTATATAATCTTGCATACCTACAAGTTTTATTGCCTCATCTACTCTTTGTCTTAACTCAGGATTTTTAATTTGCAAATTTTCAGGACCAAATGCAACTTCATTTTCTACAGTAGTTGCCACCATTTGATTATCAGGATTTTGAAAAACCATAGAACATTTTTCCCTAATTTCCCAAATTTTTTTATCATCCTTTGTATTCATTCCACAAATTAAAATATCTCCACTTGTAGGAAATATTTGTCCATTCAAAAGCTTTGCCAAAGTTGATTTTCCTGATCCATTATGACCTAAAATAGCTACAAATTCTCCCTTATTAATTGACAAATCTAAATCATTTAAAGCTGCTGTGTATTCTACATTTTCATTTTCGTCTGAATTATTTTTATAAGAAAAATTTAAATTCTCAATTTTAATCAATTTTTCTTCCTTTCAATACTTTTTTAAACATAAAAAGCGACTATCTAAAAATAGATAGCACTTTTTAAAAATTAATATGACATTGGTGGTGAATAATCTGTTGATGATTCATATATAACTACAGGAGTATTATGCTCAACTAAATTAAATAATTTTTCAGCTTGACTCGGTTGCATATTTAGGCAACCATGAGAACCATTATATAAATAAATATTTCCACCAAAAGAATATCTCCAATTAGCATCATGGAATCCTTCGCCATCCCAGCCTATTGGCATCCAATATTTTACTGGAGTTTTGTAATCACTTCCATCAAAATTTTTTCCCTTTAATGTAGAATTTTTTTCTTTAGAAAGTATAGACCCTACACCTTTATTAGTTAAAGCTCCCTCAGATAATCTTCCTGTAACTATGTCAGTTGACAATAATACTTCTCCATTTTTATAATACCAAAGATGTTGTCTAGATAAATCTACTTCTATATATGTGTCTTTAATATCAGACCCATCCTCATATCTGTTAAGACCTGCTTTTAAATAAACAGGCTCTATTTCTGCTGATTTACCTTTTTCGAAAGCATCTAAAAATGATTTAATTGTTTCTTCTTCATTTAGTTTATAACCATAAACTCCAGGATTTACAGTTATTTCTCCAAGATCAGTAGCTTTAAACTTTCTATTTTTGCCGTAAGTATTTGTTTCTTCTGCCATTTTACTTACATATTCTGTAACTTTTTCGTGATTTAAAGTTAATTTTTCATCTTCAAAATCAACCATTTCAGCTAATTTTTCGCCTTCAATTTTATAATCGAATCCATTAATATTAAATTTAAAGCTCAATTTTAATGCTTCGTTTGCTTGGTTTAATGCTTTTTGTAAATTTTCATCTTTTGCATAAACTTTTGGTTGTTCATAAAAAGATTCATCAAGTTCTATATCAGCATTTCTTGTTTTTATTGCTGATACAAGAGCTTCCTTTAATTTATTGTATTTTACTTTATTTCCCTTTATTTCTTCTTTTATTTTAAATTCTTTTCCATCAAATTCTAATTTTGCATCTTCTGGTTCTACTATTTTATTCATAAACTGAGAATTTTTTAAAATATCTTCAAGTTTATTTTCATCATAGTTTACTTTATAATCAAATTCAAAACTTTCTTTTGAGAAAAAACTTATAGGCCATTTTAGTGGATTTTGATCAAGACTTGCTCCTTTTGGAATATTTGCCTTATAGTCAATATCTTTTGAATTAAAAACTAATTCTTTATCATCAATTCCTTTGATTTTTATATCAAAATCTCCAACGCTATCTCCAATAACTGATTCTTTTGGAGCAAATGAAACATCTCTGCCATTTACGTGTGTATTTGGTAAGCTTACAAATGTAAATAAAATCGTACCAATTATATATATTCCTACAACAATACCGCCTATTGTTAAAATAACTTTTTTTGTATTGTTACCTGTTTGTTGATTATCGATAATAAACACCTCCTAAATAACTGTAATTATAGTACCACTTAAAAGTAATTTTATCTATCTTTTTTTGGTTTTTTGCCGAAAAATTGATATAAATCTACTTTTTGTCCTCCGTTATATAATTTTCTTTTTTTGGATAATTTTCTTTTTATATTTTTATCAATATTTTCATCCGATGAAATTATAAACATTGACCAAGTATTTAAATTTTTAAATTTTTCATTTATCATTTTTGAAATTTTTGCCTTGTCAAATCTTGATAATCTTTCTCCGTATGGTGGGTTTGAAATGAAAATTCCAAAATTATCTTTTAAATTTATTTCTTTAAAATCCTTATTTAAAAAAGTAATATCTTCATAAACTCCTGCGTTCAAAGCATTATTTTTTGCAAGCTCAATTGCTTTTTTGGAAATGTCAGAACCTAGAATATTTATTTTTTTCCTATAATCAATTTTTTCATAAGCTTCTTTTTTTATTTTTTCAAATCTTTTTTTGTCATAAAATTTAAAAGATGTAAAATCAAAATCTCTATCAAGTCCTGGTGCTATATTTCTTTCTTTTCTTGCAGCCTCAATTAAAATAGTACCTGAACCACAAAATCCATCAAACAAAAACCTGTCATCTTTATAAAAAGATAAATCAACAAGCCCTGCCGCCAAATTTTCTCTTATAGGGGCTTTTACACTTCCTTGTCTATAGCCTCTCTTGTGAAGACCATCTCCTGATGTATCAAGGCAAACTGAAACCTTATCTTTTTCAATCATAATTTCAACTTGAACGCGAGAGCCTGATTTTTTAAAAGTTGAAATTTTATATTTTCTTTTTAATGAATCAATTATAGCTTTTTCACTTATTGATTGGATTGAAGGAATAGAAAACAATTTTGATTTGTAAGTTCTTGCATTTACAATAAAATTATCATCGATTTTTAAATAATCAAACCAATCTATTTTTTTTATATTTTCAAATAATTCTTCAAAAGTTTTTGCAGTAAAAGATTCAATTTCTAAAAATATCCTATCAGCTTCTCTTAAATTTAAATTTAAATAGCCTATATCATCCAAATTTCCATTTAAAATAATTTTTCCATTTAAAACTTCAAAATTTTTGTAATTTTCTTCTTCTAATTGTCTTTTTATTAAGCTTTCCATACCAAAGCTTGTTGTTATTATTATTTTTTCCATAATATATTTATTATATCAAATTCAAGGAATTTTAAAAACTTTTATAATTTTGTTATTTTTTATCATGGAAGGGTATTAAATAAATGTAGATAAAAATTTAGGAGGATTTTATGTTATTAACACAAACAGTTCAATCAGGCGATTGGAAAAATGAAAAACACGTACCAGAATTAGAATATAAAGAACTTGGCGAAGGAAAATATGAAGTTTCTGCTTTTGTTGGAAAAGAAATTGCACACCCAAATACTTTAGAGCATCATATTGTTTGGATTAAAGTTTTCTTTGTTCCTGAAGGTGGAAAATTGCCAGTAGAAATTGCAAATTATAATTTCTCTGCTCATGGCGAAAGTGAAATTTACACTACACCAAAAGCAGTTGGCGAATTTAAATCTGATAAAAAAGGTACATTATTTGCACTAAGCTATTGCAATATTCATGGACTTTGGGAAAGTTCTTTAGAAATTAAATAATATTTTTATTAAAGATTTTATTAAAAAGGGCCGTTGCAAGGCTATGAATAAATATCATCTCATTTCCTCTAATGAAGTGATTGTTTATTCATTCTGCAACAGCCCTTTTTTTTGCAAATTAATGATATAATATTTTTAAGAAATTAAATCAAAATTTTAAGGTGAAAAAATGAATGACAAAATAATTATTGTTGATGATGAAAAAGAGATAGCAGATTTGTTAGACTTATGCCTAACTAATGATGGATTTTCTGTTTCTAAAGCTTTTAATGCAAAGGATGCACTGGACTTGGTAGAAGCTGAAAATTTTGATTTGATGATTTTGGATATAATGCTTGAAGATATGGATGGATTTTCTGTTTGTAAAAAAATCCGAGATAAGCATTATTTTCCAATCATTATGTTAACTTCAAGAACAGATTCAAATGATAAAATACTTGGCCTTACAATGGGAGCAGATGATTATATAACTAAGCCTTTTAATCCTTTGGAAGTTATTGCAAGAGTAAAAACTCAGCTTAGACGCTCACAAAAATATAATAAGACTGAAAATATAAAAGATGATGAAACTTATGATATAAGAGGTCTATTAATAGATAAAAAAAGTCATAAATGTTTTTTGTATGATAAGCAAATCCAACTTACGCCCATAGAATTTGAGATAATTTGGTATTTGTGTAAAAATCAAGGCAAGGTTGTTTCATCTGAAGAGCTTTTTGAAAATATTTGGAAGGAAAAATATCTTGATAATAACAATACTGTAATGGCTCATATAGGAAGGATTAGGGATAAGATGAATGATTCTGGTAGAAATCCAAAATTTATAAAAACTGTTTGGGGCGTAGGATATGAAATCGAATAATCGCCTCCTAAATTCAGTTTTTAAAAATTATTTAAAAAAGTGTTTTGTCATAACAATTTTTGTTGCGATTTTAGCCTGTATTCTTATTCCTATAATCAACAATTACATTTATAATAATTTTGAAAATGCCTATATGTTCTACAGATCCTTATATTTGTTATTTCCAACAATAATTATATGGGCACTATTGATAATGCTAGAAACATATAAACTATTTAAGAAATTGGTCAGTTACGTTGATGAATTACAAGAAGCAACAAACAAACTTTTTGACAAAGATAATAATTACATTCACCTATCTGATGAATTGTCAGAAATTTCCACTAAAATTAATAAATTAAAAATGCAGTCAATAGAAAATGAACGACTAGCTAATGAAAATAGAAGGCAAAAAAATGATTTGATAATGAATTTAGCTCATGATTTGAAAACACCACTAGCATCAATTATTGGATATTTGGAGTTGTTAAATGGTAATATTTCTTTAGATGATGAGCAAAGAAAAAAATTTTTAGGTATCGCTCTTAGAAAATCCAAACAGCTATCGGATTTGATTAATGAATTTTTTGAGATAACAAAATATAATTTATCAAAAATAAAAATAAATTATTCTAGGACAAATCTCACTATGATGTTAGAACAGCTTGTTTTTGAATTTAAACCAATGTTTGAAGAAAAAAATTTAACTTGTAAAGTTAAGGCAGAAAAAAATGTAATGATAAGCTGTGATGTAAATAAAATTTCTCGTGTTTTCGATAATTTGCTCCGTAATGCTTGCCTATATTCTTTTGAAAATAGTGAAATTCATATAGATTTGAATGTAAAAAAAGAAAAGGTAGAGATAATTTTCGAAAATAAAACTGAAAATATTGAGGAAGATAAATTATCAAAAATTTTTGAACAATTCTATCGCCTAGATTTTTCAAGAAATTCAAAAGGTGGCTCAGGTCTGGGTCTTGCTATTGCAAAAGAGATAGTACTTTTACACAAGGGAGAAATTAGTGCTGAAAGCAAGGACAATTGTGTCAAGTTTTGTGTGATTCTTCCTAAAAAATAAAAAAAGTAGGAAAAAAATAGGAATTTGTATAGGAATCTTTAAGAAATTATCATAAAAAACAAATAAACTAGCTTATAAAGCAAGCTATAATAATCTTACAGTTAAGCAAAACTTATCTGAATTATTTTAAAAGGAGATTTTTATGAAGTTAAGTTTAAAAAAAGTTCTTAGTTTTTTGTTTGCAATGGTATTAATGGTTGGCTTTTCATCTTGCAAAAAGTCTAGTGCAACGGCAAATTCAGAAAATGGTGCAAAAGATTTTGTAAAATATGATGATATTCAAAAAGAATTTAAAGAAACAGTTAATAAATTAAATTGGCCAGAAGGATACAAGGCTCCTGAAAAATTAGACGATGATGCAAATGCTGTTTATCAAGAAGGATATGGGGATACCTTGGCATCAAATTATTGGGAATGTGCATGGCAAGAGGAATGGTTAAAAAATTACAAAACTAATCCACAAAAAGCACAAATGGCAATTGAAGAGCTAGAAAAAGCTTTAAATATGAGATATTTGAGTAAAGAATGTTGTGATGATGCCACAAGAAAATTTTTCAAAGATAGACTAGATAAGGCAAAAGCAAATGACCCATCTGGTTTTGAAGAAAATTTAAAATTAAATGACCCAAGATAAAAAAATAAAATATTTTATAAATGCTATTTTATAAACAAAAAAAGGATTCAAACAAAAATATTTCTTGAATCCTTTTTTATTTGCTTATAAATATTTAATTAAAAATCAACCTTGAACAATATATTAATCAATTGGTAAAAATCCAAAACCAAATAAGCCTGGACCCGTATTTGCTCCAAGGCTTGGTGCTATTTGTGAAGTTAAAAATAAAGTGGATTTTTCTTTAAATACTTTTACTAACTGATCTTTCATCGAACCCCTCCATCTTCTTCATTTTTCTTTTTATTACATTTTAAATTTCATCTAAAACACATTATATATCTTTTTAGTATACATAAAATGCACTTCCACTGTTAAATCTATTTATAATAATCTTTATTTTTATCAAGAAGCTCTATCATTTTTTCCTTTACATCTTCTGGTTCTAACACTTCCACGTTGCCAAGTCCTATAAGCCATCCTAATAATACATTTGATTTGACCGCACAGAATGTCACAAGCAATTTCTTTTCCTCAGCTTTTTCATTATGTTCATTATCAGCTGGTTCTATATCCTGTTGACATATTGCTTCTTCTTTTATATCTATCCATTTTCCAAACTGGTCTATAAAAGTTCCTACAAGGCTTTCAGGTATTCTTACCTTGATTCTTCTTTCTTGGTCAGTATACATTCCCATTCTTTTTGCAACATATGTATCTGCATTAAAGTGTATGAATAACTCTTTGCCTTGTCTATCAGTTTCCATTATTTCAATATTATCCAGCTTATCTACTCTGTAGTG
>ENA-OPBO01002025-OPBO01002025.1-human-gut-metagenome-genome-assembly--contig:-NODE-2025-length-12859-cov-5.036395_pt1 | contig 12859 bp, 14 predicted proteins | sample MGYA00241071_ERZ501458 | MGnify/ENA primary metagenome ERZ501458 (study PRJEB25962, sample SAMEA2042509) | human gut metagenome | biome: human gut; feature: human-associated habitat; material: faeces...
TTCAGACGCTAAAATTCCGTCCTCATCTGAAAAATCCTCTTTTGCATAGATAGCCTCTTTTTGTTTTATGATTTCCATTAAACGTGCATTTCCCATAATTACAACGTCAATAACTTTTTCATCTTCAAACTTAAAGTGGTCTTGTTCTAAGAAACTCATTCTAGTATTCGGTTTTATGGAAACAGAACCTGTATCAGGCTCAAGCCTACCTTCTAAAATTTTTAAAAAAGTAGATTTTCCTGCTCCATTTGCTCCAATTACTCCGTAGCAGTTACCCGGAGTAAAAGATAAATTTACGTCATCAAAAAGTTTTTGACCTTGAAAACTTAAACTTAAATCTATTACATTTATCAATTCATTCACCTCATAAAAATATTCATTTTGTTAAATTAACACAAGGCTAATTGTAACATATTTCGTGTAAATAAGCAAATAATTTGATATTAATTTTAAAAAAACAAATAGGATAAAGTTAAATTTTTTCAAAAACTTTGACTTTATAATTTCCCACAAAAAAATGAGCCCTTAAGGCTCATTTTATCTACATAACTGATTCTGCAACAAATTTTAGTATGAATAATAAAGCTAAGATATAAACAACTGGTGATGCCTCTTTTGCTCTTCCTGAAACTAATTTTAATATAGCATAAGAAACTATACCAAAAACAATTCCGTTTGCGATTGAGTATGATAATGGCATCATAATAATTGTTAAGAAAGCGGGTAATGCTTCTGTATAATCTTCAAAGTTAATTTTCTTAATTCCTGTAATCATAAATAATCCTACTACGATTAAAGCAGAAGATGTTGCATAAGTTGGAATTATAGAGAAGATTGGTTGGAAAATTAAAGCTAGTAAGAAAAGACAAGCTGTAACGATAGCTGTAAGTCCTGTTCTACCACCTTCAGCAACCCCTGATGCACTTTCAACAAATGTAGTTACTGTTGATGTTCCAAGTATTGCCCCAACTGTTGTTCCGATTGAGTCGGCGAAAAGTGCTTGTCTTGCTCTTGGAAGATTTCCGTCTTTGTCTAGCATATCAGCTTTTGATGCAACTCCTACAAGAGTTCCAACTGTATCGAATAAGTCAACGAATAAGAATGCAAAAAGCGCTACAAACATTTCTGTTGAAATAATTTTACTAAAATCAAATTTCATAAAAATTGGTGCTATGCTTGAAGGTGTTCCAACAACTGCTTTTGGAAGTTCAGAAACTCCACAGATGATTGATACAACAGTTGTAGCAAGCATACCAAATAAAATAGCTCCGGGAACTTTTTTTACAAGTAATAAAATTGTAAATAAAATACCAAAAATTGTGATTAATGAAGTTGCACTTGTAATAACTCCTAAATCTAGTGGTATTCCCTTTCCTTGTTTAACGAGTCCTGCTTGATATAAACCTAAAAACGCGATGAAAATACCAATACCTGCACTAACTGCTTGTTTAAGTGAATAAGGCATAGAATTTACAATCATTTCTCTAACCTTTGTAAATGTTAAAACTAAAAATATAATACCTTCTAATAAAACAGCTGTTAAAGCAAATTGCCAGCTATATCCTCTACCAATTACGATTGTATATGCAAAGTATGCGTTCAAGCCCATGCCAGGAGCCAATGCAAAAGGATAATTTGCACAAAGACCCATTATAACAGTTCCGATGAATGATGCGATAGCAGTTGTTGTAAAAACTGCTCCTTTATCCATTCCTGCTTCAGATAAAATTGTAGGGTTTACAACTAATATGTAAGCCATAGTCATAAAAGTAGTAATACCGGCTAAAATTTCTGTTCTAACACTTGTTTTGTTTTCTTTAAGTTTAAAAAACTTTTCCAAAAATGTACTCATAAGTCCTCCTAAATAAATTTTTTTCATAAAAACAAAAATAACTCTTAAAGAAATTAAAATCCAAAAAACAAATGCCCAGAAAGTAGGCTTCAAGCGAAACCTACCTTCTGGGCTTTTCTCCCTTGGGTGTAGTGCAAAGCACCTGCACAGCTTGGACCAGCAAGAAAAATCTTCGGAACCCTATGTGCACTTTCTCTTTTGAGTTATCAATATTACTCCACTATGATAACAATAAATAAACATTTTGTCAATACATTATTTATATAAATCTGGTATTTTAAAAGATTTTATGTTAATATAATAGTTAATAAATAGTTAAGGAGATTTTTATGTTTAATCCGATAAAATACGAAGGAACTTTAGGAGAACAATATTCCTATTTAATAAGAGATTTATATGAATTATGTAATCAAGAAACAAATACAATTGCAAATTTATCAAATGCAGTTGCACTTCTAAATTTTTTCTTAGAAGATATAAATTGGGTAGGTTTTTACATTTTAGAAAAAGAAACCGATAATTTAGTGCTTGCACCTTTTCAAGGACTTCCTGCTTGTGTTAGAATCAAAGTAGGAAATGGAGTTTGTGGAACAAGTGCAAGTCTAAAAAAGACTTTGAATATCGAAAATGTTCATAATTTTGAAGGACATATCGCTTGCGACGGAAAAAGTAATTCTGAAATTGTAATTCCGATTTTTAAAGATGAAAAACTTTTTGGAGTTTTAGATATTGACTCCCCTATTTTTAACAGATTTTCAAAAGAAGAAGAAACTTACCTTGAGGCATTTGTTAAGCAACTAGAAACTCATATTTAAGGAGGTTATTTTGAAAAAATTTTTAAAACTTATCATATTTTTAGGACTATGTATAATTGTTTTAATTCAATCTTTAATTTTTCATTCACAAAAAAATAATATGGATACTTTTGAAAATTATGTTTTTGTTCTCGGAGCAAAAGCGAACAACGGAAAACTTTCAAAAACTTTAATTTCAAGACTTGATACAACCGTTGAATACTTAAACAAACACAAAAAAGCCAAAGCAGTTTTATGTGGTGGCACAGAAAAAGGAAATGAATTTTCTCAAGCTGAATATATGCAAAAATATTTGCTACAAAAAGAAATCGAAAAAGAAAGACTAATCGTAGAACCAAATAGCAAAAACACTTTTGAAAATATAAAATTCGGACTTGAAATGTTGGATAAAAAGCCAAATGAAATTATGGTAATTTCTTCAAGTTATCATTTGTTTAGATCTAAACTGATTTTTCATAGATTTGGAATTTTAGCAAAGACGGTTCCCGCAAAAACTCCAACAAATTCAATTCTTATATCATATACAAGAGAAACTCTTGCCGTTATAAAGACATTTTTGTTTGATAAACCTACAAATGAAGATATAGAAAAACTGTATCAAAAAAACAGATAAAAACATATAATCCCCGTTAAAACTACGACTTGTATATTAAAAAATTTTTTGAAAAATTTTTTAAAAAAGTGTTGACAAAGCAAAATAAAAGTTGTATAATATACAAGTAATCGTAACGGGGTGTAGCGCAGTTTGGTAGCGCACGTGGTTTGGGACCATGGGGCCGGGAGTTCGAATCTTCTCACCCCGACCAATTCTTATGAGTTTTCTCATAGGAATTTTTTTTTTACAAATTTTTTAGCCTAACTTTGTTGAATTGTAAATAAAAGTGTATCCGTAGGGTCATACTGAGCGTAGCGTTAGCCTAGCAAATGTCTTGAAGTGTCTTCATGCAGGGTACTTTACTCAACTTTAGCCAATTTTATTTTATAAAAAAAGTAATTTTAATGTGTTTAGTATAACAAAAATATAAAAGGAGATATAAAATGAATTTAGAAAAAAATACAAAAATCGGAGAATTAACTCAAAAATATCCAAAAGTTAGAAACTTTTTAAAATCTTTAAGCGAAGAATATAAAAATCTTGATAATGAAGAACTTTTTGAAATGATAAAAGATATTACAACGCTTGAAATGATTGCCATAAAAGGTAGCTTTGAGTTTGAAGATTTAAAAGAAAAAATAGAAAATTTTATTAATGGCTAAGTACTAAAAAAGAGAAATGAAAAAAATCATTTCTCTTTTAGTTTATACTCTCTAAAAATTTACAAATATCTATATATACTTTCTCTTTATCGATTTCGTTTAATATTTCGTGGCGCATTTTAGCGTAAAGTTTTAATTTTACATTCTTTATGCCAAGCTCTTTATACATTCTGTAACTCTTTAAAACACCTTTTCCATATTCTCCAACAGGGTCAGCTTTACCTGAAATAAAAAGTATGGGTAAGTCTTTTCTCACCTTTTGAACATTATTTTTATCAGACATTTCTTTTATCAAAGTCATTAAATCCAAGTAAAATTTATTCGTACAAAGAAAACCACAATTTTTATCCAAAATATAGTCCTCAACAACTTTTTCATCTCTTGAAAGCCAATCAAAATCAGTATTTTTATCCTTTATTTTGGAATTATATCCCTTAAAAGCAAGTTTATTTACAAATTCACTCTTTTTAGTTGCCCCTTTTGAACTGAACATTCTAGCTAACAACATAGCCATTCTATGTTTCATTCCATAAATTCCGGTAGTCCCACAAATGATCGCTCCGTCAACTTGGTTGGAATATTCATTTAAAAAATTTCTAACGATTATAGAGCCCATACTATGACCAAAAATTACAATTTGCCTACCGGGAAATTCATTTTTTATATACTTATTAAGTGCATAGACATCTTCAACGAGTTTTATATTCCCTTTTTCATCAGCAATATGCCCTTGAATTTCATCATATTCTACACTTTCTCCATGTCCTCTATTATCCATTCCAAAAGTTTTTATTCCTTGCTTTTCTAAAAATAAAGCAAAGTCTTTATATCTCTTTATATGCTCAGCCATTCCGTGACAAATCTGTAAAATCATTTTCGGATTCTTTAAATTTTCAGCAAAGTCAACACAATGCAATCTCTTTTCATCAATACTAGAATATATGTAAAACTCCTTCATAAAACACCTCTAACGATATGATACCTTTATTGTACCACAAAACCTTTGAAAAATACAGTTTTATAAAAATTTATTTGAAACAAAAGTTAAACAGAGTACCGTACTTTAAGATCACACAGTCGATTGACCCCATAAAAAAAACTCATTTCTAGTAAACTAAAAATGAGTTTAAAAACTAAAGCGCTTCTGCGTGATATGAACTTCTTACTAATGGTCCTGAATTTACTCTTAAAAATCCCATTTTAAAAGCTATATCTCTATATCTGTCAAATTGTTGTGGGTGAACATACTCTTTAACAGCGATATGGAATTTTGTAGGTTGTAAATATTGTCCAACTGTTACCATATCACAGTCAACATCTCTAAGTGCTTGGAATACTTCCACAACTTGTTCTTCTGTTTCTCCAAAGCCAACCATAAGTCCTGATTTTGTTTTAAGTCCACATTCTTTTGCATATTTTAAAACTTCTAAACTTCTTTGAAAGTTTGCAGCAGGTCTTACCTTTGGATAAAACGCCGGAATTGTTTCAACATTGTGATTTAACACGTCAGGTCTTGTTTCATAAATTATATCCAAAAGTTCTTTTCTTCCTGACATATCTGGTATTAAAAGTTCTATTGTAGTTTTTGGATTATATTTTCTAACTTGTCTTACAACTTCGGCGAATTGATGCGCACCTTCGTCCGGAAGATCATCTCTGGTAACTGACGTTACAACAGCATGTTTTAATTGTAGGATTTGAACTGCTTTTGCCAAATTTTCCGGTTCGTTTAAATCAATCGGATCAGGCGTATGTCTTGTTACGTTACAAAATGTACAATTTCTTGTACAGTTTCTTCCAAGAATCATAAAAGTTGCAGTTCTTCTTGAATAACATTCCATTTTGTTTGGACAATTTGCTTCGTGACAAACAGTATGTAATTTTAGTCCTTCAACCATACTTTCAACATCTGATGTATTTTTATCTCCCTGAATTTTTAATTTTAACCATTCAGGCTTTCTCATTATTTCTGCTTTTTTTCTTAGCATATAGCACCTCTTAAAATAATTTAATTATGTCGCCAATGAAAATTTCTTTATCCATTGACTTAATATATCTATCAATTTCAATATCTTTAAGTGCCTCTGCAACCGACTCTTTAGAACATTGAACACCTCTTAATATACTACATAAACTATCTATACCCAATTCACTAAAAAAATCTCCCTCAATGGAAATATCTTTAATTTTATCATCTTCAACATCAAGCCCTATCTCAACAACACCGCAAGAATATTTTTCAGCTTTTCTATTCTTCTTTAGTGAGCCGTTTCCGTAGTTCCATTCCTTTGTTGCAAAAAGAGAATCACGAATTTCGTAAATTTTTTTCATCTCTTCTTCAGTTAAAATCGTAGTATTTGTAATTTCATATTCCCCTTTTATGTATTCGATAGCTTTATCCATAAAAGTTTCAACGTCCATATCAAGCATATCTCCGATAAATCCAACCCTTGACCTAACTGATTGAACGGCTTTTCCTTTAAATTTTATATCTCTTGATTTTAATGAATTTGTCAAATTATATAAATTTGCTTTAAATAAAAATGTTCCATGATGTAATATTTTTTCTTTATTTTGATATTGAGCATTTCCACTTACCTTTGCTCCGTCTATTTGAATATCATTTCTTCCCGTAAATTCAGCATTAAGTCCTAGAGAATTTAAAAAGTCAACAACAGGCTTTGCAAATTTTTTAAAAGAAGAATCTACATCTTCTCCTGTTTTTTTAGTGATAAAACTATATTGCATATTTTCCGTATCGCAATATATCGCACCGCCACCTGATAATCTTCTAATTACGTCCATATTGTTTTCGTTTGTAAAGTCCAAATTAACTTCCAAGTCAATATTTTGATACCTTCCAATCAAAATACAAGGTCTATTTCTCCAAAGCATAAAAATATCTTCATCATAATTTTCCATTAGATAAAGCTCTATAGCGTGATTTAACGCAGGGTCAAAGTTTTTATTTTCAACAAAAATCATATCATCTCTCCATAAAAATTAAATTTTTTAAATCAACTATATTTTACCACAAATTAGAATATAAAAATAGTCCTAAAGCAAAAAAAGGAAAATCATTTTGATTTTCCTAAATTTTTAAAAACTTTTTTAAATTTTGTAAAATTACTATTGCAACCAAAACTACAATACCGGTTAAAACCATTGTTCCGCCGGGTTTTAAACCTCTATAAAATGAAATTGTAATTCCTGAAATTGTAAATATCGTTCCAAACAAAACAGAGTAAATAACTGTTTGAAAATAAGATTTTGAAAGCCTTAAAGCACAAGCAACAGGCACAACCATAAGTGATGAAACCATTAAAACCCCAACAGTTCTTGATGCAATAGAAATTGTTAAAGAAATTAAAAATGTAAAAACTATATTAACAGCTTGAACTTTAATTCCTGCAAGTCTTGCTCCAACTTCATCAAAAGAAACATACAAAAGCGCCTTATATAAAACTACAAAAGCTATCATAACAACTATGAAAACAAGTGTAACAAGCATAACTTCAAAGTCGCTTATCGCAACAATACTACCAAATAAAAAGCTATTGAAATTGGCAGCACCCTTTACAAAATCAGAAAGCACTGCTGCAAGTCCAATCCCCAAACTCATAATTATAGCAGTTGATATATCCGAATTTTTCGGAAAATATCTTCTCATAATTTCTATGGAAAAACTTGCAACTGCACAAGATATTATCGCCGTTATAATTGGATTAACTCTAAAGATAAGTCCGATTGTAACCCCTGCAAGAGAAACGTGAGATAGAGCATCTCCTATCATAGAATTTCTCTTATTTACCATAACAACCCCAATGCAAGGTATAACAATGGATAACATAATTCCAACTAAAAAAGCTCTTCTCATAAATTCAAGTTGAAACATTATCTCACCACTACTTTCTTATCTTTTATTTCCACAACTTTTGTAAGATTGTCCTTCATAATCTCAAGCTCGTGAGTTACAAGCAAAATTGTAATTCCATGTGCGTTGTTAAGATGATTTAAAATCTTAAAAAGTTGTTCTTTACTCTCTTTATCTATTCCTGTCGTAGGCTCGTCAAAAATCAAAATCTTCGGATTGTTTATCAAAGACTTTGCAATCATAATCCTCTGTTGTTGCCCACCGCTCATTTTATTTATCGGTGTATGTGCAAAATCAAGCATATTAACCTGTGCCAAAGCTCTCTTTGCAAGTTCAATGTGTTTTTTTCTTGAAAATTTTAAAAATCCCATTTTATCATAAAGATTTAGAGTTACAATCTCTAAAGCCGTTATCGGAAAATTAGGTATGCTATTTGCATTTATTTGTGGAACATAACCGATTTTGTTCCAATCTTTAAAATTTTTAATATTTGTATTTGAAATAACAATTTCTCCGCTTGAAGGGGTAAGCTCTTTTAAAATCAGTTTTAACAAAGTAGATTTTCCACTACCATTTGCCCCGATAATAGCTATAAAATCCCTCTTTTGAATATCAAAAGATAGATTTTCTAAAATATTCACGCCTCCATTATAAGAAAAAGTTAAATCTTTTATAGAAATAATACTCTCCAAACCATTCTCCTATTTTGTTGCTTCAACTAAAGCCTTTAAATTTTCTTCCATCATTTTAAAATAGTCTTTATTTTCCTTAGCTTGTTCTTCAGTTTGACCTTCTATTGTATAAAGCATCTTAACTTGTCCACCAATTTCCTTTGCAATAGTTTCTTCAACTTTACTTTCACTAAGTTCTTCATAGAAAACATATTTTAAGCCCTCTTTTTTAGCTTGTTCAACGATTGATTTCATCTTTGCTAAATCAGGTTCTGACTCTGAATTTAAGCCTTCGATTGCAATTTGTTTTAAACCGTAATCATTGAAAAGATATGCAAAAGCCTCGTGAGAAGTTATGATTGACTTTGTTCTTGAATTTTTCAATTCATCAGAATATTTTTTATCTAACTCATCAAGTCTATTTTCAACCTTTTTTAAATTTTCTTTATAGTAACTTTCATTAGCCTTATCCATAGAAATAACTTGGTCGCAAATATTCTTTGCAACAACCTTCATATTTCTAAGACTTAACCAGATATGTGGGTCATATTTCCCATGACTATGATGCTTTTCTTCCTTTTCAGTCATCGGTTTTACAACGTCTTTATTTTCGCCTTTATGTTCGTGTTCATGTTCATGTTCGTGTTCATGTTCATGTTCGTGTTCATGTTCGTGTTCGTGCTTATGTTCGTGTTCATGATCCTCACCTTCTTCATGATGATGAGCTGTTTCTAACAAATTAACACCCTTTGAAACCTCAACCAATTTTAAATCTGTAAGTGCTGATTTAAATTTTTCAGTCCAAGTTTCCAAGTTTAAACCGTTGACTAAAATAACACTACCTTTATATAAATCTTTCATATCCTTAGCAGTCGGCTCCCAATGATGAACACCTTGTCCATTTGGAATTAAATTTTTAACTTCCATTTTATCTCCAACAATTTCTTTTGTTACACTTTGCAAAGCATAAAATGAAGTATATATTGTTTGTTTTTCTTCTTTTTGATTATTTTTTACATTATCTTTGCCACAAGCTGAAAAAAGTGATATAATAAGGACAAAGGAAATGATTTTTGATAAGATTTTTTTCATAATCTACTCCTTTAAATTTTATTTTGCGAATATTTACATTTGCAAATAAAACGCATTTACATAAACATTATTATATAACTATTTTAAACAAAAATCAAGCAAAGGAGTTTATTTATGAAAAAAGTTTTTTTGAAAATTTTAAAAGATAATGATTTAAAAATCACAAAAAACAGATTAGCTATACTAAAAGAATTACAAAAAAGAGAAGTTCCGACAACAGCCGAAGACATTTACAACGCAATCTCAACAAAAGACGAAAAATATAGCATATCAAGTGTTTACAGAGCATTAAATCAATTTTGCGAAAAAAATATCGCAAAAAAGACAGCAGAAATTGACGGAACAACATATTTCCAATTAAACAACGGACATATACATAGCTTGATTTGTGAAAAATGCAAAAAAATAATTCCGATAAATCATTGCCCGATACATAGCTTGATAGACGACATTGAAAGCAAAACAGAATTTATCGTAACAAGTCATCACCTAGAAATAAAAGGACTTTGCAAAAGTTGTAGAGAAAAACTGTCAAAAGAAGAACTTGAAGAAATAAAACATTCAAAAGAAGAAGAAAAACATCATACACATACTTGTAAAGACGAACATTGCATATAAATAAAAAATTTTTAAAAAAAGTATTGACAAAAATTTTATAAACTGGTATAATATACAAGCATTGAAAAATGATAAAGTTTGGTGGGTGTGGCCTAGCTGGTTAGGGCGTCAGATTGTGGCTCTGAAGGTCATGGGTTCGAATCCCATCATCCACCCCATTTATGCAGGAATGGCGGAACTGGCAGACGCGCTAGACTTAGGATCTAGTGTCATTGACGTGGGGGTTCAAGTCCTCTTTCCTGCACCAAAGCTCGAGAAATCGAGCTTTTTTTGTGCTTAAATAAAAAAGAAAAAAACTAATTTCATTTTTTCCTTTCTTGCATTAAAAAAGCAACTATCATTTTTTGATAATTGCTTAATTTTTATATTTATTTTAATTTCATAATAAGAACTTTTAATCCGTTAGTCGATTCAAACTCTGGAATTAAAGAGAATCCAAAATTTTCATAAAAATTAATTAATTTAGGATTATCTTCACATTCAAGCCATACATATCTTGCACTGATTAAACTCTTAACTTTTAACAAAGTATTATAAGCTAAAGTTAACAATTCATTCCCACTTATAGCATTTCCATTTAAAACATTTGAGTAATTTTTTCCTAATTGTCCGATTAAATAGCTATTTATATAATAAGATCCATTCTCCAACTTTTCACCCTTTTTACATAATTTTCTTTTTTGACTATTTGATAATTTTCTATAATTTCTATCTCCAATAATTAGCTTTTTATTAGCTAAAGAAAAATATCCAACAAGGTTTGAATTTTTAAATACTAAATGAGTTGTAGAAATTGACGATTTTTCAAATTGTATAGCTTTATCATGTAAAAAGCATTCAACATCATTTATTTTATCTGATGGAATGCTTTTAAATGTTTTTAATATCTTTTCAGTTTCTGAATCTCCTAAACTATCTAAAAGGTCTTGTAGTAAAATTATTTTAAATTCCATACTACTTTTTAACAAACATCTTTCTTATATCTTCATTACTACTAACATTAGAAGATTTAACATTTACAACATTTGCCTTACTATCCTTGTCTAATGCTTTTAAAAGATTATCTACTGATTTTCTATTAAATTTCAATTCACTTGTAAAACTCTTTGTAGCCATATTAACCTCCTAACCCTACGTTTTTATTTTTTTTACACAAATAAGCTATCTAATGTACTTATATTATACCCTATAATTAGAAAGCTTTCAACACATTTTATAGTATATTTTGCACTTTTTGTGTAATATTTTTAATCACTCTCGCATTAAAAAAGCAACTATCATTTTTGATAATTGCTTTTTGTGTTACTATCCTTAACTAATAAGGCTTATTACATTTTTAATATACTTTCGGTTAAAACTTTTGAAAAATTTATTCCTTTTCGCTTACTTTTATGCTAAAATAAATATGAGTTTACGATTCTTGTGTAAAAGAATATTTATTTCATCATATTTACCTCTTTAAATTTATCAAAATGGAAATATGATATAATTATTTTAGTAAAGGAGTAATTATGAAAAAAGTCCAGAACATTGAAAAGACAGATTCTGATTTTAAAGATTATATTTTATTTGATATAGAAACGACAGGTCTTAGCAGAACTAAAGATTTTATGTATATGTTTGGAATTTGTGAAAAAAAAGGTAATGAGCTAATTTATTCCCAATATTATATCGAAGATGAGAGCGAAGAAAAAGAGCTTATTTTAAAAGTTAATGAAGTTTTAAATTCTAAAAAAGTTATTTCATATAATGGAGATAGGTTTGATTTTCCTTTCATTAGAAAAAAAATGGAAAAATACAATATTCCTCAAAATAGTTTTGAAAATGTGGATATTTATAGACAATTTCAAAAATTAAACTTTTTTCTTGATGAGCCAAGTCTTAAAGCGATAAATTTAGGAAAAAGATTGGGTCTTGACGTTCACGACCATGTAAACCAAGAGGAAATGCCGAAAATTTTTCAAATGTATCAGGAGCTTAAAGATAAAGAAATGCTATCAAAGTTGATTTACCATAATTATATCGACCTTAAAGTTTTAAGCTACATTTATGAATACAAAAAAAATATTTTGGATAAAATTTTGACGATAAAAAACAAAAACTTTACAGGGGCGATAAAAACAATTTATCTTCAAAAGAACAATCTTGTTACAAGACTTACAAATACAGAAAAGAAAAACATAAATTTTCATCAAAAAAACTACAATATAACAAGCAATTCTGATGAAATAAAAGTCGAATTGGAATTAGAAAACGGAATAATCGAAAACAATACAAAAGCAAAAGTCTTTAAATCAAAGTACGACAACAAACTCTTTAAAGACTCCAAAAACCTAAACGAAAATTTCATTCTAATCATAAAAGACAAAAAAATAATAAAAGAAAACTTACTTTTTCTACTAAATTTAATTTAAGAGAGCTTTAGGAGCATTCAGTTAGGGATTTATGGAAATAGAGTTAAATAGATAAGGAGAAAAAATGTTTATATTAGAACTATACCAAGATGGAATTAGCACAGAGCTAGGACTATTTGACACCATAGAAGAAGGAAGAAAATTTATATCTCAACTTAAAGGATACAAATTTGAAGAGATAGACGGATTTGAATACGAAACTATAAAGCTGGATTCAATCTCAGACTACATGGAACTAGAAATAAATGGCAACATAGTACCACTAA
>ENA-OPBO01002054-OPBO01002054.1-human-gut-metagenome-genome-assembly--contig:-NODE-2054-length-12723-cov-8.116751_pt1 | contig 12723 bp, 14 predicted proteins | sample MGYA00241071_ERZ501458 | MGnify/ENA primary metagenome ERZ501458 (study PRJEB25962, sample SAMEA2042509) | human gut metagenome | biome: human gut; feature: human-associated habitat; material: faeces...
CGTCCATCCATTGCCCTCCCATTATAACAAAAATAAGCATAGCCTCCGAGGCTTCATATCCGCTTCGGGTGCTATGCTTATTTTGTACCAAACAATGAGTGCGGCTACAACTCTGTCCTCACTTTACAACAAAAATGCCGCAAATCAGAGAACTGCAAAAGCCATCCTACATGCGTTCACATTGTCATATTTTGCGGCGCTGTATTCAATTAAATTTTTCCGATAAAATAGAGTAACTTTGTCTATAAAGCGCGGCTCACGGAAAGCCATAATCTTTCTGTGAGCCGCTATAGGGCATATGTTCCTGCACACCCCATAAAGAGAGCTACATTATTGTGTGAAAACTGCTATAACCTTGAAAAGTCTCTTTCCTTTATTTCGACTCGTCCAAGATTGCAGCATTGGCTTTTTTATCCGTTGCAAGACTGACAACAATATAAACAACTGCAGCGGGAATCAGACTTACCAGACCGTTAATCAGGTGAATGACACCGACCATATCAAGGATCAACAGCACAAGCGCTGTTCCCATAGAGGCCAATGCTCCTGCACCATTTCCCTTCTTCATAAAGCGACCGCCAAGGAACGGAACGACACTTGCCGAAATCGTAATGGACAAGCCCTTAGAGAGCAGCTTCTGAATGTTGTTGAACTTAAAGGACAGAAGCAGAGCCCCGGCCAGTACAACGACAGTCAAAACATTGGAAATCAGCTTGAGGCGCTTTTCATCACTCTTCAGATGGTATTTCGGTACCAACGTCGACATGTAAATATCATGCATGGCATTGGCCAGAATCGTCATAACCTGTGTGTCCGCTGTAGACATAACGGCTGCCACGATGGCCGCAAGCAGCAATCCTGCAAGCCAAGTCGGAAGAACCTTGAAGATCACCATAAAGAGGACAGATGACGCCTGAGCATCTGGGAACACGGCCTTGCCGTACATGCCAATCAAAACCGGCAGGAATGTAACGAGAGCCGTACCGATTGCGCCAATGATCGCGCCCCAGAGTGCGATCTTTTCTGTTTTAGCCGAAGCCGCGCGCTGCATGGCAGATGCGCTGATCAGGCCGTATGTTGCCGTCGGAACGACCATCCACAAAAGGGTCTCCGTGTCAAATGGAACCGCCTTGAAATAGTCGGGCCCCAAGCTCGCAATTGCCGCAGCACCATCGTGCGAAACAAACAGAGAGATTAGAGCCGCGATCATACCGACCAGAATAATAACAACCTGCCACACGTCTGTCATCATGACACCCCAAAGGCCAGCTGCTGTACAGTAGAACAAAATAACAAGGATCGAGATTGTACTGCCAATAAACGGGTCGATGCCCATGTAAACAAACAGCTGCTTTCCAGCGATGACCTGCGCCGCAATATTTGCAGTAGCACCAAAAATACCAGCAACGGCAACAATAACGGTAATCGCGTGACCTGCTTTGGGATAGCGGTCTCTAAAATAGGTAGAGATCGTCACATAGTTGTTCTTGCGCACCCACCGCGCCGTGACAAAGGCGAATAGGGCAAAGGATAGTGCCGCACCGACACCATACCATCCAGCACCGAGGCCGTAGGTTGCACCGTTGGTTGCACCGCCAACCACAATGCCTGTACCGATGTGAGATCCCAGAAATGAGCCCGCCACCATAACCAGAGTGCCCTGTTTTCCCGCCGTAAGGGAATCTGTCAGAGTCGAAGAATACTTTTTGCCCATTTGTCCAATCGCCATCATAGCAATCATGTAGACAACGAGTATAATGATAATTGTCATCAGATTTTCTCTCTTTCTCTATTTTATTGAATTGCTCTCATTGTAACAACTATAATTTTATTTGACCACGAGGCGTGCGACACCGCTACGCATAGCAGCCTCCGCTACAGCTTTCGCCACAGTTTCTTTGATTCTTGGGTCAAATGCATAGGGAAGAATATGTTCCGGTGTTAGCTCCGCTTCACAAACCATATCCGCCAACGCTCTGGCTGCGGACACCTTCATTTCATCGTTGATATCCGACGCTTGTACATCCAGCGCGCCACGAAAGATTCCTGGAAAGGCCAGTACGTTGTTGATCTGGTTTGGATAGTCACTGCGCCCCGTTCCAACAATTGCTGCCCCCGCTGTCTTGGCTACCTCTGGGGAAATCTCCGGCTGCGGGTTTGCCATCGTAAAGAGAATAGGCGCTTTTGCCATAGAACGAACCATATCCTCAGTCACCGTATTGGGAGCAGACACCCCAATAAAGACATCCGCACCTCGCAGTACATCGGCAAGCGATCCCTTTTCCTTATTTGGATTGGTTATACAGGCTAATTCCATCTTACTCTCGTTCAGGCCGTCTCGCCCTTTGTAAATAGCGCCCTTTCGATCGCACAGAACCGCATTTTGCAGCCCCATTGATCTCAGCAGCTTGGTAATCGCCACTCCTGCCGCACCAGCACCGTTTACAACGACCTTGATTTCTTCTATCTTCCGTCCAGTAAGCTTTAATGCATTCATCATCGCCGCCAGCGTAACGACAGCCGTTCCGTGCTGATCATCATGAAAAACCGGGATATCGCAGCACGCTTTCAACCGACGTTCGATCTCGAAGCACCGCGGCGCTGCAATATCTTCAAGGTTAATCCCGCCGAAGCTGCCTGCCAGCATAGAAACAATATGTACGATATCATCGATATCCTTTGTCCTTAGACACAGTGGGATTGCGTCAACATCACCGAAAGCCTTAAAGAGAACACATTTTCCCTCCATCACAGGCATCCCGGCTTCGGGGCCGATATCACCAAGCCCCAAAACGGCGGATCCATCTGTAATAACGGCAACTGTGTTCCATCTCCGGGTCAACTCATAGCTTTTGGAAATATCTTTCTGTATCTCCAAGCATGGCTGTGCAACTCCTGGCGTGTAGGCCACAGACAGGTCTTCGGCACTTTCCACAGGGACACGGCACTCCACCGCGATTTTTCCGTGCCATTCCCGATGCAGCTTCAATGCCAGCGCTGCATAATCTTTTTTATCCAGTTTTTTCTCCCCCTTTTGATTAATCCAGCATTTTCCCTTCGTCATTTTTGTACATACAAGCAGCATGGCGGAAACAATTATCGCAGCCTCCATGACAGGGGATTAGGCTTTCTTTGTCACCCGACAACTCTGTTCCTTTGAGCGTAAGAACATGTTTCCATGCTCGCTCAATATTTGTCTTCTCTCCCATCAGGACAAAAGTTCGGCTACCCTCGCCGCTGCCAATGCCGCTTCCAGCGATTACCACAGCCTGCACATCAAATAGCAAATCAAATGCCTTGATTTCCGTAATAATTGGGCCAAAAATGTTATATAGTCCTACAGCAGCTCCCATGGAGTAGGCAACGCCTGAACGACCGCTGTGTGCCATTGCTACACCAAGATCCGGTATTAGTTTGTTCAATCCGCACAGAATGATCGTTGGAATGCCCTGCATATTTGCGCTGTGCAGGGCATGTCCCCGGCTTCCACCTCCCAATGCTGCAAACGCCAGAGCCGCACGGCCATATGGATCGATAGCATTTGCGCCGGTCACAATCAGGTCATTGGAATCCAGCTCTTCTACAGCGGTACGAATATCATGGTCTGCGTTTACAGCTCGGCCGTTTTGTATCAGCAAATTGTGCGGCACGGCAGAGGGGCCCCTGGCCGAGCGTGTTCCGTTCGCATCGATCCGTCCCGATATTCGCATCGGTCCAAAACCTAGCTCTTCGGACAGTGCCGATACCGTAGTACCTCCAGCGAGCAGCAACCGGTGCCCTTGCTCCATACACTTTCTGACCTCCGGAAGGCACCTTGCAGCCTGCGCAATCAGCCGCTTGCTTTCGTTTCCCGTCAACGTAACCTGAATTTTCTTTGGCATACTACCTCCTTTCAGACGAGATCTTTAGTTTTGTACCGCCATTTCCTTTGCGCGCGCGTGAAGTTTTTGATCCGCCTGTGCCCAGTTCGCCGTGTGTTCCAGCAGGCGTTTCTTAAGTTCTCTGCTTTTCTCTTCCTGGTGTAACAGCATTTTCTGAACTTCAATGGGTGCTGTCGCGCCCTGACAATTTCGACGTTCCACCGAGACTCGGAAGTCTTTCGCCTGCTCAACCTGCTCTTTGCTCAGCGGCAAAGGTACGCCATTGATATCCCTGCAATATTCATCCAGCAGTTCCCAGGTCAACGCCTCTTGTCCCATACCCTTTTCAAACAATTCACTGACAGCACCTCCGACCAGTTTATGCGCTTGCCTAAATGACAAGCCCCCCTGCCGCACAAGGCTATCGGCCAGTTCCGTCGAGTTTGCAAAATTCCGCTTAAGTACATTTTCCATACGATTCCGATGGAAACGCAGCGAACGAGTATACTCCTCGCTGATTCGGCACATTCCTTCTGCCGTGCGCACGCAATCCAATACGTCTTCCCATGCCGCCGTCATATCACGGCTGGCCTGAAATTGTACGGAGCATGCATCGCAGATACCAGCATACCGTCCAGCAATCAACCGAGCCTGTGAGCGGACTGTGGCGCAAATGACAGGGTTTCTTTTTTGCGGCATAATACTGCTGGAATCGATCAGGTCGTCGGACAATTCTGCAAATCCCGCTTCATTTGTACACCAAAAGATAATATCTTCTGCAATACGCGCCAGTGTGTTCAAGCTCATGACCGCGATATTCGAAGCCTCAAGCATATAATCCGCGCTCGACACGGCATCTGCAGTATGCTCCCATACACCATCGAAGCCAAGTAGCTCGCCAGTACGCTTGCGATCAATTGGGTATTCCGTTCCAGACATAGCCGCAGCACCTAATGGATTGCGATTAAATCGGTCGATGCACTCCAAAATACGCTGCACATCCCGCAAGAGCGGTGCCGCAAGTCCGGTAAGGTGAAATCCCATAGTGATCGGCATAGCCTGCTGATGATAGGTATAGCCTGGGAATATCCAGTCAATGGTTTCCGCAGCACGTTTTTGCAACACCGATACCATGTCCAGTAAAGCATTTGCTAATGCTATCAGGCGATCCCGCAGTTCCATCCGCCACATAGCTGCCTCCACATCGTTGCGGCTGCGGGCAACTGGCAAATAGCTACAAATATCCTCACCAGCCTCTTTTGTCACAAGGTGTTCAAGATTTATGTACAGATCCTCCAGGCTGGGATCCAGCTCCGGCTGCAAATCACGCCACCCCTCCATCACGGAAAGTAGTTTTGAAGCCGCTTCTTTCGGGATGATTTTCTGCTCACCCAGCATGACTGCATGCGCCTCCATAACGGTAACGAGGTATCGGAATGATCCATCCGATCGCGCCATGCGCGGGCCATAGTAATATTTCACGACAACCGGATTTATTTTCCCCTGCGTCTGTTCAAAGAAACCGCCTTTCTTCTTTGTTTCCTCCATCTTTTCTCCTTTCTGGCGGCTTACGCCACCCTTTCGTTGCTCTCTTCAGTATAGTGTCGCCGCCACGATTTCTGTAACAGGCAGGTCATGTGCCCCGTCCAACACCATTTGCATCAGCTTTTCCGCCTTGACTTCCCCCAGCGTGGGAATCGTAAGCGACAGGAATTTTCTCTTCACATCCTCTGGCGTTAACGGATTGGCAATGGAGCCTTTCGGATGTTTCACAACAACAGCGGTCTGCGTTCCATCTTTCCAGTTTACTGTTACGCGGGCACCGCTCAAATGTTCTGTCTCTCGCAGATGATTAAATTCTTCACTTTCTATCACCTTTACTTTATCAGCAAGTCGGCGGACAATCGGATCCCCCAAGGCTTCCAGCGTATAGTCATCTCCCTGCCCGGAGCGTCCCAAAAGCCCAAGCGCAATTCCATATGGGATGCTAATTTGTGCCGATACGACGGAGTCTTCCTGATAATCGTGGCCCGCCATAGATAGGGCAGAATAATTGACCTCTGCGCATATTTGCGTAATATCCTCCGGCTTTCGTCCGGGGTTTTCACGATGAATGGCAAGTGCCGCTGTAATCGGTGAATGCACCGATTTACAAGATGCAAACCATTTGTATTCCACATTTTCAATCTCCAATCGATCATGTGGTTCTACAGTGCGCTCTATGCTCCATGTGGGAGAAAACAGACGGTAAAAGCCCCCATCTTCTGATTCCAAAACATAGTGCGGTCCGGTGACGTCCTCTTGCGCCAGATAAGCTGCCATCAGGCCATCCCTCGCCGCGAGACCGGGATGAAGTCTTTTGGACATGGACCCGTCCATTGCGAACGCCCATGTTCCACCCGTTCGGCTACCGGCAATCCCCAGTGCACTGCTCATCTGTACACGGTTTAATCCGAGCAGGGTTCCGACCGCTGCCGCCGCTCCAAAAGCACCACACGTGCCAGTGCCATGCCAGCCGCGCTCCCGGTGCTCCATATAATCCATACCGATCGAGACCCTGGCCATGATTTCCACGCCGCACACAACAGCCTGCATAAGCCGCCCAAGCGTTTGCCTTTCAAGCTGTGCTGCTGCAATGGCCGCCGGTACACATACGCACCCCGTATGTAATATTGCGTAATGAACATCGTCCAACTCACGCAAATGACACAGGCTGCCGCAAACCAGTGCTGCCGCACCAGCTTCCAGTTGTTCACCACTTCCCCACACGGGTATCGAACCACTGCCAAGCCGCTGTGCTGCCTTTACAAACATCCCCGCCTCCGGCTGTGTTGATCCATAGATTCCAACGCCCAATGTATCCAACAAGCACAACCGTACACTCTCTTCCTCTGCCGATGAAAGCGTGCGGGCATTGATTCTTTCCATCATTTCGGCCAGACGTTCTACGCCCGTTGGTTCTCTTTCTGCGCTTCTTTCCTGCATCGCTATCCTCCTTTCACAGGTGGTGATCTTTTCTGCTTTTTATGCAGATCGATGTCTTACCCCCATTGATGTTGTAATTCTATCTGAATATTCGTAGAAAAAGTTTTCGGAAGTTGTTTCGTTCTTACTCCAATTTTGCGAACCTCTCTTTTTTGTACAATATCGTATTGGTTCGCGTTAAAAATTTATATGTTATATATAAACTGTGGCTGTTTTTCATTTTCAAATCAGGTAGTGAATTTGCATGCTCGCGCTCAGTATCATTTTGTGTCAGTCCGTTTTTTCATCGGGCTTGATCTTTTTTGCGATTTTATGGATATTTTTTGCGATTTATCGTATGCACGATGCTTGCGTTTTCCTACGGAATTCGTTATACTCTGGAACAACATCCGTTCAACCATTCTAATCGTGTTCCGGGAGATGGATTTATGCAGATTCGGTTTTTCAGCAGAGAGGGTTGGCGTGAAAACAGATTCCACTTTCACGATCAGATCGACATTGTACTAACCATGTCTGATGGCGGGCACTTCTTTATCAACAACAAAGCCTATCCCATTACACGCGGCAGTTTGTATGTGCTAAGTCCGGACGATCTGCACCGAAGCTGTCCGCAGACAAGCTCTCTCTATCAGTTCTATTCCATCCGATTCTTCCCCGAGGATGTGCAGGCCCTTTCGTCACCCCATTTTAATATTTTGGGATGTTTCCAAAATCACGAGCATTTTTCTCATCGCATTCAACTCAGTGGAGATCAACTGGATCATCTGCTCCGCTTGATTAACCGCATGGAGTATTACTTAAACGATGAATGCACTGCCTACGGGAAAGAAATTTTGCTCAAGGCTATTCTCGCTGAAACGCTGGTATACATTAACTTCCTATATGACACACCGTCTCATTCAGCTGTGCCAAATCGGGACGACATATCACAGCTCCGCCCAGTCATTGCTTATATCAACGCGCACATTAGCGAAGAACTGACGCTTGACTTGCTGTCAAAACAGTCGTTTGTCAATAAATATTATCTGAGTCATCGCTTCAGTGAAGTCATGGGATTTACCCTAAGTGAGTACATCATCCATCGCAGGCTTTTTCGTGCAAAACAACTTCTCCGAAACGGTGTGTCTGTGACTCTATCTGGCGAACGCTCCGGCTTTAACAGCAATACACACTTTATCCGAACCTTTGTAAAGTATGTGGGAATTACCCCCAAGCAATATACCAAGCAATACGCCCAACTCAACACATATGATTCCGACTGGTCCTATATCACCTTTTCCCAAACTCAAGGAGAACAAACAGCGGATACCGAACTGTGAGGATACCTTATGAGAACAATCAACGCCAATACGATCCGCGACACCGTGTCGCAGCTTTGCATTCAGGCAAACACCCATCTCCCGGCCGATGTCGTCGCCGCACTGAAAAAGAGCCAACAGACCGAGCCGTGGCCGTTGGCACAAAGCACGCTCGGACTACTGCAGGATAATCTTGCGGCTGCGCAGAGCCGGTCTCTCCCAATCTGTCAGGATACCGGCATGGCCTGCGTCTTTCTTGAGTTGGGGCAGGACGTGCACATCGACGGCGATCTAGAATACGCCATTCACGAGGGTGTGCGCCGCGGCTACCGCGACGGCTATCTGCGCAAATCCATCGTCGCCGACCCCTTGCGCCGCGTCAACACGAACGACAACACACCGGCGGCAATCACGCTGCGCCTGACGCCCGGCGAGCACTGCCGCATTACCGTCATGCCAAAAGGCTTCGGCTCGGAGAACATGAGCCGTCTCGCCATGCTCAAGCCGGCAGATGGAGTGGAGGGCGTCCGTCAGTTCGTTCTGGACACCGTGCGCCGGGCCGGGCCGAATCCCTGTCCGCCCGTGATCCTCGGCATCGGCATCGGCGGCTCGTTCGACAAGGTCGCCCAGCTCGCCAAGCACGCGCTGCTACGCCCGCTGAATCAGCCCAACGCCGATTCCTATTACGCCACCATGGAGCACGAGCTGCTTCAGGCGATCAACGCGCTCGGCATCGGGCCGCAGGGCTTCGGCGGGCAGACGACCTGTCTGGGGCTCGCCATTGAAACAGCGCCCACGCACGTCGCCGGGCTGCCGGTGGCAGTCAATGTGAGCTGTCATGTCACACGCCGCGCCGCGGCAGAGTTGTAAAGGAGGTCACCCATGCAATACCGTCTTACCACGCCTGTCACACGAGACGACCTCGCTCCACTCCGGGCGGGAGATGAAGTGCTGCTCTCCGGCACGGTCTACACGGCCCGCGACGCCGCGCACAAACGCATGATTGAGCTTTTGGAGCGCGGCGAGCCGCTCCCGTTCCCTGTGGATGGTTCCGCGCTGTATTATGTCGGCCCGACACCGGAACGGCCAGGGCAGGTCATCGGCTCGGCCGGTCCGACCACGAGCGGCCGCGTGGACCGCTACTCTCCGCGTCTGCTCGATCTGGGACAGGCCATCATGATCGGCAAGGGCGCACGAAACCAGGACGTAAAGGATGCCGTGCGGCGCAGCGGCGCAGTCTACCTCGCCGCGCTTGGTGGTGCCGGAGCTCTCATGAGTAAAAGCATCATCTCAGCCGAGGTGGTTTGTTGGGAGGATCTCGGCTGCGAGGCCCTGCGCCGTCTGACTGTTAGGGACATGCCGCTTGTCGTGATTCTCGACGCTCACGGCGGCAATCTCTATGAAAGCGGTCCAGCGGACTATCTGCGCTCTGCCCGTAAATAGCACACATTGTTTTCATTTTCAAATGAGGCATCGTAAGATACACTGACATCTTTGCCGGTTGGTCTTTTCCACTTGACAATCTTTCTTCATCTGTTTTATAGTAATAACAGGCTAAAGCCTAATCTCGCAGCTTTCCGGTGAGGTCCACACCGTAAGTGTGGCCTCAGGCATTCATGGGCCCCGTAGGGCATTATGACCACCCTGTACGCAGGAAGTTCCATGAAGGTCGACAGTTTTTGGCGCTGTACCGGCAGCGCGGGTGTGTACCCTTCCGTTGAAAGCGGAAAGGACACAAAATGAACGACTCTGTCGTTATCGTCTACAATGGTGAGCAAGTATCGGTGCCAAAGGAGGTCGCGGACTTCCTTGAGCAGGATCGGAAACGGCAGCAGGCGCAGGACAAACAGGACGCAAGGCACCTGAGTAAAAGTGAGTTTGAAACGGTGCTGTCCGGTTCGAATTGCGTCAAGCGTCCCGTGGAGGATGCAGTGCTCAGGAACCTCCGGCTTGAAAATCTGCGGAAGGCCATTGCGGAACTGGACGTGCAAGGTCAAAACCTGCTCTCCCTCCGTTACAGCGGTGAGCTGACGATGGAGGAGATTGGTCAGATCTACGGCATCTCCAGAATGGCGGTATCAAAGCGACTGAAAAAGCTACATGAAAAGCTGGGAAGCTCTGTCTCATGACAGGGCTTCCCAGCTTTTTTGAAAAAATTTCTGTTCTCTGGTTTACAAACACGCTCTGAGTGTCCTTATCAGTGAGAGACAAATTTTCCGACTGGGTTGGCCGCAGTCACGATCGTCTCACCTGAACACAAGGAGCGTGTATGACCATGAATCCATTTGAACAAAGCAGGCAGCAACTGCTGCACTATTTGACCTCCAACGCTGAACAGGAGGTCATTGACTACATCCGCCAGGAGATGCAGCACGACGCACCGGACAGTATTCCGACCGAAGAAGAACTGTTCGCCTTCTTCCAATCGCCGGACGAACCGACCAAATTGGACGCCTACCAACAGATGCTGGCGACCGATAAGCTGCTGGAATACGCGGAGATCAGTCTGCGCACCGTCTGCGACCTGATCCGCTACCAGCAGCTCAAAGAATTGGGCATCGTCCATTCCGCAAAGGAGTTCATTCAATTCTTCCATCCCGACGAACAGGAGGACACACCATGAATCAATTTCCCAGCAAAAACTATTTTACACTGCCGAACGAAATTTTTTCTCTTGGGCTGGACGCAAGCGAGATCGCAGTGTATGCCTATCTTCGCTGCCTTGAAAACCGCAGCACCTACCAGTGCTGGCCGAGCTACACCACTATCGGCAATGCCGTTGGCCGCGCAAAGAATACGGTCATGCGGTACGTCGACGCGCTCGCGGAGAAAGGTCTCATCTCCACAGAGCCAACCTCTGTCCTGATGCGTTCCGGCATCAAAAAGAACGGCAACCTGCGCTACACCATCCGGCCGATCCGTGAAGCCATAGAAATTTTTCACGCGCGCCAGCTATCTGCGGTCGAACGCGCAGCAGAACGGCAGCAGATCCAGCGCAAGCTGTCCGCGATGAATCTGCTGCCCGGTGCATGAGGAGAAAGGGAAATGAAGCATTCCACCTACACAAGCTATGATGATCTGCCGCTGATGCTTTCCGTTGCAGAAGTCGCTGCTGTGCTCGGGATCTCCCGCGCCGGTGCTTACGAGCTGGCACGAAGCAGCGGCTTCCCCGCGCTCAAAATCGGCAGTCGGATCGTCGTTCCAAAGGATAAGTTTCTCTCATGGATCGACGCAAACAGCGGTCCCAAAAACGCACCGCTGTAACTAAAGAACAGCCGCTCAATTTTCTGCGCGCCAACGATGCGGCTGACCAAAACCGCGAGGCCCTTCGGTACGGTGAAAGAAACAGCCATGAGATCACGCAGCCCAGCGGGGCCGCGACGCCTCGGGACAGCGACGCGCATGAGCGCATCGCTGTCCCGCAGGCTCTCTGCACTCTTCGGGAGCACACCCGACCAAGACCCGAAAGCGGCAAAGTTTGCCGTTCTGATACCCGGCCGCGCAGGGTTTCCGAACCGCGCAAAACGGTCCGAGGGTAGTGATAGCGCCCCCACCCGAAACGCCCCGTGTTTCGCCGTGTGAGCCGGTGTGTGCGCGGTTAGGGGCTGGGGTGGCGTGTGTACCCGCCGAGGGGATATTCTGCCCGCACGGGGCAAATTCCGAGACGGCATAAAAACGGCGAATACGCCGCCAAGCCCCCTGCGCGTCCAGCGTTTCAGCAGCATGAAGCGCACGCCGAGGGTAGTAATACCACCCCCGCATAGAGGTGCCGAAAAAATGCAAAACGGGAGTGTCTTATCACCTCCCACAGCAGGGCTCCCACCGAAACCCAGCAAAGCGGTTTCGCTGGGGAGAGGAGGAAGCACGGAGCGAGGGAGCTTTTGACCTCGGTCGGAAGCGACGGATGCGCAGTCGCTTCCGACGAGGGCCAGCATCGCGTTTGTCTGGTCACCGGCAAAGCCGCCGCCCGCCTTCCGCATAATTTCCGGGCAGAAGCCCGGACCCACTTTTTCTGCAATTTGGAGGAAACGATATGAAAAAAGATATCAAATTCAGCACCCGGATGGCATCCGAAGACCGGGAGGCCATCAAGGAATTGGCGAAACGCTCCGGGATGTCTATGAGCGATTATGTGACGGCTTGCTGTCTGGGAAAGCAGGTAGTGGTCATCGATGGACTGAAAGAAGTGCTCAAGGAGCTGAAGTCTATCGGCAGAAATCTGAATCAGCTTGTCACCCTGGCGCACATGGGGCGCGTCACAGTGATCAATCTGGACGGTGTGCGCCAGGCGTTCTCTGAACTCTGTGCTGCTGTCCGGTTGATTCTGGAACGAAAGCGGTGGTGAAAAATGGCGATCATCAGCTTCACTAACTACAAGCGGGGGCAGACCACCGGATGCATGGGAGCCGTGATGCGGTACACCATGCAGAACAAGAAAACCGAGTGTGACGGTCAACAGTTGGTCACAGGCATCAACTGCCAGCCGGAATCTGTCTACGCGGACTTCATGACCACCAAGCGCCTGCATCACAAAACCGACGGTGTGCTGTTCTACCACATGGTGCAGAGCTTTCCAAAAG
>ENA-OPBO01002057-OPBO01002057.1-human-gut-metagenome-genome-assembly--contig:-NODE-2057-length-12704-cov-2.540596_pt1 | contig 12704 bp, 11 predicted proteins | sample MGYA00241071_ERZ501458 | MGnify/ENA primary metagenome ERZ501458 (study PRJEB25962, sample SAMEA2042509) | human gut metagenome | biome: human gut; feature: human-associated habitat; material: faeces...
TTGTGAAAAACTCCATTCCCGCCATAAACATGCCCATAGTTTTGTAATACGCAGACTTGGAGTTGACAAAAATGCCGTTTCCCTGTTCGAATTTTGAAATCTCATAATCTTCATTTGTAAAGGCTTTTGCAACCCGTGCGCCGCTTATGGAGGATTCGATCTGCGAATTGATAACCGCCATACCTTCTTTGACCTTGCGTGAGGTGCGGCTCATGCGCTTCCGCAGATTCATAACGAAAATCAACATAACAGGAACGACGGCAATAAGAACGAGAGCAAGCCTCCACTCTATTGTGAGCATTACAACAAACGCGCCGATGAATGTCAGCATGGAAATGAAAACATCTTCCGGACCGTGGTGAGCAAGCTCCGTAACGTCAAAAAGATCGTTTGTGCAGCGCGACAGCAATTTGCCTGTGCGTGATTTGTCGTAAAAGCTGAAGCCGAGCTGCTGAAGATGCGTGAAAGCATCGCGGCGCATATCGGCCTCAATATGAACGCCGAGTCTGTGCCCGAGTGCCGTGACGATATATGTTGCACCGGTGCGAAGGATATAAAGCAGGAAACATACCGCCATAAGAATGAAAAACGGGCGGTATTGCGGCGCGGTTGCGGAAAGATAGCGATCCAGTGCCAGTTTGGACAGCAGGGGATAGGCGATGTCCACGGATGAAATGAACAACGCACAAAGCATGTCGACAGTGAACATGCCGATATGCGGCCTATAATAGGAAGCAAAACGCTTCAGGTTTGATTTTTTCGCGGTATTGTCTGTTTTATTTTTCATGGTATCAGTCTTTGGTTCTTTGATTTCGCTTTAATTTACTGTGCATCATTCGCCGTGCGGCGGACGACGGCGGGGTGAACGCACCTACTTGCTGTCTTCATCAAAAAAAGCATCATTGCTGATTTGTGATTTGTCAATGCCGGTTTGAGGTTTGACAGGCATTTTTTTGCATATCCCAAGCAGGATGATTGCTGCCGCAAACATCAGAACAGGTATAATCGCATTGATTCGCAGCACCCAAATAAGGCACAAAAGAATGAACGCGGCTCCTGTTAAAACAAGAGCGATTATGCTCAGCGCGCGCCGCATACAGGTTTCCTCCGATAACTGTCTTTTCAATCGCATTTTACCATAAGGTGTGTTTTTTTTCAATGAAAAACAATATATATTCACAAAAGAGTTTCGAACAACATGACATTCATGCAAAGGGTGTTGACAACACAGCCGAAACTGTGTATAATATCAGGAGCAGAACAGTTGCAGAGAGGTTTTTTGTGGACAGTTGCGACAGCAGCGACCGAAAGCGTCAGCATAACCGAATACGGAACGAACGGGCATAACCGAACGAGCGCAGTTTGTTTGGCTATGTTTTTTGTTACATTCAAATAGTGTTCGCGCTTTCCGCACACAATTCTTCCTGCGGCAAAACTGCCGGAAAAATCGAATTTGAAAGGAATCTTGAAAGGATATCTGACTATGACAGACATCGACCCGCTTATATGTGGATTTTTCCACGCACAAGACGCACTTACCGCCGCAGCAAACAATAATGCCGGAACCATCGTTTGGCAAATTGTCTTGCAAATTGTACTCATTGCATTGAACGCAGTTTTTGCGTGTGCTGAAATCGCCGTGCTTTCCGTGAGCGATGCAAAGCTTGCAATCCTTGTCGAAAGCGGCAACAAACGCGCAAAACGCCTTGCGAAGCTGACGAAGCAGCCGGCGCGCTTCCTTGCAACAATACAGGTTGCAATAACTCTTGCCGGTTTCCTTGCAAGTGCATTTGCAGCGGAAAACTTTGCTCAATACATTAAGCAGCTTATTCCGAACATACCGGAATCACTCTGCATCATCGTTATCACGATCCTGCTTTCGTACGTCACCCTTGTTTTCGGTGAACTTGTGCCGAAACGCGTTGCGATGAAAAAGTCCGAAAGCCTTGCGCTGAGCATCAGCGGACTGCTGAATTTTGTCTCAACGATTTTTGCTCCGCTTGTCTGGCTGCTTACGGTTTCAACAAACGGAGTCCTGCGGCTTATGCATATCGATCCGAATGGCGACGATGAAGAGGTCACGGAAGAAGAAATCCGCATGATGGTCGATGCCGGCGGAGAAAAGGGCACAATCGACCGCAGCGAACAGGAAATCATTCAAAATGTATTTGAATTTGACGATCTTACCGCGGGTGAAATTGCAACGCATCGAACCGATATTGTAATCCTCTGGGAGGAGGATGACGACAAAGAATGGGAAAAAACCATTTATGAACACAGGTATTCTCAGTTTCCTGTTTGCGGTGAAAGCGTTGATGACGTTATCGGCATACTGAATTCAAAGGATTATTTCCGCCTTGCGGACAGAAGTCGTAAAAACGTCATGGAAAATGCGGTTCGTGCGCCGTATTTTGTGCCTGAAGCCGTAAAAGCGGACGTTTTGTTCCGTGATATGCAGCATTCAAGGCGCGGTTTTGTGGTTGTGCTTGACGAATACGGCGGAATGAGCGGTATTCTCACGATGAACGATCTTGTTGAGCAGCTTGTCGGCGATCTTGACGATGAGGACGATGTCATTGAGACGGAGGAAGATATTGTTCACCTTCCGGACGGCAACTGGCGCATTCGCGGCAGCGCTTTGATTGAGGATGTTGCAGAGCAGCTTAATATCAAGCTCCCGTGCGATGAGTATGATACTTTCGGCGGCTATGTGTTTGCAACCCTCGGAAGAATTGCCGATGACGGAACAACCTTCAGCATTGAAACGGACATCATGAACATAGATGTTCTCGAAATTCGCGATCACAGAATCGAAACAACTGTTGTGAGGCTGAAAGAGCAGCCCCAAGGTGACGACTCCGATTCCGATAAGGATTAAGAGGACACAGCATATTAATATAATCGGCGGAAATTTTTACATTTCAGAAGAGGGTGCGGGTAATACTTGCACCCTTTTTACATAACGGCAGCGATGCAAAAATGATATAAATTCTAATATGACGTCAGTGTTATTGACAGCGGGAAAAATAAATTATAAAATATAAGGCGGCGCATAAATGCGCTGCACGACTGCATTGCTTTTGCATTGAATAAATGATGAAGCGGTGCTGTGTGCAAACTAACAATACAGGAGAACACGAAACACATGAAAACACGCAGAATCATGGCCGTTGTGCTCGCCGCTTTGATGATGCTCAGCATCATTCCCGTTGCATTTGCAGAGGAAATCAGCTCCATTTCGGCAGATGCAGCATTGTCGGTGCGCATGGATGATGCTTGGGCGGCAATTGAACTTGCCGAAGCCGAAGCACTTGCTGACAACCTTCCCACAAGCGACGTTATCAACGCCGTTTACACCGCTGCTCTCAACAACGAAAATGTTGATGCAGACAGCTTTTCCGATTTCACCGCCGACGGTTTCTTCTTTACCGTCAACGGAATGCATTGTGCATACAATTACAGGCTCCGCAACAAAATTGAAGCAAATGTAACCGAAGAAGGTTCCGTAACTTTCAACGCATCCAACGGCAAAGTCGTTGAAATGCGTGACGCAACCTCTCCGAACGTTCTGCTCGTCGGACCTTATTACGGCGGCTATGACCCCACCTTCACCGATCAGTATCGCCGTGAAGCAACTTCCATTGCGGAGGCAACCGGCGGCACGCTGACAATTCTTGCAGGCCATGATGCAACCGGTCCCGCGATCGCTGCTGCATTCCCCGACAAGGGTGCTGTCATTTACGACAGCCACGGCATCGCAAGCGGCACTTCCTCTTATCTCTGCCTTACCACCAACCAGGGCATTACCAACGAGGATTATGCAAACGGCTGGGCGGTTCGCTCCGGCAACGAAGCGTTCATTGACGGCAGATATATCGAGAACCATATCACAAGCGCACTTGATAATCCGTTCGTTTGGATGGCTATCTGCGAAGGCATGAAGCTCAGCGGCCGCGGCACTACCGGCTATGCACTCCTCCGTGCAGGCTGCGGTGCGGTTTACGGCTATTCTCAGAGTGTCACCTTCGTCGGAGACTACAAATTCGAAGAAACTTTCTGGAATGTTATCAAAGAAGAAGGAACTATTGCCGAAGCATACGCAACAATGGTTGACGTATGGGGTCCCGTTGATCCTTACGGTGATGCATGGCCCATCGTCATGAGCCCCGTTGATGATTTCCCCGCAAATCCCGACCAGGCACAGACGGTTTACTGCGATTGGACTCTTTTCGGCGAATCCGAAGAACCTATTGCACTCGAGGGCTATACCCTCAGCGCAAACGAGGCAAATATTGCAGTCGGTGAAACGGTCACCGTCAAGTTCAACCGCGAACCCGAGGATGCAAACCTCTATGAAATTATCTGGACTTCTTCCGATGAGAACGTTGCTGTTGTTGACGGCAACAAGCGCAGGGTAAAGATTACCGGCAGCGGCAACGGCACCGCAACCGTGACCGGCACGGTCATGGTTAACGGCAGTGTTTACGGCACTGCTGTTATCGCCGTCAGTGTTACCGGTGATGAATCACTTGCGGCAGCACTCAACGTTGAAGGCGGAAATCTCTGGTTCGGCACTTCCACCGAGTATCCCTTCACTGCTGTTGATGACGGAACAAGGGTTTTCGCACGTTCCGGCAACAAGCGCGTTGTTAACAGCAAGTCACAGCTCATGCTGACCATAGCGATGCAGAGCGGCGATACGATGGCATTCGACTATATCTGCAGCAGCCAGACAGATCGCGATTTCTTCAACTTCTATGTCAACAAGCAGGTTGAACTCCGCAAGTCCGGCGTTACCGAGCCCGATTGGCAGCGTTACACCTTCACTGCTCCCGAGGATGGCGTGTACTACTTTGTTTGGGAATACACGAAGGACTCCGGCGGAAGCCAGGGTGAGGACTGTGTCTGCATCGATAGTGTTGCTTTCACCGGCACGACTCCCTCAACGCCCGAGCCCACTCCCGAACCTCCTGTTGAGGAACATGACGGCGATATCAACGGCGACGGAAACACCAACACCGCAGACGCTGTTTTCGCAATGCGTTACGCACTCGGTCTCATTGAACTGACCGAAACTCAGCTCATTCACGGCGACGTGAACGAGGACGGCGTTGTAAACATCGTTGATGCAATCGGCATTATGCGTATTGCAATGGGCCTCAACTGATTTACGGCTCAAACCATAAATTGAAAAAATCAAAGCGGAATTGAATTACCCGAAAACTGAATTCGGATATTCGCCGCAATGAAGCAAAACGGGTCGTTGGATGCAGCGATCCGTTTTGCATTAGCATTTGCAATGAGCACGTAAAGAAGTCCGAAAACCGGACGGAAGGAACTGATGAAAAGATATTAAGAAATAACAAATAGATTATTCATTACATACTCCGACGGAGAAATATTCTCAATGCTTGAGTGATTCTGATTGACATGCCGCAAATATAATACAAGACATATGTGCAGCGGGAATTCATGCAGCCGTTTTATGTTTTGCTGCGAAAAAGAACCGGGCAACCCTTCGCGGGCTGCCCGGTTTTGTTTGGGAACTGATACAACAGTCCCTGCTGCGGATTTTTTCAGCGCAGCGATATCAGTGCGCTGTCATTTGGTGTCGCATTATCGAAACAAGCGATTGCGCGGCATCAACACTTTCCGCACATCACCACGTTTGCTGCTGAAGCGAGGTCATATCCTGCTTTGCGGTTTGAAGCTCCTGAACCTTTGCGGGCTTGGTTTTATACATATTGCGCTGCTTCATCTGTTCGAACACGGCGAGTTGATCCTCGGAGCATTCGGTCATGCAGTTGATAAGCAGACTGCGCAGGTTTTCACAGCCCGACTCGGTGCAGTTACTTGCATACTGCTTTACGGCGTCCCTTTCTGAATGGAGAAGGTCCGTAAGAAGTTCCTGTTCGCTCATGGAAGCATTGTTGGTTTTCTGATTGTTCATGCCTGTAACCCTCCTCAGTTATTGCCGTTCAGATAGCCGTGAAGCGTATCAAAATGCCTGCGGTGATGCCCGGCAGCGTTTTCTGCCATGCGTTTGAGCGCGGGATCGTTAAAATACCCGGCATAAACAGTGCATTTTTTAAAAAGCAACGCTTCAGAATACATTTCATCCTGCAGGATGGAAAGATCCTTTGTGTCGATTGAGGAGGCCGCTTCGGTGTTCCAATTTGCCGAAGAGGCGGACTGATTCCCGGAACTCGCCGAACCCATTGAATGAGACGGGTTTGAGTTGAAGAAGGAATCGAAACTGCTGCCGGAATTGCTGCCGGTACTGCCGTTCTGTCGATTCTGCATAATAATGTCCTCCGTGTGTTTTTTTGCGGTTGAACGGCTTGAAACAAGCCGCTGCCCGCCGTCCGTTAGTATGCCCCGAAAAGCCGCATTGCTATGCGCAAAAGAAAATGCCCATGCACATCGGTCATAAGCATTTTCAAATTGCAAATATTTATTGAAATCCAATCTTAATCGGAAACTAAACAAAGAATTTCTTTTTAAGCGATTCCTGTATGGGTTTGTTTATCGCAACGATGATTAATCCCATTCCGAGAATAAAGCATCCGAACAAGGGGAAGTATGACCAGTTGAGCTGAAGCACTGTTTTTTCGGAAAAGGCAATATTTATCATCATTTCCAAAAATGTCATGTAAATTCCGTGTGCGATAAGTGCGCCGCCGAAGATGTAAAGATGTCCGCGGCGAACGTATTTCAGCAGTGTTACAACAGCCGTAACGAGCAATCCGTATGCACCGACAACGGGGAATGCAAACTTGAGGAACCACCCTCCGTGAACAACAAGGTCGATATAAAGCAGATAAGCAAGCACGGCAGCAAAACCGCAGGGAACAAAAATAACGGGGTTGGGCCGTTTGAACCAAAGCGGGAGCGCAACGAGCTCATAAAGCAGCAGCACTGCACCGATTGCGTAGCCGGACCATTCCGAGGCATTGCTGATGCTGATGTTGCAGATAACAAGCTGAACGATCAGCGCGGCAAAAATCATGGTAACGATGAACATAATACCCCTGAGATTCATGCGGGGTTCACGAAGCTTGTATTCGGGAAATGGAGGTTCGGTGGTTTTAATTTCTATATCGGGGTGATAAACCCTCGTTCCGCAAAGCGGGCAGACTTTTTCGCTGTCCGCAAGCTCAACTCCGCATTTTATACAGTACATATTGTGTCTCCTTTCTGAATCCGTAAATTATTGATTTCAAACTATCGGGCTGCATTGCCGTTTTCAGTTCGAATCCGATATATTGCCCGCACCGTTGCTTTCAACTTTGACGTGAAGCCCAAGTTCGCGCAAAACCTGATAGAATTGAAATTCAAGCACGGGTTCAACAGTGTTGCGAATGAAATTCATATACAATTTGCCGTTGTAAGACAAAACTCCGCAATTGTTGGGCTTGGTTGCCTGAACGCCGAGGATGAAATCAAATCGGGTTACATATCGGCGCATTGCATCCGGTACTTTAATATCCCCGAGATTAGAGAGATTAAGACAGTTTGTGCGTTCGCCGACGGTGTCGTAAACAAGCTTCATTGCAATGTTTTTAAGGAAAAGCGGCATCACGCGGAGCAGGGGCGAACGCTCTGCATTGACGTTCGGAGTGAACATTGCACAAAGGTTCTTTTTTGTGACAAGAAGCCCGAGTTGATGCTTCACCGACGTCAGAATCTCGGAAAACTCATAGTCGCCCATTCGCGGATCGATCTCCGGCATAATGACATGCACAAAGTTCCGAAGCGTGCGGCTTGGGAATAAACGGCGAAGGTTCACCGGAACAACGACGCGAATCGGCTTTTGCCGGCGCTTATCGGGCGTTTGCTCATCCTGAATCCGCTGCAATGCAAGCAGCATTGCGCTTGTCAGGTACACCGTAAGGCTCACCCCGCAGCTTTTTGCCGCGGCAAGAGCTGCGTTTGAATCCAAGATGAACGTTGTAAGGTGCCTGAAATCATCCCTTTCCGGCGTATAATGAATCTTGAATGCGGTGCTCGCATTTCTGCTGACGCTTACGGAACCGGCATTCTTCGAAAAGCTGTCCTCAAGTTCCTCTTCCTGCGGCTGAGTGAGCCTGTCCAGCACGCCGCATTCATTGGGAATTTCAACCCCGTATTTCTGTTCGATGTATTCGGCAAGCAGTGATTTTAAAAACACCATGCCGCCGGTGCCGTCCGTCAATGCATGATAGAATTCAACTGCAATACGGTTTTTGTAGACGATGACACGCAGTGCGCATTCATTGATGCTCTCAAACGGCGTGTGTGCAAGCGGCCAGCTTTTTTCGTCCGTGATTTCGGGTGCGGAGGACAGTTCCTCAAGATAATACCAGAATGCGCCTCTGCAAAGACGAACGGCAATGGACGGGAATCGCCGCATGGTGACATCCATTGCGTTCCTAAGGACTGTTTTGTCCACCTCGTCGCAGAGTGTTGCGGAAAGACGGAAAAAGTTATTCCATTTTCTGCGTTTTGCGGCGGGATAGATTTTTGCGGCGTTATCCAGCCGCATCCAGCGAAGCTTGCGTTCGTGGGAAAGGAAACGGTTTAAAAAGGCATTGATGCGGTCAAGATCGCATGCACGTTCCTTGATACAGTAAAGAACATAGGCGTGCCACATGCCTTCGGCTTCTACCAGTTCGCTTGTGCAGCCGGATGAAACAAGTTTGTTGTGCATACGGCGCGAGTCATCCAAAAGAACTTCATCCTTGCCCGCAAAGATTAAGGACGGCGGAAGCCCTGAAACATCTCCGAAAAGCGGCGAAACAAGCGGGTCTGTCGGATTTCGCGAGTAGCACTTTGAGTAGAAGTCCAAAGTCTCTTTGCAAAGACTCGGATCAACATCGTGATTAAATATAAACGACTCGCCGCTTTGGGTAAGGTCTGTCCACGGCGAAATTGCAATGATGCTGCAAGGCAGCGGCAAGTCCAACTGGCGAAGCTTCAAACAAAGCGAAAAGCAAAGTCCGCCGCCGGCGCTCTCGCCTGCAAGCACGATCTGGCTGCTGAGGTAGCCGAGTGAAAGCAGATAGCGATACGCTTCCACCGCATCGTCCAATGCAGCAGGAAACGGATTTTCGGGCGCAAGACGGTAAGCGAGACAAAGCACCCGAATACCGCATTCGGAAGCCAACACGGATCCGAAGCCCTTTGCATATTCAAGGTCACCGCATGTATATCCGCCGCCGTGCAGATAGAGGATAACTCCGCGCTTTAATTCATCGTGCGGAATCGCAAAACAGGCGCATGGTTCAACATTCCCGCTGAGTTTCGGATGATCAACGGGGACAATATTAACATTTGTGCGCATTGTTTTTGCAAGCACGTTGCCGAGAAGATCCTGTCCGCGCCGTGTGGCTTCAAGCGAACAGGCCTTTGTGAAAGGATGAATCCTTTCGAGGTGCTTGCGTACAAATCTTTGAGACAGTTCCATAAACTAAGTATTCACTTATCCGTTAATAATCATTAAACAAAGGTCATGCCTTGTTTGCGCGGCTGTGCTGCTTCGTACTTTCGGCTGCTGCAACCATTTTGAAAACACAACCTCAGCTTTATTCTACCATATGCAATCGGGTTTTTCAATATGCAGACTTGCACATTGTGAAGAGAACAGGACGATAAAAAGCTGAATCGGGGCATAAGCGGGCAAAAATCGCAAACACTGCAAAAGTTTGAGACTGAAACATGGGAGTCTGAACTCAAAAATATATATCAAAACATCTGCCCGAAAAGCGATCAACAATGCTAAAATAGAATCGGAACTCCCGCGCAGCATAATGAATCGCTGCAAAACAATAACGATAAGCAATTAATCAGGAAAGGATGAACAAGATGGAACGCATAAACAAAAAACTCGGATTCGGTCTTATGAGGCTTCCAATGAAGGACGGAGAGGTTGACATTGAGCAGACTTGCCTTATGGTGGACGAATTTATCAAGGCAGGGTTTAACTATTTTGACACTGCGCACGGTTATCTGAGCGGGAAAAGCGAAAAAGCAGCAAAAACCTGCCTCACGTCGCGCTATCCGCGGGAAAGTTTTATCCTGACAAACAAGCTTACCGATGAATATTTCAAAACAAACGACGATATTCGGCCTTTTTTCGAAAGTCAACTTGAGCTTTGCGGAGTTGATTATTTCGATTTCTACCTTATGCATGCACAAAACAAGGCGCGCTTCAGATATTTTAAAGAGAGAAACGCATACGAAACCGCAATTGAACTGAAAAAAGAGGGAAAGATTCGGCATTTCGGCATATCTTTTCATGACCGGGCAGAGGTGCTGGATGCGATTCTTTCGGAGTATCCGCAAATTGAGGTTGTTCAAATTCAATTCAATTATTTGGATTATGACGATATCGGCGTGCAGAGCCGCAAATGCTATGAAGTGTGCAGAAAACACAACAAGCCTGTGCTTGTGATGGAGCCGGTAAAGGGCGGAAGCCTTGTTAAGCTTCCCGATGAGGCGCAGAGTATCTTCGCTTCTCTCAACGGAGGGAGTCCCGCGAGCTACGCAATTCGCTTCGCTGCAGGCTTCCCGGGGATGCTTGTTGTGCTTTCGGGCATGAGCAGCATTGAGCAGCTCAGAGATAACATAAGCTATATGAGTGATTTCAAACCCCTTGACAAGACCGAAACCGAAGCCGTTGAAAAGGTTCGCGGTGTTTACAAGGGGATGGAGCTGATTCCGTGCACCGCCTGCCGCTACTGCACGGACGGCTGTCCGAAGCATATTGCGATTCCCGACTTGTTTGCGCTGATGAATGCGAAACAGCTGCATCGCGATTGGAATGCAAATTACTACTACTCAAATGTTCGTACCGCACCCGGAAGGCGGGCCTCCGACTGCATAAAATGCGGAAAATGCGAGGGCTCATGTCCTCAAAATCTTCCGATTCGCAAGCTGCTGGCCGATGTTGCGGCCGAATTTGAGAAGGCGGACGGAAATGACGATTAATGCCCGATTTGCAAAAACCGCATTCCCACTGCGGACAATAAAAATATATCTGAAAAATCGGGCATTTTTTTGAAAACAACACTTGACAAATGCCTCCGCCGGAAGTAAAATATGCCTTGTGCTTTGCTTATGGTGGAGGATTGCGGTCACCAGCCCCGTCCGTTGTCGGAAATCTTAGCAAAATTATTTAATTAAGAAATTCAACATACCTTTGGAGGACATGGCATGAAAAGCTATATGGCAAAAGCAGAAACCATGGAGCGTAAGTGGTACGTTGTAGATGCAGAAGGCATGGTGCTCGGTCGTCTCGCATCTCAGGTTGCCGCAATACTCCGCGGAAAACACAAGCCCATCTTTACCCCGCATGTTGACTGCGGCGATCACGTTATCATCATCAACGCAGATAAAGTCATCATGACAGGCAGAAAGCTTGACGAAAAAATTTATTATCATCACACCGGTTATCCCGGCGGACTCAAAATGACCAAGTATCGTGAGCTCCTCAACAAGAAGCCCGAATTCGCAGTCTATGAAGCCATCCGCCGCATGATGCCCAAGGGTCCCCTCGGCCGCCAGATGCTCACCAAGGTTCGCATTTACCGCGGCGCCGAGCATAAGCACGAAGCACAGAAGCCCGAAGTTCTCGTGCTCAAATAATTTTTAGGGAAGGAGATTATTACCATGGCAGCAACCACTCAGTATCTCGGAACCGGCAGGCGCAAAAGCTCCGTTGCCCGCGTTCGTCTCGTTCCCGGCACCGGCGTTATCAAAATCAACAAGAGGGATCTCGAAGAATATTTCGGCTATGAAACCCTCAAGATGATCGTTCGCGCTCCCCTCGTGCTTACCGACACTCTCGGCAAGTTCGATGTTATCGTCAATGTTTACGGCGGCGGCTACACCGGACAGGCAGGCGCTATCCGTCACGGCATTGCGAGAGCTCTGCTTCAGGCAGATCCGGACTACCGTCCGATCCTGAAGAAGGCCGGATACCTGACACGTGACCCGAGAATGAAAGAGCGTAAAAAATACGGTCTCAAATCTGCTCGTCGTGCACCACAGTTCTCAAAACGTTAATCATACGTTACGGAAGATACGAAGAATATACAGAGCCTTTCAATGGAGAAATCTATTGGAAGGCTTTTTCTAATGATTTGGTTTGGAAAACTTAATTTCTTAGAAATATAGCGGCAAAAGATATGCTAAGCTATATTTCAAAAGCAAGAAGTGGTTCTGGTATATTTAATGCAGAAAAAATGTCAGTTTATGTACCACTAGGAACACAACAAATGTTATCTGATTATGGATATCATATTGTAACAGAATAAGATAGGAGGAAGGTAAAATGAAATTAAAAAATCTAACAAAAAAATTAACAACTTTAGCAATCACAGCCTTAATGGCAACAACATTGGTTTCAACTCAAAATGTATTAGCTGCATCAAAAAAAGCACAGAAGAAGGCGAACAAAGCCTATGCACAAGCAATCAAGAAAAACAAAGTAGCCAAATTTACAAGCTATTCATTAATTGAAGTAACAGGAGGCGGAACAAAAGAACTGGTCACTGTGAATTTAAATAGTAATGCAGAAGGCAAAGCTAGAAATTTAAATATTTATACATACAATAAAGGAAAAGTAAAGAAAATTTGGTCAACATCGGATCAAATAATTGCATATAATAAAAAACAGAAAACAATTGCAGGCTTACAGTATTCAGTATTAAGTGAAAATGGTT